>ERZ791883.3092-NODE-3092-length-9833-cov-9.291266_pt1 | contig 9833 bp, 9 predicted proteins | sample MGYA00510160_ERZ791883 | MGnify/ENA primary metagenome ERZ791883 (study PRJEB30046, sample SAMN00792072) | human gut metagenome | study: EMG produced TPA metagenomics assembly of the A metagenome-wide association study of gut microbiota in type 2... | reverse complement strand
CCACGGAGAATTGCATCATCCCCAAAATTGAAAAACAAGAGATGAAAATCCTTCATCCAGACCACATCAGCGCGTATCTAAATGCAGCCGAGCGGCGTAATGCCCTGCCGATGTTCTATCTGGAACTGGTCAGTGGACTGAGAAAGGGCGAGCTGGTCGCACTCCAATGGAGCGACCTCGACGAAACCAACTGCACCATCTCCGTCAGTAAGCAGGCCAGCTGGGACACAGAGGGGAACCTCATTCTAGGCCAGCCTAAAACCGGAAATTCCATCCGCGAGGTGTCTATCCCGCAGGATGCCGTGGAGCTGCTGAAGCAGGAGCACGCCAAACATCCCAGCAATCCGTGGATGTTCCCGTCCGGCAGGACCGGTGAAATGTATCACCCAGACTCCGTCGTAAACCTGCACAAGAAGATACTGAAGGACGCCGGGCTGCCGCACATCAGATTTCACGACCTCAGACATACCTTCGCGACCCTGGCACTCCAAAACGGCGTGGATGTCAAAACAGTATCCTCGATGCTGGGTCACTACGACGCCGGATTCACTCTCCGCACCTACACCCACGCCACACGACAGATGCAGCAAAAGGCCGCGGAGAAAATGGGCAGCTTCATGGCGCAGATTCGATAAGTCCCGCAGGCAAGCAGAGCACCGGAAAGGAGACAATTTCCTCTCCGGTGCTCTTCGGCTCTTTCCGCACATTTCGTTGTACCCATGGGGCATGAGCTGGCAGTAGGCGGCAAAGCCGCTGACTGACCCTATGGGTCAAATGCGTGTCCGCCGAACGGGGCCATGGGTCAAAATCTCGTGTCCATTTTCTTGGGTACAGTTTATTCCGCTTGTGGGTCACGGTGTGGGTCAGGCAGTTGACCCACATTTTGACCCACACCATTTTCAGCGTTTTTGCAACAAAAAAGCATCGAAAACCGAAGTTTTCGATGCTTTTTGGAGCTGGTGGTGTGACTCGAACACATGACCTGCTGATTACGAAGTGTATCGGGGTGCTCCATTTGACGGTTTTCAGGGATTTTGGAGCCTTTCCGCTCGGTATATTGCGGGAGGTACGTCCTATCCTCTCCACTGTTTCCATCCACTCGTTTCGTTGTGTGGGTCACGGTGTGGGTCAAAACTTCTTCACCTCATCAAGGAGTGCAGGCAGAACATTAAATACGTTTCATTCCAAAAACGCACCGCTGTAATCAAAGAACTACCGTAATATTTTTCCTACACTTTTCATCCGTTTTTAGCGGTTTCTGAACCGCAACCCGTCAAGAGGACAGTGAAAAAATATAAAGTTTTCCCGGCCAGCAGCTAAGCGCTGCTAGCTGCTTTTTCATGCGGCGAGACAAAGTGCGTGCTTTTCCATCGGCGTCAGGATACCCAGATTGCGCTGGACACGTCTCGTGTTGTAATAGCAAATATACTTCTGGATCATCTGGACAAGCTCGTGCTTGCTGGTAAACCGTCTGCCGTAATAGCGTTTCCGCTTCAGAATGCCCCAGAAGCCCTCCATCAGACCGTTGTCAATACAATGCGCCACACGGGACATACTCTGCGTCATGCCTGCCTGTACGAGCTTGTGGTGGAAAGTGCGGTTGGTGTACTGGAACCCTCTGTCGCTATGAAACAGGGGCTGTGCGTCCGGATTGGCCTGCACCGCTTTGTCGAAGGTTTTGAAAACCAGTGGGTTATCGTTGTGTTCGCTGAGTACGTAGGACACGATGCGCCGGTCACAAAGGTCTAAGATGGCGCTCAGATAGAGCTTGTGGATCTCGCTTCCCTCGTACCACTTGAATTCTGTCACATCGGTGAGCCACTTTTCGTTTGGCTTTGCGGCATAAAATTGCCTGTCTAAAAGATTCTCAGCAAGCTACTGTGGGTTCTTCGCCTGTCTGGTGCAGCCACGGTTGTTATATTTCACGGTAGAGCGTATATCTCTGGCCCGGCAGATGCGGAGCACCCGTTTGTCATTGACATGGATACCGCAGTCATGGCGCAGATCGTCGTTGAGCCGCCGGTATCCCTTATCCGGGCTTTCCTCGTGGAGCTGTTCGAGCTTTTCAGCAAGCCGCTCATTCTCTGCGGCCCGTTGGCTCACTATACCCAAGTTTTCCTTTCAGCATTGTTTCTACCACCAGCTTCTTGAATTCTGGTGTGTATTTCTTGTTTGGCACTCTTTTTGGCATAACAAAACACCCCACTTGTTAGGTAGTATATCATACTGTCTAACATGTGGGGTGCAGTTCAGAAGCAGCGGCTCTTTTTCAAATCTTCAAATCTCTTACAGCGTGCGTACACGGTTATCAAATTTCGGCACGCGAATGCGGATGGTCACGTTATCATCCACGACCTCGCTGATCTGCGCGTCGCAGGTGGCGCTCATCAAGCGATAAGCGTCTGGGAAGTTCAAATCAAACTTCTTCATCAGGAAGTTGACCGCATCCTCGGTGCCGACCTTGACGCTTTCCTCCAGCGTGCGGCGGGAAGCAAGGAAGTACAGGCTGTCCGCCGTTTCGATGACCGGGCGCTCAATGGGGCGGTCGTGGTAGACCGTAACGCGCAGGCACATCCGTCCGGCGATCTCAATGCCGGTGCCGGAAAGCTCGCCGTCGCCCATGCAGGCATGCATATCGCCCACAGCAAGCCCGGCGCCCTCGGCATTAACAGGAAAATACACGCGCGAACCGACGCGGACCAGCTTGGTGTCCATGTTGGCGCCGTGGTCCTCAGGCACCGCGCAGTGGATCTCGCCGCTTTTCGTGGCGACACCCATCACGCCGATCATCGGCGTCAGGGGCAGCTTGATATCATCGGAAAAATGTGCAAAGCCATCGTGCACGGGAATGATCTTGGTGTTCGGCTCCGTGATATGATCACCCAGCACGCCGAGTCCGACCGATGTGACCATCACGCCCTGCGGCGCAAGGTCGATCGCCATAACTTCCACGCAAAGGGTATCGCCGGGGTGCGCACCGCTGATTGCGATCGGGCCTACGGCGCAGTCCATGATGCCGATGTCAATATCCGGGCGCTTGACGCTTTCGTCGGTGATCTGACCGCTATAGCAGTCGTCGCACTCGACCCAGAAGGTCTCTCCGTCCTCGACGGTATAGTTTGCGGGATTTGTCGGGTTGAAGTGGAAGATCACTTTATCTTTCGGGATCACACGCATGACATCTGTCCTTCCTTTCCCTTACCAACCTGCCGGCAGGATGCCGATCATGGAGCAGATGAAGTAGATGGCCGCAAGGCTGAAGATCACGATGATCATGCCCTGCACTGCGGGATGCGCGTACCAACCGCACTTCCACTCCGGCTCGATATCGCCCTTCTTGCGGGCGTTGTTGAGCATCAGAACGGGAACGATCGACATAATCACGCCGCCGAAGGTACCGGCCCAGCCAATGGCGTCAACAAAGCTGACAAGACCGGCGTAGGCAAGGATGAACGGGGGAAGCACCGTGCAGGCGATGGCGATGAGACGGGTCTTGGTGTCCTTCTCATCCTTGAGCTTGAACATATCGACGATGTTCGTGAGCATGGAACCGCCGACCGCCCAATAAGAGGTCATCATGGCGCAGAGGGCAAAAATGTTGGCGGTATAGAGCGCCCAAGTACCGAGTGCCTGACCCCAGGCGAGCGTAGCGACCTGTGTGACCTCCTCCGCGCCGGTCAGAGAGAGAACGGCAAGGGGAACAACGGCCAGCAGCACGCCGGTGATGAACATACCGAGAATGATGGCAACCGGGAGCTTCTTGGGCGTGTGGCGCATACCGCGCGCCAGCTCAGGCACGGCATACTGCGCGATGTAGCAGAAAATAGCGCTGCTGAGAAGGGGAACGGCATAGGTCCAGTTTGCGTATACGGCGCGGGAGACATCCGCCTTGCCGGAGAGGAAGGATGCGATCACAATGATGCCGAGCAGCACGACCATGCCCGTGGACATGAATTTCTCCCAAAGGCCGGTGGCTTTGAGGCCGAACCAGACGACCAGCACACAGGGAACGGTGAACAGCAGGCTGCCCGCCCAGTTGGGGAGACCGAGCAGTGTGCAGAGGATGTTGCCGGAACCTGTCGTGTAGGCGACCATGCAGCCGATGGAGTTCGCGCAGACAGAGATGAAGATCAGGACCGAGCCGACCTTACCGACATATTTTTCCGCAAGGCCGGGCAGCTGCAGGGGCTTTTTTGTACGCAGTGCGGACTCCGCCACATAGAGCATGGAGAACGTGGTGAACAGACCGGCCACCGCCAGCCAGAGCACCAGGATCGGCCATCCCGCAAGGCGGGAAGAATATGCAAGGCCGAGTATACCGGAACCGACATTGGCACCCACGATGATCGCTACCGCCTCATAAAGCGTGAGCTTTGTTACCTTGAGCGCGCCTTCTTCGACGTGCAGGTTTTTTTCTTCCATTGAGCTTTCCTCCTAAAACGTTGGGAGATAGGTTTTGCAGCCTCGCTCCTCTTGTGATTCATTTTACCGGATCAAGGACAACAAAAAGACAACAAAAATGCAGAGTATTTCGATCACCTCTGCATTTTCGCCGTTTTTGATAGTTTTTAGCGAATGATTTCAGTCATCTTGCCCTGTAGCGATGCCGTCGTGATCTCCGCCCAGCTATACTGCGTCATAAACTCTCCGACAAAAGCATTGATCGCCGAAGATTCGCCGTTGAGAAACTGATAATAATCACAGGAAAACTTTTCTGTATCCACGCTGAGTTGATTCCGCCCCTTGATGACCGCATCTTCGCAATCCACCTTTCGCAAGGTTCGCATCATATCAGACTTAAAGGTTTCGATCTGATTTTTCAGAGCGCTGCCGTATTCCCGGTCCTCATAGAGAATGGCCGCACATTCCCGGATGCTGCAGGCCGAACCGCGGCGAAATACCAGATACGCAAACAGCTCCTTGCTCTTTGCGCGGGCAAATTCGAGCGGTTTTCCCTCATAAAACACTTCAAAATTGCCGAAGCACTGGACACGCAGGGAAAGCTCCTTCCTCACAGGCACTGTGGTCAGGCCGATATTACGAAGTTCCTCCTCGATTGCCTCGGCCGTAACAGGCTTCATCAGGTAGCCACGTGCATGGAGGGAATAGGATTCCAGCGCATACTGCGAATAAGCCGTAACAAAAATGATCTCGAGCGCCGGGATTGTCTTTTTCAATTCCAGTGCAAGGTCCAGTCCCGTCCAACCGCGCATCTGAATGTCCAGGAAGGCGATATCCGGAAGGATCTCCCCCGTTCTCACCGCCTCAAGCGCTTTCGTCGGATCGGTATAGGCGTGAACCGCTGCTGCCGGCTCGGCAGCTTGCAGCGCCGCTGTCAGATCGCTCAGCGCCAAAGATTCATCGTCAACAGCCAACAAGCAAAGTTCCATCATTCGCTCTCCTTTCGATATTTGGGGATGCACATCGTCACATTTGTTCCCTTGTCGATCCCGCTTTCGATCTCCATGTGCCCACCGCACACCGCGGCAAGGCGCTCACGGACGTTCCACAAGCCGATATGCTTGCCGCCCGCCGCAAGCTGCTCTGCATCAAACCCGATGCCGTCATCCGAAACAGTCACGACGAAATCCGACTCGGTCTCGCTTGTAGAGATGATCACCGTCCCGCCCTGAAACCGCTGCATCACGCCGTGGCGCACCGCGTTTTCGACGATCGGCTCCAATGTGAGCGGCGGCAGGGAGAATTGCGTGACCGGCGTGTTGAAAAGGACGGTCAGATCCCGGCCAAAGCGCATTTTTTCCAGATCAACATAGTGTTTGGTATGCTGTAGTTCCTGCAAAAAAGGAATGCAGCCGGTATTGCTCAACGAATCGAGATTCCCTCGCAGGTAGAGGGTAAAATCCGTCAGCGCGCTCTCAGCCTTGCGCGCGTCAATGCGGCAGAGCGCGCGAATGCTGGTGAGCACATTGTAAAGAAAGTGCGGCTGTATCTGGCTGATCATAATGGAGATACGCTGCTGCAAGAGCTGCTCTTCCTGCTGCTTTTCGTATTCGATCTGCACAGTGATATATATCTGGATGAGACAAAACGCCACAACGACATGAGCCAGTGTGATCTCCCCGATGACCGTGTCAACCACTACCGCGGCAGCCACCAGCAGCTCATAGAAAAGGAAAGAGATCGCCTTGCGGTTGGTCAGCATCCTCCTGAAGTTCAGAATAATGCCGATGTTGACCACCATCGGCATGGCCAAAAAGAAGAAGTAAAGCCACGGGTGATCCGACAGATGCCACGGGGCATTCTGAGAGCGCGACGTGATGACAGAGATCATCACGAGCAGAAATCCATCCGCGCTGAGGCCGGTCATCAAAACGGTATATCGCTGCAATTCCTTCGAGTCTTCATTGATGTAACTGATGAGATAGGTGCTGTAAAAAATGAGCAGTGGAAATGCCGAGGCGTAGCAGACAAAATAGCAGGTCTCGCGAAGCTGCGGAAGGGCAGGAAGGAAATCAAGCCCGATCCCCCAATAGATCACATCGCTCAAAAGCCCAATGGTGTTGATCGCCAGCATCCAGAGGAAATAGGAGCGAAAGCGCCTGCGCGAATGACTGCCAAAGACCACGCTTGCATAGGTCGAGGTCGTCAGGATGGCGCAGACGAGTTCCAGTACCACGCCGACCGGCGTGAGCGGATTTTCCGGAACATCACCGCGCGCAATGGCGTGAAAGGTCACGATCATCAACGCGAGCACAATACCGATCGTCACAAGACAGCCAACGCCCGTAGCTGTTCTCTTGTCTATCCGCACAGCCGTGTCCCTCCCCACTCGTTTGACCATTAGGGTATTTATTTTATCTTATTTTGACGGCCAATGCAAGCCGCTGACAGATGTTATAGAAAAGGCCGATTTAGTATTTTATTTCGCGTTTGTAGGTTTGTATGTTGTAAGAAATAAACCTAAAATGTAGTAATGCCATACAGATAAATCTTACGCAAAAAAGAAAAATTATGAAACCAAATGACCGTGTTCCACAATATTAAAGATGGCGGGTCGTTAAATGGATATCCGAAAGAGGGCGAAGCTGTGGATGAACAGGAAGCCTTAAAGAAGTGAAGCGCGAAAACGAAAGTGCGTTAGAATGGGTTATTAATCGACATACAGCTTACGTCAACACAATTATTTAAGGATTTTTCCCAAAGATGCTGGCAATAAAGGCTCATCCGTTCAGGAAGGACATGGCAGCCAAAAGAATCGTCAAAAAGGCAAAGCTGATCCCAGAAAAAAGAAAAAGGAACTGTTTTCCACCATTAGGAACATGGTGAGTATATTCCCGAAAGGTAATGAGGCTTGCCAGAGAAGCTACCAGCGTCCCCGCACCGCCCACATTGACGCCAACCAGAAGAGCACGGGCATCCTGCGTGAAGCGGCTGAGCAGAATAGCAGCAGGAACGTTGCTGATGATCTGGCAGGTAAGCGCGGAGACCAGCATGGTTCCGTGGGACAAAAGGCGGGCAAACAGCACCCGTACAGGTTCCATCCGGGCAAGATTGCCGGAAAAGGTGAAAAAAGCGGCGAAAGTGGCCAACAATCCCCAATCTACAGTTTTCAGCGCATGCCGGTCCAACAGCCAGAGCGCCAGAACAATGACCGTCAAACCAAGGACATAGGGTACCAGCCGCAGCACCATGGCAACGGCCAAACAGAATAGTCCACCATAGATGGCGGTTTGACGGGAGTCTACTGTGACCTGCGTTTCCGGCACGGAAAGCTGTTCTTTTGGAAACACTAAGCAGCACAGGAGAATGAGAACAGTAGACAGGATGAATGGCGGCAGCATTGCCGAAAAGAACGTTTTCGTGGAAAGATCGTAATAGCTGAAAAGATAGAGATTCTGCGGATTGCCGAAGGGCGTGATCATTCCGCAGAGGTTGGCGGCACAGTTTTGCAGAATGAACAGGAGCGCCGTGTGCTTTTCCTGTCCAGTGGAGGAAAGAACAAACCAGCCCAGTGGCAGAAAAGTCAACAAGGCGGTATCGTTGGTCAGGAGCATAGAGCCGAACATGGTGATAACCACCAGTGCCGTACACACGCCCCGGACAGTGGAAAAGGTGTGTACCATCCGCTGGGAAAGAGCGGAAAAGATATGCAGATCCCGCAAAGCACCCACCACTGCCAGCACACAAAACAGGCAAGCAAGCGTCTTGAGGTCATAATAACCGAAGTAGTCCCTATCAGGCGGAACAAAAAATGCCGTTACAACTGCGGCCAGTAATGAAATGACCAGCATGGCATTGGCGCGACACCAAGATTTGACCTTACTCATAAAAAGCCCCTTTGCGTGAAAAATGTAGAATTCTGTATGGACACTTCTGCGAAGAAGATAACACATTTTCAAATGATTTACAATGGCACTCCGTTGACCTAACAAACGCTAAAGGCAGTTCAAAACTCGTGTACATTTTGCGCTGCTGGAATCAATAAAAGCATTTTTAAAAATATTTCGATTTCTTTGGAAGAATCAGTAGCTTTCCGGCGCAAGGTGTGATATGTGTTGTGGCTACCAAAGAAAGGAGCGATGCTCATGGCTAAGAAGCGCGCCAACGGCGAGGGCAACATTCGCAAACGCTCAGACGGGCGTTGGGAGGGGCGCTACACCGCAGGTTATCATCCCGAGACAGGAAAGCGCATCATCAAAAATGTGCTGGGTAAAACGCAGGCAGAATGCAAGGCGAAGCTAAAGAAAGCCATTGAGGAGAGCCAGTCATTGGACGTCGGCCGCGCCGATGAATACACGGTTGCCGCTTGGCTGCGGACGTGGTTTGATTTGTATGCCAAGCCGCACATTCGCCCATCCACCATGAACTACTACCACCGGAACATCGAACAGCATATCATCCCTGCTATCGGGGATATCCCGCTGAATAAGCTCACCACCCGTGACCTGCAAAAGCTCTACAACGATCTGCAAAGCAATGGGCGGCTGAGAAAAGTACAGAAAAAGGAAAAACCCGGACTGAGCAATTCCACCGTGCGCGGCATCCATATGATGCTGCACAATGCCCTTGACCGGTCGGTGAAAGAAAAACTCATTCTCAGCAATCCCACGGAGAATTGCATCATCCCCAAAATTGAAAAACAAGAGATGAAAATCCTTCACCCAGACCACATCAGCGCGTATCTGAACGCCGCCGAGCGGCGTAATGCCCTGCCGATGTTCTATCTGGAACTGGTCAGCGGACTGAGAAAGGGCGAGCTGGTCGCGCTCCAATGGAGCGACCTTGACGAAGCCAACTGCACCATCTCCGTCAGTAAGCAGGCCAGCTGGGACACAGAGGGAAACCTCATTCTAAGCCAGCCTAAAACCGGAAATTCCATCCGCGAGGTGTCTATCCCGCAGGATGCCGTGGAGCTGCTGAAGCAGGAGCACGCCAAACATCCCAGCAATCCGTGGATGTTCCCGTCCGGCAGGACCGGTGAAATGTATCACCCCGACTCGGTCGTAACACTCCACAAGCGTATCCTGAAGGACGCTGGGCTGCCGCACATCAGATTTCACGACCTGAGACATACGTTCGCGACCTTGGCACTCCAAAACGGTGTGGATGTCAAAACCGTCAGCAGTATGCTCGGCCACTACGACGCGGGCTTCACGCTTCGCACCTACACCCACGCCACTCGGCAGATGCAGCAAAAGGCCGCAGAGAAAATGGGCAGCTTCATGGCGCAGGTCATGTAAGCAGTAAAAGCGCCAAAATACCGGAGAGAAAGCAAAAGCTTCCTCTCCGGTACTCTTTCATCCTTTCCGTGCATTTCTAAAGTGCTCCCCAAGTCAAGGACATTTTCATTTGACCCATAGCGGCAGCATACC
>ERZ791883.3091-NODE-3091-length-9835-cov-2.484254_pt1 | contig 9835 bp, 5 predicted proteins | sample MGYA00510160_ERZ791883 | MGnify/ENA primary metagenome ERZ791883 (study PRJEB30046, sample SAMN00792072) | human gut metagenome | study: EMG produced TPA metagenomics assembly of the A metagenome-wide association study of gut microbiota in type 2... | reverse complement strand
ACGTCCGCGTTCCGTTTCACCGACTGGAGGCGTTCCAGCTCACGCCGCCGCTCGTCATAGCTTTCCGGCGTGTCGTAAGGGAGCAGCAACGAGTCCACGTGCTCGATGTGCAGCTTTTCGCGCCACAATTCCCGCACTTCCTCATTGATCCTGAGGTTCCGGGCCGTCCGCTCCCCCCTCGTGCCGGATGCCGAACACAGCGACAGGCGTTCCCCCCCCCGCACCGGGGCGTCCAAGGGGGTCTGCGGCAAGACGAACAGGATTTCCGTGCCTTTCTTCGCCAGCGCCCGGCCCATACCGTAGCACGCCGTCCCAAGGCCGCCGCTCTTGTAGGGCGGAAATTCCCAGCCGAACATCAGAACGCGCATCAGTTCCCTCCTTTCCGGGCGTTGGCCTCCCACTCGACATAGACGCCGGGAGCGGCCTCTTTAAGCAGGTACAGCAAACGCAGGCATTCGGCGACGCTCCAAGCCTGAGCGATGCAGCCGTTGGGAAGATGGGGGGGATCGCCGTCAAAAATTTCCGAAACGGACCCGATCCCCGCGTCGCCGAGGTGCTGGGCGAACAAGGGCCGTATGGTCCGCAGCAGCTCCCGCACCGAGCCGGGCACGTCCCATGCCGCCCGCAATACGGCTTCCCCGTACGCCCCCAGCAGCCACGGCCAGACCGTGCCCTGATGGTAGGCCTCATCGCGTTCGGCGGGACCGCCTTCATACAGAGGACGATAACCGGGCGCGCTCGGTGCCAGCGTCCGCAAGCCGTACGGCGTAAGCAGGCACCGCCGCACGCGGGAAAGCACGCTAGCATACCTCTCCTCGTCCAGAACCGGATAGGGAAGCGAAAGGGCGAAAAGCTGGTTGGGGCGCACGCACGTTTCCACGCCGCCGTCGCGCCACACGTCCGCGAGGTAGTCGCCCCGCTCGTCCGTGACCCAATACCGCTTGAAAAAGACGGAACGCATGGCGTCCAGCTGCTTCGTCCGCCGCCATTCCGGTTCGCCGAACGCTTTGGCGAGGCTGTCCGCAAAGGCCAGCGCGTTGTACCACAAGGCGCTGATTTCCACGGGCTGACCGTGGCGCGGAGTCACCGGGCGACCGTTGGCGACGGCATCCATCCATGTGAGCTGGGTTCCGGGGTTCCCTACGGAAAGGAACCCCTCGGCGTCCGGCGCCACAAAAGGAACTTTGCCGCCGCCGTAGTGTTCAATGATGTTCTTGATGACCGGCCAGCACCGTTCACGGACCAAACCCTTCCGATCCGGCAGCGCCTTGAGCATCTGCTGCACGGCCCAGACATACCAGAGGGAGGCGTCCGCCGAGTTGTAGGCGTGGTTGCCGTCGGCGGAGAAGACGTTGGGGATGAGCCCGTCCCTGACGGCGGAACCGAGGCCGAGCAGCACGTCCGTGCCCTCTTCGGGCCTTCCGGCATAGAAGGTCAGGCCGGGCAGCGCGATAAGCGTATCCCGCCCCCACGATCCGAACCAGTGGTAGCCCGCCGTCACGGCAAGGCCTCCATCGGGCCTCCGGACAAGAAAGCGCTCCCCTTCCCGGGCAAGATGGCCTTCCAGACTCTCCGAGGAGGCCGCCAACCCCATGCGGCGTTCGACTTCCCGCCGCCAGATCTCGCCGATGACGTTGTGCCCGTGCTCCGTCTGGAGCGCCTCCGTCGAAGCGGTGAGGAACACTGGTTTGCCGGGAACAAGCCTGATCTCGAACTGGCCCGGCTGAAACAGATCTTCCTGATAGGCAAAGCCGCGCTCCCGCTCCACCAAATACTCCACATTGAAGCACCAGTCGGGAGCGGCGTTGAAGATGAAGCCGCCCTCCACCTGCATGAACAGGGGCGGCAATGCCTCATACGGCCTCAGGCAGATCCCGGAGGGGGCCGAAAGCGTTTCGGGACGCAGCACGGGATTCGCGCGGGTGAGGTCATGGGCATTGCGAAAGGCGAGCAAGGGCTTCACGCGCAAAACCACCGGAGGCGTGTCGGGAGCGGTGCCGCGCACCTCATACCTGACGAGCAGCAAGCGGTGTCCGGGAATCAGCATCAATTCCCGCGTGAGCGTCACCTCTCCGAAACGGTAACGGAACACCGGCCATTCTCCGGCGTCCATTTCCTCAAGATGCTCATTCCCGCGCGGATAAAAGACGCCGGGGTGCTTACGGCAGGAAAAACACAGTTCCCGCCCGCCCACGAACAACGATTCCTCAAGAGACGACAGCAATACATGCCGCCCCGCCGGGCTTTCCAGATCGGCCACGAGCAGGCCGTGATACTTCCGCGTATTGCAGCAGATGAGCGAGCTGGAAGCGTAATCACCGAGGCCGTTGGTCTCGATCCATTCTTTCCTCAGGGATTTTCTGATATTCTGGCACGTGGGCTTATCGAAACGAAACTTCATGTCCACTCCTTCACGGCAAAAGGGGAAACACACCCGTAAAAAGCGACAAGGCAAGAGCACCCTGCGGACAGGGTTAACGAGGTCTCTTTAGAGATGGTTGACGATAAGCAAGCGCCCTGTGCACGGTGGCAGAGGCGGAGGGAGAAATTGAAGCGGCGGGAGGAGCCGCCCGGAACGGGCTGGCCAGCCGGAGTGCTTCTACGGCCAATCGCTTCAACTTTCAGTATGCTTACCTTCCTGAAACGGAGGAGCCCGTTTGGGAAGGAAGACTACTGACGAACGTAGGATACTACCATGATTAAGCTATAGCTTCCTACTTCTGTAATAATCATTTTGGGCCGAAAATCAAGGGCACACCAGAAATCTTATTATTCTTCCCAGCTACAGTACAGTAGACTTACACGCCCGCACCACAAGACGCCCCATCAGCCGAAGGGGACGTTTCAGTCCCGTTCCGGCAACGGCGGCGCTTCTTGTGTTCGTACATGTCGGCATCGGCCAGCCGCATCAGCGCTTCCAAGGAATCGGCCTCGGAGGGGTACAGCGCCAGCCCCATACTCACGGCGGGGTTCAGGTCTATGCCTTCAAGATGGTAGGGTTCGCTTCCGATGGCTTCCAGCATACGGCGGAACCGCTCTCCGGCAATGCACCGCTCGCTGACGCCGTACAGGATAGCGATGAACTCGTCGCCGCCCAGCCGGATCAGCGTGCCCGCCGTCGACAGGGCGCTCTGGAGCCGTTCCGCGAACCCGTTCAGCAGCTGGTCGCCGCAATCATGGCCGTACGTGTCGTTGACCTGCTTGAAGTCGTCCAGATCCATGTAACAGAGCGCAAAGGGCCGCTTCGCCTCCATCGCCTTCTCCAGTTCACGGAACAAGACACGGCGGTTGGGAAGCCCCGTCAGGGGATCGTGCTCCGACATCAACTCCAGCCGCTTCTTTTGATGGGCAAGATCCACGGCCAAACCCACCACGCATGAGAACAGGATGCTGATAAAGGTGGCGATGCCGAAAGAAGCGTACCGGATGCTCCAGTTCCACCCGCCCTTGGGCGTCACGCTCAGGATCCAGTCCGCATTGGGCAGGTGCACCTTCCTTTCCACGGGCTCGATCAGCGTTTCGGCGGAACGCAACAGCACGATCCGGTCCCCCGTATCGGGGTGGATGCGGGAAAGCTGGTACACGTAGTTCTGCTTGTCGAGGTATTCGAGTTTCACCGGATCCAGCACGTCCGGAAAAGCGAAGGTCACGCAGATGAGCCCCCAGAACTTCTCCTGGGCCGTGATATCCCCTTCCGGCTCGCCCATGAACACGGGAAGCCTGACCGCCATCGCGTAGCCGCCCTGAATCAGATCGAACGGGCCGGCAATGGTGGCCTTGCCCGAATCCCGCGCCAGCAGCGCCTCGCGGGAACGCTCGGGGTTGGCGAACAGATCGTGCCCGATGGCCTTCTTGTTGCGCTCAAACGGGTATACTTTGGTAACGACGCCGCGGGGGGCCAGATTGATGTTGATGGTGCTCGGGTGCATCTTCACCAACTCTTCGGCGTAGGAGTAGAACTCCGAGATCCGGCCCTCCCCCTGCCGCAGCAGGGCTTCCACCAGATAGGCGCTCGAAAAGGCGTTGGCGACGACGTATTGGATCTTCGTGGCGTAGCTGTCGACGACGTACCGGGCTTTTTCCCGTTCCTGAAGCACACGGACGTGTTCCAGACGGAAGAGGAAAAGATAACTCCCCAGCAGACAGACCAGCAAGACGCCGAGGGCATACAAGACGCTCCGGCAGTTCCCGCCTTCCCGCAAGACGCCGGTGTCGAACGTCCTTCGCTCTCCGTGCCGTATCAGTCGCTGCATCGTCATTCCTCAAACGCACTCATGCGGGGAAAAGTTCTTCAGGCAGACAAACATATTCTTTGACCATCCCACGAATCCCCTCTTTCGGCAAGGGCTTCCGGATTGCCGAAAGAGGTCCCGCCGCCGTTTGGCCCCCTTTCCCCCCCTCTCTTCAGCAACCTCTTGCCGAAGTGGAGAAAAAATTCCGTCAGCCGTGTCGGAATCGACTGATATTTTTCAACCTTCTTATACTCTGGACTTTTTTCACACAATCGTCATACTACTGTAACATACTTCCAGGGCCCGCCTGCTACAAGACCTGCATCCATGCCGTCATGCGAAGGAGGAGCGATCGTGGTTTCCAAAGATTCCGAAGGGTACCCGGAGCAACTGTGCGCCACAGAGGAAATCAGTGAACTGGCCTGCCCCAACCTGTACCTGAACCGGGAAATCAATTGGCTGGACTTCGATGCGAAAGTGCTCGACGAAGCCACGGATGCCGGTCTCCCGCTCCTTGAGCAGCTTAAATTCCTCTCCATCTTCTACAACAACCTCGATGAATTCTTTATGGTCCGGGTGGCGAACATCTATCGCCAGTACCGCAGCGGGGCCGTGTCCTCGTCGCCGGACCGCATGACGCCCGCCAAACAGCTCGCCGAAATCCGGCGCAAGGTGCTTATTCTGGTTTCCCGCGCCCAGGAGCATTGGCGCAAGCGGCTGGCCCCGCAGCTGCACGACAAGGGCGTACGCCTGATGCGCTATGCTGACCTCTCGGAAAAGCAGCGCAAGTTCCTCGACGGCTACTTCAGGAACGAAATCTACCCCATCCTAACCCCGCAGGCCATCGATCCGGGCCACCCCTTCCCCACGATTTCCAATACCAGCCTCAACTTCATCATCCAGCTGCGCAGCCGTGACGGCGTCACCCGGTTCGCCCGCCTGAAGTGCCCCAACAACATCTCCCGCTTCGTCTTCATCCCCCGGAACAAGGAGGCCAAAACCTATGCCTCGCTCGGCTTCAACGCCAACGTCCGTGACAGCGACATCATCCTGCTGGAAGATCTGATCGCCGAATACCTCGGCGCGCTGTTCCCCGGCAACACTGTCGTCAACGCCGGGCTGTTCCGCATCACGCGCAATACCGACGTGGAGATCGAGGAGGACGAAGCCGACGATCTGCTGGAAGCCGTCAAGGATCTGGTGGAACAGCGCCGCTTCGGCGACGTGGTGCGCCTTGAGATAGCCCACGGCACGGCCAAGGAACTCAGCGCGTTCCTGACCGAGCGGCTGGGGATGCAGCCGTTCCAGATTTACCGGGTCAAGGGGCCGCTGGCCTTTTCCGAACTCATGGCCCTTTACGGCGTGGACAGGCCGGGCTTGAAAGAATCCCCCTTTTACGGGCGTACGCCGAGCGTGTTTCAGGAAGGCGACATCTACGCGCACATCCAGAGCAGGGATGTTTTCCTCTTCCATCCCTACGACAGTTTCACCCCGGTTCTGGATTTCATCCGCCGCTCCAGCGAGGACCCCGGCGTCATCGCCATCAAACAGACGCTCTACCGCGTGGGCAACGCTTCGCCCATCGTGAAAGCCCTTATCGAAGCCCGGCGCTCCGGCAAGCAGGTCACCGCCGTGGTCGAGCTGAAAGCCCGTTTCGATGAGGAACGCAACATCACGTGGGCCGAAGAGATGGAGAAGGCGGGCGTCAACGTAGTCTACGGGCTCGTCGGCATGAAGATACACGCCAAGCTCTGCCTCGTGGTCCGGCGCGAACCGGAGGGGGTTTCCCGCTACGTGCACATCGGCACCGGAAACTACAACCCCTCCACCGCCAAGATGTACACCGACATGGGGCTGATCACCGCCAACCCGAACATCTGCGCGGACGTCACCGATCTCTTCAATGTCATGACCGGAGACGCCCACCGCGAGCAATACAGGGAACTGCTCGTCTCCCCGCTGTCCATGCGCCGCTCCCTGCTGGATATGATCCAGCGCGAAACGGCCCTGCACCAGCAAAATGGAAACGGCGAAATCATTTTCAAATGCAACCAGCTGGTGGATAAACACGTTATCCGGGCCCTGTACAGGGCTTCCATGGAGGGCGTGCGCGTCCGGCTCCAGGTGCGCGGCATCTGCTGCCTGCGCCCCGGCGTGAAGGGCATCAGCGACAACATCGAGGTGACGTCCATCGTCGGGCGTTTCCTGGAGCACACCCGCGTCTACTGGTTCAACGCCAATGGGGAAGGCCGCCTCTATATCGGCAGCGCCGACATCATGCCCCGTAACCTTGATCGGCGCATTGAAGTGCTTGTCCCTATCCTCGATCCCGGATTGCGGGCGTGCCTGCGCAACGATATTTTGGAAACACACCTCCGCGACAATCAGCAGACGTGGCGACTTCAGGAAGACGGCACCTATTGCCGCATCAAGCCCGGCAAGGGAGAAGAACCCGTCAACGCACAGGAAATCATGATGCGCCGCAGCCGGGAGTGTGTCTGATCCTCAAACGCTCAAAAGGAAAAACCATGACCATACATACGGAAGACCAGTTGCAGGAACCGCAGGCCGAACCCAAAGCGACCCCGGCGAAACGCCCCGCCAGAACCGCGAAAAACGCCCCCGCCGGAGAATCGCAGCCCAAGCCAAGGCCCGCCCGCAAGAAGCCCCAAAGGGCCCAGCCCGAACCGGTACAGGAATCCGCCCCGGAACCCGCAGCCGTGGCGGAACTCGTAACCGCCGCCCCGGAAGCCTATGACCCCGCTCCGGCATTGTCCGCCCCCTGCTCCGAACCGTGCCCGGAAACCTGCTCCGCCCCCGCCGCCGAAACGGCTGAACTCGCCGAAGAGACGCCCCTCACCACGGCGGTCATGCCCGAATCGCCGGTTATGGCCGATTCGTTGACGCACGGGCAGCGTGTGGCCGCCATCGCGGCGACCCTGTTTCAAGATCTCGCCGAGCTCCACGGGCTCGACGACGTCTGGGGGCACAGGCTCCACCTCGCGGCGCAGCTGCACGACATCGGGTTCGCCGAAGGCCGCAAGGGGCATCATAAAATCAGTATGCGCCTCATTGAGGAAGATCTCAGCCTGAACATCCACGAGGACGATCGCCCGTGGGTCGCCCTGCTCGCCCGCTACCACCGCAAGGCGTGGCCCTCGCGCCGGCACGCCCGCTTCGACGCCCTGAAAAAAAGCGACCGGAAGGCGCTGCGCAAGGCGGCGTCCCTGCTCCGCATCGCGGACGCGCTCGATTACACCCACACGGGCGTCGTCGGGAACCTTGCCGTCGCCGTCAAGAAGCGTAAGGTTATCATCGCCGTCCAGTGCTCCGGAGACTGCTCCGCGGAAATGAAACGCGTCATCAAAAAGGGCGATCTGTTCATGCACGTCTTCGGACGGGAGCTGGAATGCGTATGCCAGGGGAACTAGAGCGGACGGAAAAAGCCATCGGCATCATCGATCTCGGTAGCAACTCGGTCCGCCTGCTGCTCGTCCGCGTCCATGCGGACGGATCCACGACGATCCTGAATCAGGTCAAGCACATGGTCCGGCTCGGCGAAGGCGGATTCACCCACAACCGCCTTCAGGAAGAGACGATGGCCCGCACCATCGCGGTGCTGCGCGGGCTGGCGGAAATGTGCGCGGTCTATGAGACGACGGAAATCATCGCCATCGCCACGGCGGCCGTACGCGACGCCGTCAACGGCCCCGAATTCATCCGCCGCGTGCAGGAAAAGACCGGGATAGACTTCACGGTCGTATCGGGCCGCGAAGAGGCGCGCCTCATCTATCTTGGGGTTTCCAGCGGGCTGGAGCACAGCAAAAGCCTTCGGCTGTTCATCGACATCGGCGGCGGCAGCACCGAGCTCATCGTGGGCGATTCCCAGTCCTACGTGAACCTCGATTCGCTCAAGCTCGGCTGCGTGCGCCTGACCAACCTGTTCTTTGAGGACAACAAAGGGCCGGTTTCCGCCTATACCTACGCGGCGCTGCAACGTTACGTCCGCAACGAGGCCCTGCACTCCTTCCAGCGCATCGCGGGTTTCGAGATCCCCGAAGCCGTCGCCAGCTCAGGCACGGCCCAGAACCTCGCGGAAATCGCCGCCGCACTGGAGCAGCAGGACGCCGCGCGCACGGGCAAACCCTCCATGGCTTCCAAGCATGTCCTCAGCTATGACGGCCTGCGCCGCGCGGTCAAGGAACTGTGTTCCCGGACCCTTGAGGAGCGTAAATCCGTTCCGGGCATCAATCCCAACCGGGCCGACGTGATCATCGCGGGCGCGGCCATCCTCCAGACCATCATGGAGGAGCAGGGATTCGAGAGCGTGACCATCAGCAACCGCAACCTGCAAAACGGCATCCTCGTCGACTACCTCATGCGGACGCATCCGCAGAAGGCCGGTTCCCGCCTCTCCGCCCGCGAGGAAAGCGTCCTCCAGCTGGCACGGTTCTGCCGCTTCGAGGAAAAACATTCCCGGCACATCGCGAAGCTGGCCCTTGAACTGTTCGACAGCGCGCGGGCCATCGGGCTGCACGACGCCCCGCCCGTATCGCGCGAGCTGCTGTACTATGCCGCCCTGCTGCACGACATCGGGATCTTCATTTCCTTTGCGAACCACAACGCGCACAGCCACTATCTGATCCGCAATACGGAACTGCTCGGTTTCACGGAACGCGAAATCGAGCTCATAGCGGCGCTGGCGTTCTTCCACCGTAAGCGGCCCTCCAAGAAAATCCCGCTGTTCCTCCAGCTTGATGAGGGCATCCGGGAAGAGGTACGCCTGCTGTCCCTGTTCCTGACCCTTGCGGAGCGCATGGACAAAAGCCACCGCCAGATCATCCGTTCGGCCCGTTTCGGGCGCACGCCGGACGGGGAACTGGAGCTGTGCCTTCGTGCTTCCGAGGTCTGCCCCATCGAAATCGAAGAGATCGGGCGCAGCCACAAGCTGATCAAGAAGACCTTCCACACGCATTTCACGCTTTGCCCCTGTCTCGAAAACGGGGCGCCTATTGTCTGAAAAGCTGGGGGAATGAGTATACCGGGGAAGGGGCCGTCCTCCCCTCCCCCGGTCCCCTCCTCTCTCCTTCCCAAGACTTTTGGCTGATGGGGAGGCGGCGCGGAGGGAGGTCGTTCCGGCTGAGGCGGGGATTCCTCCGCACCGTCAGCCGTTTTTGCTTACAGCAGTTCACCGTACTTTTTGATGAAGATGCCCTTAAGGGTTGTCGTCAGCAGTATGTAGGCCGCAAGCGTGGCGAACAGCCACGGGAAGAACGCGCCCGGAAGCGGCATCATGTCGAGAGCCCCGCCGACTGTCGTAAACGGGATGCACGTTCCCGCCAGAATCCCGAGCGAAGTCAGCCCCGTCACCTGCCACGAGGCCCGGCTGCGCAGGAACGGAACCTTGGGCGTACGCAGCATATGGAGCACCAGCGTCTGCGTCCACAGCGATTCCACGAACCACCCGGCCTGAAAGAGGCCCACGAACGCGACCTGCATTCCCGCGTCCAGCGTCTCATACGCCCCCCCGAACACCAGCGGGCAGATGGAGGTATACAGCAGAACGAACGTCGTGATGTCGAATACCGAACTGGCGGGCCCGA
>ERZ791883.3090-NODE-3090-length-9839-cov-8.905049_pt1 | contig 9839 bp, 10 predicted proteins | sample MGYA00510160_ERZ791883 | MGnify/ENA primary metagenome ERZ791883 (study PRJEB30046, sample SAMN00792072) | human gut metagenome | study: EMG produced TPA metagenomics assembly of the A metagenome-wide association study of gut microbiota in type 2... | reverse complement strand
CTCATAGCAAAATATGATGAGCTAAACTAAAAACACAAAATTCTTGACAATCCCCTTCAGGGCCTTGTCCCGGAGGGCCAGTCCATCGGGGGTGATTTCCACCATGACGATCCGCTCATCTTCAGGCTTCCGGGAACGCTTCACATAGCCCATGGCCTCCAGCTTCTTCAGCACCGGGGTCAGGGTCCCGGAATCCAGGTAAAGCCGTTTTCCCAGGTCATGCATGGTCGTGGACTTTTCTTCCCAGAGCACCATCATGGTTACATACTGGGCATAGGTGAGGCCGATTTCTTTCAGGAAGGGAGTATAGGCAGCTACGATTTTCCGGGCGCTGGCATACAGGGGAAAGCAAAGCTGGTTTTTCAGCAGCAGGGGATTGCAGGCATCCTTTTCATTCATATCGATCATACCTCCGGTACGGAAAAATTTTTGACTGCACTTTATTGTAACAGGAAAAGAACATGAGAACAAATTAAATTTAGCAAAATTAAATTTGACAAAATTAAATAAAACAGGTATAATGGGTTTCACAAGAGGCCGATGGCCAGAAGAAAAGAAACAGAAAGCTCCGCTTTACGGGGGCAAGGGAAAACAGGAGGAAAAGACAATGAGCATTTACGGACAGACCAAAGGAACGGAACTGGAAGCTATGGCAAAAACCATGATGCAGGGAGAAGCCAACGGCACCATGATGTATTATGCACTGGCCCGGCTGGCCAAAGAACAGGGCTATGAAGATCTGGTGCCCCTGTTCATTGAAGCCGCCAACCAGGAAGCGGTCCATGCGGGCTTCTATGCCGTGCTCAACGGGAAATATCCCCAGGATTTCTGGGGCCTGGTGAAAACCCTCCAAAAAGCGGAAACCAATGGGGAGGCTCAGGTAAAGGCCATGGCGGACAAGGTGCGGGCTGCCGGGTTTGCTGAAGCGGCTGACGAAATGGAAGTGTTTGCCAAACAGGAAGGCCACCATGGGGAACTGATGGCGGAAATCCTGGCCCGGTATCCTCAGGCAGAGAAAAAGGAAAAGGCCAAAAAGGTGTATGTGTGCCCGGTCTGCGGCTATGAATACGAAGGGGACATCAACAGCGAAAGCGACGACTGGGTCTGCCCTCTCTGCGGCCAGCCCAAAAGTGCGTTCAAGGAAGTAAAATAAGAGGATGAAAAACAGGGGGTGCTGCACAGAAGGTGCAGCACCCCCTTCTTGACATTTCCGGGAATTTTTTCTACTATGTACTTTCAGAACGTATTTTTGTGTCTGAAGGTGAAACTGTTGGAAAACGAAAATCCTGCTTTTGTGCGCCGGGCGGATGCCCGGCTGTTTCTGTCCATATTGGCCGCGGGGGCGGTTCAAGGTTTTCGACCCAGGCGAAATATCGCCAGAGCCGAACGCTCCGTGTATCAAAGGAGGCTCATCATGTCATTTGGCAAAGGGAAAGAATATCTGGATACCAGGGGATCTGGGGGACCGGATCTTCGTTCTGGAATAACGAATAAGGAAGGATGTTGTTTATGAATCCACTGATTGCACCGGAAAACACCTGGCTGCTGCTGGCCCTGACCTGCGGGGTGGTGGCAGGCTCCATCTGGCTGGAACAGACCTATGCCTGGGCCTCTCGGATTTCCGGGGCCGTACTGGCCCTGGTGGCGGCCATTGTACTGGTGAACCTGAACGTGATCCCCAGCCATGCGCCCATTTATGACGATATCATCTGGGGATACGCCGTGCCCCTGGCCATTCCCCTGCTGTTGCTCCAGGCCAACCTGACGAAGATCTGGCAGGAAACCGGCCGGCTGCTGTTCATTTTCCTCATCGGGGCGGTGGGGACCGTGTGCGGCGCCGTGCTGGGCTGCTGGCTTTTGGGGAGCTGGATCGACGGGCTGGCCAAGGTGGCGGCCATGATGACCGGGTCCTACATCGGAGGCGGGGTCAATTTCGTGGCCCTGGCCGATGCCTTCCACACGGAAGGGACCCTGGTTTCCGCTACGGTGGTGGCGGACAACCTGAATATGGCGGTGTATTTCCTGGTACTGCTGAAATGTGTGGGCAGCGCCTTTTTCCAGAAACACTATCCCCATCCCCACATGGACCGGGTGGCCCGGGAAGGACGGGAAGACGCCCAGACCCAGGCGGCAGCCTACTGGCAGCCCAAGAACATTTCCTTAAAGGACATTGCCCTGGACCTGTTCTATGCGGTGGCGGTGGTGACCCTGTCCCAGAACCTGGGGAAGGCCCTGGGGGCCGCCATTCCCACCGGCAGCGGCCTGGGACACATGGCCAATACCTTCTTCAGCAGCCAGTATGTGTGGATCACCCTGTTTTCCATGGGGTTCGCCACCTTTTTTGAAAAACAGGCGGCAGCCCTGGCCGGAGCCCAGGAAATCGGCACCTATTTCATCTACCTGTTCTTCTTCGCCATCGGGGTGCCCGCTTCCATCCTGGAAATCCTCCGGAACGCGCCGCTGCTGTTCGTGTTCTGCTTCCTGATGGTGGTGGTGAACATGGCCTTCTGCTTTGTGGGAGGGAAACTGTTCCATTTCAGCCTGGAAGACATCGTCCTGGCTTCCAATGCCAACATCGGAGGCCCCACTACCGCGGCAGGAATGGCCATTTCCCAGGGCTGGACGGCCCTGGTGGGCCCCAGCATGCTGGTAGGCACCTTCGGCTACGTAATCGGCACCTATCTGGGTATGGTGGTCGGGGGAATATTGGGGGCGTGAAAAAGGGACTGTTGCTCTTGCAACAGTCTCTTTGCTTTCCCCTTTATCCGCTCCGCCTCTTCCCCTTCCACCAGGGTGGGACGGTAATCGTTCCAGTCTGGGGTGGAGGAGATCCGGCAGGGAATCACTTTTCCCGGGTCTGTTCCCACCAGATGGCCGTCCCGGAACCGGAAGGTCTGCTGGTAGATGAAGGTGTCCTTGTCTCCCGGGTTGCTGTTGCCTCCGAAACAGAAATTCCCCAGGCTGTAGCAGATGGTCTTTCCCTTGTAGGTTTCCAGAGGCTGGATCACATGGGGATGGGCCCCCAGCACCAGGTCGGCTCCGTGATCCACCGCCAGATGGGCCAGCCACACCTGGTCCTCGTCCGGATGGGTTTCCAGTTCGCTGCCCCAGTGGAAATAGACCACTTTCAGCCGGGCCCCTTTTTCCCTGATTTTGGCCAGTTCTGCCACCAGCTGATCGGCGGCCCCGGCTTCCAGGGCGTTGATCCCCACCAGGCCTACGGGGATTCCCTTCACCGGGAGAATCTGGCTTTCCTCATAGCCGAAGGGCATGATCCCGTTGTCTCCCAGGGTCTTGAAGGTGTCCCAGTACCCGTCGTTCCCATAGTCGTAACTGTGGTTGTTGGCCAGGGAGGCGGCTTCCACGCTGCCGGCTTTCAGCACTTCCACATAGGCCGGATCGCCCCGGAAGGCAAAGGTTTTGTCCTGGCGCTGTCCCCGGGTGGTGAGAGGGCCTTCCAGGTTTACCACCGTCAGGTCGTCCTTGGCAAAAACAGACTGGACCCCTGCCAGGAATACGGAACCGTCTCCGCCGGCGGCGTCCCAGGCAGCCGGGAAGGTGGCCTCATAGCCGAAGCTTTCTTCCGTGCCCAGGGTGCAGTCCCCGGCGGCGCTGAGGGTCACAGTGGTGACGGGGTCCTCCGGAGGCCGGGGAGCCGGAGCGGGAGAGACAGGGGCCGTTGGAGCCGGGGGAGTTTCCGGTGATCCGGGAGATGCTTCCGGAGCCGCAGGAACGGCTGCCGGGGCGGCAGGGGCCGCCGGGACCGGCGCCGGTACCTTCCGGGCTCCCAGAGACGCCGGGGAGGCCAGGGCGGGAGCTGCCAGAAAGGTCAGGGCCGCCAGACAGGAGATGAACAGGGTGGAAATGGGATGGGTCATAGAGCAGGTTCCTTTCTCTGAAATTTCAGCGCTTATCATAATGAGCCGCATAGCGGCCTCGGTCTCGAGTCTTGAGCCAAATGAAAAATTTGCAGGCAAATCTTTGAACGTGTAAATCGGTACCGTAGGGGCTGCACGCCGGGCAGCCCGCCAAATTATCGATGATCTGCGCATTTTGCGGGGCGCCGGGCCTGCGCCCCCTACGGTTATACACAATAAGAAGAACCTGGCCGAAGGACAGGTTCTATCCAGCGGTCCGAGACTCATGACTCGAGACCCGAGACCTGAAGAGGAGGCTGTTGCTTTTGCAACAGCCCCTACATTTTCCACCCAAAATGATCCGTGTGGAGGAGTTTTTCTGCTTTGGGACTCAGGGGTTTGCCCAAAAATTCCCGGTACAGCCGCTGGACCTGGGGATTCTGGTGGGAGAACCGGAGATGGCTGTGCTTGTCCAGGGTCCGGAGCTCTTCTCCCCGGACGCCTTCCAGCTCCACATCCTCCTGGGGAATGGGCTGGCCGCCTCCTCCGGCACAGCCGCCGGGACAGGCCATCACTTCCACGAAATCGTAATGGACCTCTTTCCGCTTCAGGGCCTGGATCAGCTGCCGGGTGTTCCCCAGGCCGCTGACCACGGCGCAGCGGATTTCTTTGCCGGCCATGGTGTACACCGCATCCCGGAGCCCTGTACCGTTTCGCAAAGGAGCAAATAGGTCCGGATCGGGATTTTCCCCGGTCAGGGTGGCGTAGGCTGTACGGAGAGCCGCTTCCAGTACCCCGCCGGTGGTGCCGAAAATGGTCCCGGCTCCCGTAAAGGTGCCCATGGGATCATCCAGCGGTTCTTCCGGCAGGAGGGCCGGATCCAGGTGGTCCGCCCGGAGCATCCGGATGAATTCCCGGGTGGTGAGAGCCAGGTCCACATCGGGTCCGTAAGGCCCCTGCATAGTGGGCAGGGCACATTCCGCCTTTTTGGCCAGGCAGGGCATGATGGAGACGCAGTACAGCTTTTCCGGAGGCACCTGGAGCTTTTCCGCCAGCCAGGTCTTGGCAATGGCCCCGAACATCTGCTGGGGGGATTTGGAGGTGGACAGCCGTCCGGTCAGTTCCGGATACTGGCCCTTCAGGAACCGGACCCAGCCGGGGCAGCAGCTGGTGAACATGGGGAATTCTTTAGTGTCCCCGGCCTGGAACCGTTCCAGGAACTCATTGGCTTCTTCCATAATGGTGAGGTCCGCCCCGAAGGTGGTGTCGTACACATGGTCGAACCCCAGCTGCCGGAGGGCCGCCGCCATTTTCCCGATGGTCCCCTGCTCCCGGGGCAGGCTGAAGGCTTCGCACCAGGCCGTCCGCACCGCCGGAGCCACCTGGACCAGGGTCACTTTGTCCGGGTCCGCCAGGGCTTCGTAGAGTTTGTCCGTATCGTCCCGTTCCCGGAGCCCGGCCACTGGACAGTGGGTGATGCACTGGCCGCACAGGGTGCAGTCCGAATCCTTGATCACCCGGTTGCCGGACACATCCACCGTGGTCCGTCCCCCGGTGCCCGCCACGTCCCAGATGTGCATGGCCTGGATCTTGTCGCAGACCTGGATGCAGCGCATGCATTTGATGCATTTGTTGTAGTCGTGGAACAAGGGGTAGGTGGTGGTCCAGGCCCGGCGCAGGCCTTTGGGCAGCTGTTCCTCATAGGGATTGTCGTGGATCCCCAGGCTGTTGGCCAGGGACTGGAGCCGGCAGTTGCCGCTGCGGACGCAGACGGCGCACCGGCAGTCGTGCTGGGACAGGATCAGTTCCACGTTGATCTTCCGGGTTTCCCGGACCCGGGGAGAATGGGTGTGGACCACCATGCCCTCTTTGACAGGACTGTTGCAGGCGGTGATCATCCCCGGTTCTCCTTCCACCTCCACACAGCACACCCGGCAGGCGGCGATTTCGTTGAGTCCTTTCAGATAGCACAGGTGGGGGATCTGGATCCGGGCCTGCCGGGCCGCTTCCATAATGGTGGTCCCTTCCGGCACCTGGATGATTTTGCTGTCAATGGTACAGGTTACCATTCCCGATTCCTCCCTCCTTTAAAGCTGCCGTAGCCAAAGTGGTCACAGCGCAGACACCGGCTGGCTTCCTGATGGGCTTCTTCCGGGGTCATCCCTTCCGCCACCAGACGGAAATCTCCCACACAGTCCGGAGTGCAGTGGTGCTTCAGGTTCACCCGGCCGCAGGGCGGGGTCTGGGTGAAGTAGGCGTCGGGGATTTCCACCTGGCAGGAAATCCGGTGGTGGCAGCCGAAGAAGGAATCGATGTTGTCGGCGGCCACTTTCCCGGCGGCCACTGCCCGGATCACTGTGGCGGGACCGGAAACCGCATCCCCGCCGGCAAACAGGTTCCCCAGGCCCGGGATGCTGGTGGACAGATCCGCCTGGATGGCCCCCCGGTGGGTGGTGACCCCGATGGCCTCAAAAGGCTTGGTGACAATGGACTGGCCGATGGCCACAATCAGGATGTCGCAGGGGAACCGCCGTTCCGGCAGATCCGCCTTTATGGGGTTTGGCCGGTCCTTTCCATTGTAGGGGCCGATGTGCTGGGGCTGGGTCCAGATGGCCGTTACCTGGCCCGCTGCGTTGGTTTCGATCCGGCTGGGGGCTTCCAGGGTGACGATTTCGCAGCCTTCCGCCATGGCCGCCTGGATCTCTTCCGGCAGGGCGGTCATGTCTTCCAGCCGGCGCCGGTACAGGCACTGGACGGAAGCCGCCCCCAGCCGTTTGGCCGTGCGGGTGGCGTCCATGGACACGTTGCCGCCTCCGATGATGCAGACCCGTTTGCCGGTGAAATCCGGAATCCGGCCTTCCCCGATGTCCCGGAGCAGCCGGACAGCACTGTACACTCCCTGGGCGTCTTCCCCGGGGATATGGAGCTTCTTGTCGCTGTGGGCCCCGATGGCGATGTACACCGCATCATACTGCTGCTGGAGCTTTTCCACCGGAATGTCCGTCCCTACGGAAACTCCGGTACGGACCTGGATCCCGGTGGTGAGGATGTAGTCCAGGTCCCGGTCCAGCACTTCCAGGGGCAGACGGTAGTCCGGGATCCCGTACCGGAGCATGCCGCCCAGCTGGGGCCGCTGTTCGTACACGGTGACGCTGTGGCCCATAAGAGCCAGATAGTAGGCTGCTGTCAGGCCTCCCGGGCCGCCTCCAATCACCGCCACGGTCTTGCCGGTGGCAGGGGCGGGCTTTGGCGCCCGGGCCGGTTTGGCATGGTCCACGGCAAACCGCTTCAGCCCGCAGATGTTCACCGGGGCGTCCACCATCCCCCGGCGGCAGTGGTGTTCGCAGGGATGCTCGCATACATAGGCGCAGGCGGCGGGGAAGGGATTGTCCTTCCGGATCAGTTCCAGGGCGTCTTCATACCGGCCTTCCCGGATGAGCGCCACATAACCGGGAATATCCACATGGGCCGGGCAGGTGGACACACAGGGCACCGGGTGGCTGAGACCGCAGATGCACCGGCCGGTGAGCACGTGCTCCTTATAATCCTCCCGGAAGCCCCGGACCCCCTTCAGTACCATATAGGCCGCCTCGTAGCCGATGGCACAGTCCGAAGAAGAGGCGATGCTCCGGGCGGTCCGTTCAATAAGGTCGATGGTGTCCAGGGTGGCCGTCCGGTCCAGCACCCGTTCAATGAGCACCTCCAGCTGGCCCAGGCCCACCCGGCAGGGCACGCATTTGCCGCAGCTCTGGGCATGGCAGAACCGGAGAAAGTTCAGGGCCATGTCCACCGGGCACAGCCCTGGAGAACTGGCACTGATCCTTCGGTGCATATCCTGATACAAACCGTTCAGGACCGTCTGGGCCCGTCCCGGTGTTTCAATCTGTAAGCGACGCACGATTTTCTCCCCCTCCATGAATTTTCAGTATGGAATCCGGAAACAGAATGAACAGATACGATATTATTTTACCGTTCAGAAGCAAAGAGTGTCAACTGATTCGGTGAAAAAATCTGATAAATCGGGGGGTGCGAAATTCCTAAAAATTACTAGGAATTCACCTTTCCTTTTGGAAAATTCTATAGTACAATTATAGGAAATTATTCTTGCTGCGAGGAGGAACCATGAAAATCTCTACCAAGGGACGGTATGCCCTGCGCCTGATGATCGATCTGGCCATCAACGGCACCGAATCCTATGTACCTATTAAAAGCGTCTCTCAGAGACAGGAAATCTCAGAAAAATACCTGGAACAGATCATTACCCAGCTCTCCCGCGCCAAACTGGTTAAAAGTGCCAGAGGAGCCCAGGGAGGATACAAACTGGTCCGTGATCCCAAAGACTATACCGCCGGAGAGATCCTCCGGGCCGTGGAAGGGTCTCTGGCTCCCGTGGCCTGCCTGGAACCCGGCCACGCAATCTGCAGCCGGGCCGCCCACTGCGTCACCCTGGACCTGTGGAAAGAAATCCAGGATGCCATCGACAACATCGTGGACAACACCACCCTGGCAGATCTGGTGGAAAAGCAGGAAAAGAAGGGAATGTGAATTTTTCACACTCCCCTTTCCGATTTTTCCTTGCACACTTCTCCCGGAAGCGCTATAATACTACGTATTGGGGCATTAGCTCAGCTGGGAGAGCGCAAGGTTCGCAATCTTGAGGTCAGGGGTTCGATCCCCCTATGCTCCACCAGACCAAAAGCAAGCATCCATGCGGGGTTTGACCGTGTGGGTGCTTTTTTGTGCGCCAAAAGAGGGTGCTGCATAAAACATGCAGCACCCTCTTTTTTCCTTATTCCATTTTCACTGCCATGCGCAGCCGTTCGATGCTCTGGGTCAGGTTCTCCAGTTTCTCTTCCATGCGTACCAGCAGGTACCAGGAAATGACCATGGGGAACCCGTACTGGGCAGCCTGGCCGGCCAGCAGGGACAGGTCCTCCATGGGTTAGCCCTCGGTGACTTCGTCAGTTCCGTCAGAGAGCAGATCCTTGACATCGGTCACTTTGGCCCCCTGGATGGTTTCCACAGGAATGCCGTTCTTGGTGAGGAAGACTTTGCTTTCCACCACTTTGTTCATCACCGGCAGCACCATTTCCCGGTCTACGTCAGAGCGGGGATTCACGATGCGGATGTTTTTGGTCGCTTTTTCGCTGTCCTTGAAAATCAGGTCCAGCTTTCTGGAATCTGCCATTGTGCACTACCTCCTTTACGCCACTTCTTCCAGGGTATGCCGTTCCACGATGTACATCCCCTTGGGAGCTTCTGCCATCAGCCCGCCGAATTCCTTGCCCACTTCCGCCAGTTTTTCAGGGGTGGCATCGGTGGACAGCTTTTCGTAGCTGATGTTCTTGAATTTGGGCTGGTCATTTTTGTCCACCCCGTTGCTGATTTCCAGCTGCAGGGTCACTGCGGTAAGGTTCTTCTGGATTGCCATTTTCATTCCTCCTTTGGATTGTCAGGATAAGGTTGCATCACAGGGTGTAAGGGGGCGGGGCCCGGCAGGGCCGGGCCAGTCACTAGTCACTAGCCGATGGAGACCATCTGCCGGAGGCAGATGCTTCTGAAGGGAAACGCAGCCCCTGGGGGCTGCTAACCCACCACCATTGCGCAAGCGCAACGGTCCCCCGCCCTTGCAAAGGGCGGATATACGCTCGGGCTGACGCCCATTGCTGTATATAGGTATGCGGCCTAACGGTCCATTGCTTTATGTGGGTGCCAGGGCGTAAGCCCGCGTACCCACTATCCGCCCTTTTCAAGGGCGGGGGACCGGCCGACAGGCTGGTGGTGGGTTAGCAGCGTCAGCTGCGTCCTCATTCACAGGAACCCGGGTACGGGTTCCTTCCATAACGACTCACGATGAACGACAAACGATGAACCCACCTTTTACCCGCTTCACCCACTGATAATACAGTCCCTTCCCCCGGAGCACCGCCCCGCCGCTGCGCCATACTCCGTCATAGTCTTTCAGCTTCCACAGATCCCACC
>ERZ791883.3089-NODE-3089-length-9841-cov-2.706111_pt1 | contig 9841 bp, 7 predicted proteins | sample MGYA00510160_ERZ791883 | MGnify/ENA primary metagenome ERZ791883 (study PRJEB30046, sample SAMN00792072) | human gut metagenome | study: EMG produced TPA metagenomics assembly of the A metagenome-wide association study of gut microbiota in type 2... | reverse complement strand
CCTCGCTCGCCGTATCGGCACTTAGAATTATGCGGTATTGCCTTATATTTTGTGTGGATTATGCGGGAACAAAAAACAGATTTTCAGGATTCTGTCTCTTTTTCTCTTTTGTTTACCTCTCTCTCGCTGGCTTCCACCATCGAGATCACGTTCAGCAGCACCAGCCGCACCACAGCGGGGTGCAGGCAGCTGTTGTTGATGGCGTTGATGACGGACTTTTGGAGTTCTTCAATTTTTGCGGTTGTGGTCATTTCATCACCCTTTCTGCCATCGGGGAGCCGGAATATTCCGGGCGCGGATAGCTTGTATCTTCGGTTCGCGTGCCGCCGCAGGCTGCCAGCGTAAGCGGGATGACCAATACAAGCACCAACAGCAAAGCCAACGTGGCCAAAATCTGCATGAATTTCTGCATTAAATCTCCCTCCCGTTCACGCTCAAAGAACCGCATTCAATTCTGCCGGGGATTTCAAACTTGCTGGCATTGCAGTGGATGACCTTATCTACCTGGTCAATGGCAATACCCACAAACTCGCTGGTGGCCCCGCCGGTGGAATAATCAAAGCTGGGGTCGCCGGTGGAGAACCAGCCTAAAAACGTGTAGCGGGAGTTATCGCCAATATAAGATTTGCCATACCGGCTGCTTAACACACCGGTCAGGTTGTTTTCCCAGTACCAGCGGATGCGCCCCGTGTCAATGTCCACACGAGTGCCAGTATCTTTGCCCATACGAATCCAGGCATTGTCCAGGTCATAAGTGGTTGTGCGCGCCTTATTGTGAATCTGCCCGGTGGTAATGTTGCCGCCGTTGATGATTGTCTTGTCCTGGTTCCAGGTGCTCAAATCCGAAAATGTCACCACGCCGGATAGGTTGATCTGTGCGCTGGTGATCTCTGTTCCGCCTGCCGTCAGCTTGATGGTGCTGCTGGTTCCGCTTGTGCTGGCCGTCAGCTTAATTTCGCTCACCGTCTGCTTGATCTCGGTTTTGGTTTCGGCAGTGGTCAGGTAATCGCCTGTGCTGGCCGTCCACGCGGTAGGCGCGTTGCCCATCTGCACCATGGGGTGCATGATGGTCAGATCATTGGTAACGGTGGCGTTATCGTTCGCGGTACTCACAAACAGGCCGTCTGCATAGCCGTCCGCGGTCGCCGTGAAGGCTGCCCAGCGCAGCTTCCAGCCATTATCCAGCGCAATGTCCTGCTGGGCCGACTTGAACGCGGAGCCGTAATAACTTTTTGTGCCGCTGCTGCTCTTGGTCTCGAACTGCAAAAACAGGCTGTCCGTGCCGGAGTTGAGCTTGTACAGTACCGATGCACAATAGGTCATGCCCTTGGCAATCACCAGCGTTTTGTCCGCACCAAAGTGGAAGCGGGTGTTCCGCGCTTTATTGGTCACGCGAACAGATTCACCGCTGATCGTGTATGTTCCTTTTTTGCTCAGGTCATTGCCGCCTGCATCCAGGGTCGCATTGTTCCAGTCGTCGGTGCCCACAATAATATTGTTGCCGCCGGTGATCCGCTGCGTTACCGTCTGGGTAATGCTGTCGGCTTTCTGGTCGATCGCGGATACTGATTCTTTAACGGTTTTGAATTCCCGCTTTGTGCTGTCCAGGTCGTTGGAAATGGTTGTTGTCGTTTCTTCCAGACTGCTGACTTTTGTGCTGATGCTATTCGCCTTTTGGCTGATGCTGGAGACATCCTTTTTCAGACTTTCCACCGTTGCGGCGGTGGCGTAATCCTGCAATTTGCTGTCAACCGCATCGTTGGCGGCGCTGGTGGCGGTATCCTTTACCGTCTCTGTTACAGATTCCGTCACCGACTTGGTGACTTCGGTCTTGATTTCGTCAGCGGTTTGCGAAAACAGGCTTTTTGCGCTTTCCTGGGTCAGATAGTCGCCGGAGCTGGCGTTCCACGCGGTCGGCGCATTGCCGTATTGCAGCATGGGGTGCAATGCCATGTACTTGTTTGTAACCGAACCCGACCGCAGACCAAAGCTAACGCCGGTCAAAATATAGTTGTCCTTCGGCGTCCATGTGCCATACCGTAACACCCAACCGTCCGATTGCTCAATTTTGATTTGGTCAGCAGTCTTTATGCTGGTGTAATATTTGCTGCCGTTAGCGTGCGAATAATTGATGTCCAGATAAAAAGCGTCCTTGCCCGAAACTTGCTTGTACATAGCGGATATGCACAGCGTTACACCATTGACAATGCGCGTGCTAGTAGTGTTAAAATCAAATCCTTTAAGGCTATTGGAATTTGTTACCGTTGTACTGCCATCATCATTGTATTCAACAGTGCCACTGCCTCGGAGAGCAGCATTCTTGAAGCTCTCACTGCCCAGGATCAGGTTGCCGCCGCCGGTGATTTTGGTATCTTTTTTCACCTCAGAGGAAAGCCCGTCTACCGTTGCTTTCAGGTCGGTGTACTTGCCGGTCAGGTCGCTGGCCTTTACTTCCAGGCCGTCCACGCTGGTCTTGATCTCCAGCATCTTGCCGGTCAGATTCTTGTAGCTCTGGCTGTTCACGGCGCTGGAACTTTCCCGGCTGGCGCTGCCCACGCTCTCAAAGCTGGCCTTGCCGGAAGAGATCGTGGCGCTCATCAGGTAGGTATCAAACTCCCGCCCGCGTGCGTCCTTAACGTGCACGATCTGCCCGCAGGCAAGGCCGGAACTGCTGGGCACCGATACTTTGCAGGGGGTGTAGGTCACGTTTTTCAGCACGTTGTACAGGTTTTGGACAACGCTTTTCAGGTTGGCTTCGGTGCCGGTTGTCAGCAGCAGGTTGCCCTGCACTGCATAGGTGTTGGTGGCAGTGGTGCTGTCAGGGTAGATGACCCCCACGTCACTGTCCGACTGCCGGATTTGGACTTTCTCAATGGCCTTGACCGTGTAGTCCTCGTAGCTCAGGCTGTCAGCATAATAAGCGGTGCTGTTGCTGGCACCGTCCGGGGTGATTTTAGCAGTGCTGCGCTTGTCTGTGTAGGTCAAGAATTGCAGCTTGCCGTCCGCGTTCATGTGGGCGTAGCAGCCTGCCGCTTCTGCCGCCCACGAAATGATCTGGCGGCAGGTTAAATCATCCGCGTAGAACGCCTGCACGTTATAGCTACCATTGATGGGCAGGCTGCTGCTGGCAAGCGCGACCCCTGCCCGCTGGCAGGCCAGCTGAACCAGCTGCCAGATAGTTTTGGGGAACTGTGCCTGATTGGCGTGCAGCCAACCGGAGAAGTCCGTATCCAGCTTGGACATGGTGTCGTAGGCCGTGACCTTGTAGCTGTTGCGCTTGGTGCGGGTGGGCTTTTCAGCATAGAAAACACCCACCTTGGTGCGGCTCCCGGCATCGTCCTGCCGGTAGTAGGTCAGGGCATCCCCAGCCGTGATCTGCAGGCTGCCGCCCGGGTCTGCCCAGATTTCGGCTTCAATGTAGTCCGAAAACGCAGAGCCAATAGTGAACTCCTGCCCGGCATTGACCGCCGCGTGCAGCGTAATGCTTTTGATGGCATTGCCCGCCGCCCCGCCTGTCAGCTCAGTGCCGTCTTTCAGGCGTAAAACCGATTGATACAAAGGCATTCCTCCCTTTCTCAGCATTCAATGATGTTGAATTTCATGTTCTTCCATACGCCCTGCCTCGCGTTATGCCAGGCGATACCGTATTTGCTGCAGTAGCAGGTGGTGGTTTCTGTCTCGGTGGAAGATCCGGCTTTGGGATGGGTGAACTGAAACGTTGCCTTGCCTGCAAACAGCCCGATGGTGTACTTGTATTCGTCGTCCGTCAGGCAGCTGTAGGCGATGGGCCAGGTGGCAACCTTTTCCCGCACCACTTCGCGGTGCATGTACCCGGCTTCGTCGCGCCCGGAATCGCTGGAATCCAGGTCAGAATAGCTCGGTTCGATGTCGCAGTCCGGTGCGTACAGGGATTTGCCATCGATCTGGAACAGATTGGTCAGGGTCATGTTACACACCTCCTGTGGCAGTCAGCTGTTTGCGCTGCCAGCGCTGTACGGCGCGGCCTACGTCCTCGTCGGTCAGCTCAATGCCGTACACGGCGGAGAGGATCTCCCGCAGCACGGAAACCACGGCTTCAAAGCCCGCCATCTGGCCTGCCTGCAGGTCCTCCATGACCTCGGCCACAGCCTGCTTGATGGTATCCAGCGGGGCTTCCACGTTGGTGCCGTGGTTCTGGTCGCCCAGCACCGCCAAAAACTCCCGGTTCGCTGGAATAACCGCGCCTTGCGCCAGGTAGGGGATCTGCGGGGCGGTCAGGGTGCTGATATTAAACCCGACATGCCCGCCGCCGAATATGTCCGGCAGGTCGAACGAAAGGCCGTTCAGCGCGTTGATGACCGCATTGATGCCGGTGACAACGGCGGAGATCATCCGATTGATGAAGCCGATGATGCCATTGACGGCGGTCTTGATGGCGTTTGTCATCTTGTCCCAGACGGTGCTGACCGTGTTGCCGATGGCCTGCCAGGCAGCATCCCAGTTGCCGCGGAACACGGCGCTTAAAAAGTCCGCCAGCCCGCGCAGCACAACAATGGCCAGATCGATGGCATCCGCAATAGCCCCAACGGCCACGCCAACAACGTCCGCAATGGCGTTGAATACCTCAGCAAACGCGGGGCCGAACGTGGCGATGATCCACTTGGCCACCGGGGCCAGCAGGTTGTTCCACAGGTCAAGCAGGCAGTTGGCAACGCTTGCCACCAGCAAAAGAATGTCGTCCCACAGGGGCTTGAGGTGGGAGGACCAGAGGGTAGATAAAATCTTCATCAGGTTAGTAAGGATCGGCTGCAAAACGTTCTGCCACAGGGTGGTAAAAATGCCTTGCAGGTTTTCCAGCGCCAGGGCGGCACTCTGGGCAATGGGCTGGCCGTACTCGGCCCAGGTCAGCTGAACGCCGCCCAAAAGATCCTGCCAAACGGTCAGGGCAGCGGTTTTCATCTGCTGCCAGGCTGCATCCCACAGCGCGGCGGCGGGGGCAAGCACAGCCTGTAATGTAGCCCAGAAATTTTGCAGCTGCTGGTTTAATAGAGCCGGCGGACTTAACTGTGGCGGTTCGGCATCTGCGGCTTTGATAGTTGCAGCGCTGCTGCTTTTGCGGGTGGTGGAAGCCGCCGCAGCTCCGGCACTTTCGGCAAGAGAAGCCTGCAGCCGGTCCAGCTCATCAAATTCCGCAACGCTGCGTTTGGCGGCCTTGGCTGCTTTGGTGGTGCCACTGGCAAGTTTGGCCTGGGCTTTGGCGGCTTTGTTGGCGCTGACTGCTGCTGCGGCGGTCTGCTGCTCAAACTTTGCCACCGGCACGGCGGAGAACGCAGCGTTTACACTGCGGCTTATTTTTTTCAGGGCAGTGCGCAGGCCGTTCAGCGGCTGCTGCGCGGTGTGGGTAGTTGTTTGTGTAGACAGGGCAACCTGAAGGCTGCCTGCATAGGATTTTGGCAAAAGCATCTACCTCCTTATGAGGACTTAATTGGCCAACAGGCGCTGCAGCCGCTGGCGTTCCGCTATCTCTGCCGGATTCAGACGGGGGCGCAGGTCAACCATGGCTTTGTTTTTGCGGTAGTAGTCCTGTTCCCACGGCTGCAATTTTTGGCCGTGGCGCAGCTTGCTGCGCACCCGCAGCAGGGTAGCCAGCTGGCCGTCCCCAATGCTGTTGAACCAGGCCATAAAGGTCCACCAGTGCAGATAAGGCAGGGCGCGCACTTCGCACCCGGCGGCTTTGTTGATGTCGGCGGCAATCAACGGGGCGTCCTGTTCCCAGTCCAACAGCGGTGGGGCAGGGGAGCGGGGGAGCGTTTGCCCGCAGTTCAAAAAATCTGCCAGCTTCTGCATGGCCTCCGGATAGTCGCTGCGCGGCAGATCGCCCTCATAAAATAGGGCCAGGGCCACCCGCCAGCGGATGAATTCTGGCTCGCTGGCATCGTTCAACCGATGCAGAATATCCAGAATATCGCGGTAATCCGAATGAATCGGATATGCTTTTCCGCCAACCTCCAGCCGGGTGGGCAGCCGCCAGCTGCTCATACCTGCACCCCGCGCGCAGCGCGCGCTGCCTGGGCCTGCTGCACGGCCAGCGTGGCTTTGGCATCCGCGCACTGGCGGGCACCGGCTTCCAGAATGGGCTGCAATGCCGCAAACAGATTGGTGATGACCCGCTCGCCGTTGCCGGAAACCGCCAGCAGATTGGTGCCGCCCAGCATGGCGTCAAAATCATTGCCGGGGCCAAATACTTCCGCCAGCAGCCCCTTGGCGCGCTGATCCGCCTGGGCCAGCAGCTGTATGGCATCGGTCCCAGTGGGGCTTTGCGCCTGCACCTGCTGTTCCAGCTCTTGCAGCTGATTTTGCAGGGTGCAAAAACGGCTGTAAACATTGGGGTCGCTGGGGTTAAAGCGCAGCACTCCGCCGCCGTGCTCCGGCCCGCCATTGACCGCGTATTCGCGCAGGCCGGTATCAATCGTAAGTTGTTCCATAAAGCCTCCTTTAATGTGACAGAAATCTGTAATCACAATAGCTAAAAAATGGTGAAGCGCTGCTGCACACTTCACGAAGAAAAAAGGTGAACAAGAGAATTTTGGTGTACCCTCTGCCAAGGGAACGCCAAACAAAACTTACAGCGGAAATACCGGAATCCTAGGGTGTATCTGAAAAGTCAAAAATTTAGGGCAATACCGCATAATTCTAAGTGCCGCAGCCGCCGGAGCGGTGCTTAAGCCGTCAGGCGGGAATTGTGCGGTGTTGCCTTAGTCTATTTCTACAAACATAGTGGGATTTTGCCTTAAAAAGCCTTGGAATCCACAAAGGATTCCTGTGACTCTTTGCCTTAAATCCCGCTTGTGTTTGCGAAATATCCATCTTTTTCTTGTTTTCAAATACACTTTAAGGCAGGTGAACGATATTGGGAAAAGAAATCCTAAACGTAAAACGCAGCCCGGCAGCCGCCGATTTGGGCATTATACAGAACAATAAAAAGATAGCGAAAAGCCTATCATTCCAGTATTCTGTAAAGTTCTGGACCTTGTGGCTATCATAACGCAATATTACAGAAATGTCAACAATAAAATTCAGAAAACCGAAATTGCGATGGAATACCGGTATCGTAATACTCCACAAAAGCCCGCAAACATAAAAACTCTCCGCCGCACAGTACAATGTTGTGGGCGGAGGGAGAGCCGTGTTTAGAGTGATTTGCTGCGTTAGAGCGCGGTAGCAAAACAAAAATGATACAGACAAAAGTAAACGAGAGGAGATAAGCAGACCGGAAACATCCGGCACAACACAACAAAAAAGCTCCAGCGCCTTCTACCCTTATGGCGCTGGAGCGAACTTACTTGATTGGAGTCATAGCCTCATACCCGATTGTATTATTTTTCGGACCGTTTGCACATTTTCATGGCAACCTCATCCTTTAACTTTGATCGAATGTTTTTAAACCTGGTTTTCTTTGTTTTGCAAATCGGAAACGGGTTTCATTCGCTGTTGTTCGATGATTTTGCGTTTGCTTGAAATTTCTGATTCCCTTTGGTTCGTTATTTGCTGCCTGGAAACATTTTGCAAGGAAAACGATTCTTGGTGCATCTGTGGAACGGGGAAGTGAACTTCAATAATTTTGTGCAGGGTACCTGAATTTGATGCCAGAGGTTGATTCCTCTTTGCTCTAGTACATCGGAGTTTCTCCTTTTGGGGGCGGTGCGCTTGCACCAGCCAGATCAGGTGAAGCATTATTTGTTCGGCGGAGTTAGATCTTTCATAACAATCACCGGTGATTCTGGGTTTCTATTTACGCTTTTGCGTACCAGGTTTTGAACCTGTAATTTTCTATTTAGAATCCTGTCGTCAGTTCTTCATCTAATCTATGTAAACGCGGGGAACTTTTTCTGACGGGATTTCCTGAGCACTGCATTTTAAGCAAGCTACGAACCTTGCATCTTAACTTTTATATCTTTTACAGGTAATGACCTGCGGCTGTTAATGAGGTTCGTTTGCTTTCAGCAGGCCCAGGCCCGCCGGTGATGAATGGGATCTTTGAAATTAGCCATTGGACTTGAGCCTCCTTCCTTACGAATCCTGCCGGCTTTGCCATCTTACTTTCAAGTCCTTCGGTAGCCTCCCGGTCCCTGCTTTCCCGGAGTTCTTCAAGTGTTCCCATTTAGACCTCTTACTGGAAGCCTTTGCGAAATCTGCTTGAAGCTGTCGGGAAAACCGCCGTGCCTTGTTCCGATGCTATTGAAAGTGGCTTTTGCTTGGAGCTTTTAGCTCCTTATCTCCGGCTGTTTTCTTTCTGTGACTATACTATACAATACCCTAAGGAATTTGTCTATTCGCAGATATCCCAAACAAAATATGAATTATTCGTGCATGTTATGGATAGATATTGCCTTGACGAATGTGGTATAATAAATATGTTGGGTGTGCAAAAGCGTGGGCCTGTCGGTTGGCAGGCCCACGCTTTTTAGTTTGTATTGAAGAATCGTTAAAGTAATAGAGAAAAGAAGCTAAAAGAAGTCAGCCCCAGAAATCATCACAATAAGCATTTGGTAATCAGGCAGCCCCAATTCCTAATTGCTCATTCCTAATTTCTAATTTCTAATTCAACTCCTAACTAATTCACATGCTCTCCGGCACCGTAACCTTGAACATGGTCAGCACGTTGCGGATCACGCTGCGCACGGCCAGGCACAGGGCCATGCGGCACTGGCGAACGGCAGGGTCAGCTTCCAGAATGCGGCAGGCATTGTAGAAGCGGTGGAACGCCGTGGCAATGTCGATAACATAACGGGTAATGCGGGCCGGGTCATACTTTTCTGCTGCGGCAGCAATCTCAGCCGGGAAAGCGGAAAGCAGACGCAGCAGAGCCTGCTCGCTGGGGTCAGTCAGCAGGCTGGCATCCAGGGCATCGGCACCCTCAAAGGTCACACCGGCGGCTTCCAGCTTTTTCAGCACGGAGCAGATGCGGGCGTGGGCGTACTGGACATAGTAGACCGGGTTCTCGCTGTCGTTGCGCACAGCCAGGTCAAGGTCGAAATCCAGAGTGGAGGAGCTTTCGCGCTGGTTGAAGAAGAAACGTGCGGAATCAATGGGCACTTCGTCCAGCAGGTCGGTCAGGGTGATGGCCTTGCCGGTACGCTTGCTCATACGCACCGGTTTGCCGTCGCGCATCAGGTTGACCATCTGCATTAGCACAACATCCAACTTGGTGCCGTCCAGGCCAACGGCGTCCATGGCACCCTTCATGCGGGCTACATGGCCGTGATGGTCGGCACCCCAAATGTCGATGGCACGGTCAAAACCGCGCACGGCCAGCTTGTTGTAATGGTAGGCGATGTCGGCGGCAAAATAGGTGGGAATGCCGTTGGCGCGTACCAGAACTTCGTCTTTGGCTTCCTCTTCGCCGTCGGCGTTTTCGTCCTTCTTGCGGTTTACAACGCCGTACTTGGAAGCATACTGGGCGCTGCGGTACATGATGGCACCGTCCTCGGCCTTGTAGCAGGCACCCTTGTCCATCAAGATTTTGATGACATCATCCACAGCGCCGCTCTTGTGCAGGTCGCTTTCGTGGAACCAGACATCATAGGTGATGCGGTACTTGCCCAGGTCGCGCTGCAGCCCGGCAATGTTCTTGGGCAGGGCATCGGCAATCAGGGCATCTTTCAGCTCTTCAAAGTCCTTATCGACATAGGAATCGCCGTGAATTTCGGCAAACTCTTTGGCGCGAGCAACAATGTCAGCGCCCTGGTAGCATTCTTCCGGCAGGGGAACGGCCTCTTCGCCTTTGTACAGCTGCAGGTAGCGGATGGCCAGGCTCTTGCCGAACTTCTGGATCTGGTTGCCTGCATCGTTGATGTAGAAC
>ERZ791883.3075-NODE-3075-length-9883-cov-2.631461_pt1 | contig 9883 bp, 7 predicted proteins | sample MGYA00510160_ERZ791883 | MGnify/ENA primary metagenome ERZ791883 (study PRJEB30046, sample SAMN00792072) | human gut metagenome | study: EMG produced TPA metagenomics assembly of the A metagenome-wide association study of gut microbiota in type 2... | reverse complement strand
CGGGGGCCATGAGGTAGGGGTAGCCTACATAGCTGCCGGACTGATGGGGCTCGCCGGGGGTCATGACGGTGCCGTCGGCGGCCTTGACCTCGGTGGTGAAGTCATCTGCCGTCCAGCCGATCTCGATGGCGTAGACATAGACCAGATACAGCTCGAAGGTCTGCTCACCGGTACCCTCGGTGACGGTGAGGGTGCCTGTGCCGATCTGATAGTCACCGCCCTGGACGGTGTCCCGTGCCTCATAGGTATAGACGCCGGGAGCCGTCAGGAACTCGTATACGGTGTAGCTGCCGCTGGTGTCTGCGGTGATGGCCACAGGCTGGCCCGCAGCATCCTTCAGGGTCAGGGTCATGCCGGTGCCCCGGCCCTGGGAGGTGGTGATCTTCACCTGCCGCATCCCCTCCGGAACGTTGACCGTCACGGGAGCCACGGCGCTGGTGACACTGGTGGGCTTGTTGCCCGCCACGGTGTTGGTGACCACCACACGGTACCAGAAGCTGCCCGGTGCCTCGGTGGAGGGGGTGTAGCTGCTCTGGGTGGCGTCGGTGATGTCCTCGAAGCCGTCGGCGGCGGAGGTGGTGCTCACCTGCCACTGATAGCTCAGGGTGCCGCTGCCGGTGGCCTGCACCGCCAGAGCATTGGCCGTATCGCCGCAGGTGTAGGTGACAGCCGCCGTGGACAGATCCGCCGTCAGAACGGGGGCCGGGGCGGCGGGAGAGTCGTCCTTCTCCACGAACTCCAGAATATAGGCGGAGCTGGTGTCTGCATAGCTCCGGGTCTTGACCAGAGACAGGTTTTTCTCGTAGCCGCTGGTGCGGGTCTCGATGGTGTAGGGGGCGGAGGAGCCTACCTCATCTGCTGACCAGTAATCCACGGGGGGCGGCCAATCATTCAGACCGTCCTTCTGTGTGTAGCCGCTGCCGGAGCTGCCGGCCTTATCCAGATAGACGGTGCCGTAGAGCTGGACCGTCTTGGTCCCGGCGGGGACAGTGACCTTATAGTGGGGGATATCCTCCCACGCAAAGGTCAGATAGTCTACAAATTCGTACTCCAGCGCATCGCTGCTGCCCACCAGAGTGATCTTCTCGGGCTTTGCGTCGGCAGCGGCCCAGGCCGAGACCGGCAGGACGCTCACCAGCATCAGCAGGGACAGCATCAGCGCAAGGAGCTTCTTTCCGTACGACGTGCTCTTTGTCTGCATTTCGTTTCTCCTTTTCTCAAATATGTCGTGGTGTCAGTCGGGATCGGCGGCCCTGCGTGCAGGCCGCAGCCCTCACCTCCTCTCCGATGGGATTTTCTTGTCTGCCGTACGGACCCCCGTGGCCGGGGGCGGCTTTTGCTGATGGCACAAAGCAAAAGCGTCCGTGCCGCCGGTTCGGCAGCACGGACGCATCAAGGGCGCTCTCTTTGTGCAGGCAGTCCCGGTGTAGGCAGGTACCGCAGCGGACGGCCCGGTGTATCTGACTTATCCGTCCCGTCGGACTTGCCGCCGGGAGGGCTTCACAGTGACCCACTCGCAGGGATTTGCACCCTATTCCACCTGTCCCCTCACAGGGACGGGACCGTCTGCTGAAAAAGAAACGGAGTCCAGTTCAATGGCTGGAACGTTATCCTCCTCATCATAACACAAGGGCGACCGTTTTGCAATATCACACCGAAAAATCATTTGCCGGAAAATGCCGGCCACTGCCGGGGAAACCCAAAGCCCGCCCGGCAGAAAAAATTCCCCGGACAGTGTCCTGTCCGGGGAATGCTTCGGTGCGATAGACTCGGTTTTACTCGATGGAGATGGTGTAGTAGTACACCGGCTGACCGCCGCTGAGGAGGGAGATCTCCGTCTCCGGGCAGGCCTCGGTGAACAGGGCCTGCGCCGCCTCGGCCTCCTCCTGCGATACGCCCTCGCCGTAGAACAGGGTGACGAAGGCCGCCTCCCGCTCCGCCGCCAGCGCCGCCAGTCGGGTCAGCAGGGAGGTGATGTCCCGCTCCGTGCCGAAGAGCTTGCCGTCCAGCAGGGCCAGATAGTCGCCCTCGTTGATGGCGAAGCCGTCGAAGTCGGAGTTGCGGGCGGCATAGGTGATCTGGGCCGTGGTGACAGCGGCGGCCGCCTCGGTCATGGCCGCAAGAATAGCCTGCGGATCCTCCTCCGCCGTGTCCACGCTCATCATGGCGCTGATGCCCTGAGGGATGCTGTGGGTGGGTACCACGATGACCTGCTTCTCTGTCAGCCCCACGCACTGCTGGGCCGCCATGACGATGTTCTTGTTGTTGGGCAGCACGAACACGATCTCGCTGGGGGTGTGGTTCACCTCCCGCAGAATGGCCTCCGTAGAGGGATTCATGGTCTGGCCGCCGGATACCACCCGATCCACGCCCAGATCCCGGAAGGCCGCCGCCAGTCCGTCTCCGGCGCATACCGCCAAAAAGCCGTAGCGCTTCTCGGCAGGGGCCACAGCCTGCTCGGCCTGCTCCAGCTCTGCCTCGATGGCGTCCAGATCGTCGGTGCTCTGGGCCTTGCGGCCCGCCGCCAGATCGGCGGCCTGGGTCCGCATATTCTCGATCTTGGCCAACTCCAGCGTACCGTATCGCTGGGCCGCCGTCAGGGCCTCGCCGGGGGTGTCGGTGTGAACATGGACCTTGAAGGATTCGTCGTCCTCGCCGATGACCAGACTGTCACCGATGCTGTCCAGATAGGCCCGGAAGGGGGCCAGATCCACGTTGGGATCGTTCTTGCGGACGATGAACACGGTGTCGAAGGCGAAGGTGATGTCCTCGTCGCCGATGGCGGCAAAGTCCGCCTTGTCGTGTTCCGGCTCCTCCTCCACCTCCGGCATGGGCTCGCCCCGCAGACTGCTGAGCATCCCCTCCAGAATGATGAGGTAGCCCTTGCCGCCGGCATCCACTACACCGGCTTTTTTCAGTACCGGATTCATCTCCGTGGTCTCGGCCAGCGTCTCATAGCCCGTGGCAATGGCCTCCGCCAGCACATATTCGGCGCAGTTCTGCTCCTGCGCCGCCTCCTCAGCTCTGGCCGCCGCCAGACGGGATACCGTCAGCACCGTACCCTCGGCGGGCTTCATCACGGCGCCGTAGGCTGTGGTCACGCCCTCGGACATGGCCGCCGCCAGCTGTACGCCGTCCATCTCCTCCAGTCCCTTCACGGACTTGGAGAGTCCCCGGAACAGCAGGGACAGGATAACGCCGGAGTTACCACGGGCGCCCCGCAGCAGGGCGCTGGCGGTGATCTTGGCGGCCTCGCCCACCGTGGCAGGCTCGCACTTTTTCAGCTCCGCCGCAGCGGTCTGGATGGTAAGGCTCATATTGGTGCCGGTATCGCCGTCCGGCACGGGGAAAACGTTCAGGTCGTTGATGGCCTGCTTTTCACGGGTGATACAGGCGGCGCCGAAGGCGACCATCTGCTTGAAGGCGCCGCCGCTGATTTTTTCTGTCATGCTCTTGCTTCTCCTCCTACCGACGTTCATCAAACGGTGATGGAGTCCACAAAGACATTCACTTCACGGACCTCCACGCCGGTATTTTTGGTGACCACATATTTGACCTCGCCCATAATGGAGCGGCATACCGTGGCGATATTCACACCGTTCTCCACGATGATGTGCAGCTCGATGGACACCGTGCCGTCCTCGTTATAGGTGACCTTTACGCCCTTGCTCATGGCTTCCCGGCGCAGCAGATGGACCAAGCCGTCCGTCATGCTGCGGTAGGCCATGCCCTTGACGCCGAAGCAGTTGGTAGCGGCGGCGCCGGTGATGCTGGTGAATACGGCGCTGCTGATACTGATCTCGCCCCGCTGGGACTGGACCTTAATCATAGTATTCTTCCTTTCCGTTCAGGATAAAGGGCAGACTGCCCGATGATACGATTGATACTAATACAGAGCATTATATCGCATTTATCCGCAGATAACAAGGGGAAATTGCAAAAGAGAGCATCATGGCGTACATATTCCGCTTCCTGCGGCGCAAACTATGGGCGTTTCCATTTTATGACGCAGGAGGTAGCGCAAGCTATGGTGAAAGATTTCATCGACACAAATGAGTTCACACGGGAGCAGCTGGTGGATATGATCGAGCTGAGCCTTGCCATCAAGCGGGCCATCCGCAGCGGGTACTATCCGCCCCTGATGCAGGACATGACACTGGGCATGATCTTCCAGCAGTCCTCCACCCGCACCCGTGTCTCCTTTGAGACGGCCATGAGCCAGATGGGTGGCCACGCCCAGTATCTGGGGCCGGGAATGATCCAGCTGGGAGGCCATGAGACCATCGGGGATACCGGCAAGGTGCTGTCCCGGCTGGTGGATGTGGTGATGGCCCGTGTCATCGAGCATCGGACCGTCGTGGAGCTGGCCCAGTCCTGCACCGTCCCGGTGCTCAACGGAATGTCCGACTACAACCACCCCACGCAGGAGATCGGGGATATGTGTACCATCTTCGAGCATCTGCCCCAGGGCAAGCGCCTGAAGGACGTGAAGGTGGTGTTCGTGGGGGACGGCACGCAGGTCTGCGCCTCGCTGGGCTTCATCACCACCAAGCTGGGGATGCACTTCGTCCACTACGGCCCGGCGGGCCACCAGCTGACGGAGAAGCATCAGACCATTTTAGAGCGCAACTGCCAGCTCTCCGGCGGCAGCTGGCTGGTGACGGATGACCGCTCCGCCGTCCGGGACGCCGATTTCATCTACACCGACGTGTGGTACGGCCTGTACGAAAATGAGATGCCCAAGGAGGAGCGGGTGCAGGTATTCCACGACTATCAGGTGAACCGGGAGCTGATGGCGCTGGGGGCCATCGGCTGCAAGTTCCTCCACTGCCTGCCGGCCACCCGTGGCGAGGACGTGACGGACGAGGTGGCGGACTCTGCCTCCTCCCTGTGCTGGGAGCAGGCCGGCAACCGCCTGACGGCCATGCGGGGCCTGCTGGTCTACTTCACCCGCTGCCGCCCGGAACACACGGAGCTGGAGATCGCCGCCGCACGGGACACGCTGGAGCGGTTCCTGCAGGACCGCATCTACTGCTGACGGCCTATGGAAAACCGCAGAAAATTCCGCTTGGCGGATGTGATCCTGTCCGTCATTTGCGTGGTATTCGTGGCGGAGGCGGCGGCGCCGGTGGCCTCCATCGGCAACAGCCAGTACTTCTGGTGGCTGTTCATGATCGCAGCGTTCCTGCTGCCCTACGGCCTCATCGCCTCGGAGCTGGGGACGGCCTTTCCCGGCGACGGCGGCCTGTACGACTGGATCCAGACCGCCTATCCCGGCACCTGCTGGGGCGCACGGGCCTCATGGTACTACTGGATCAATTTCCCGCTGTGGATGGCGTCTCTGGCGGTGGTATGCCCGGAGCTGCTGGAGGTGATCTTCGGCGGGCGCATCGGTCCGGTGTGGTCACTGGTGATCCAGCTGGCCTTCATCTGGATCGTCACATGGATCGCCGCCTATCCGGTGTGCGACAGCATCCTGATCCTGAACCTCAGTGCCGCCATCAAGATCCTGCTGGCGCTGACGGTGGGGGTGCTGGGCATCGTGTATGTGTCGAAAAACGGCTTCGTCAACAGCATGGAGGCCCGGACCTTCCTGCCGTCCTTCGACCTGAACAGCCTGTCCTATATCTCCGTCATTCTCTTTAACTTTCTGGGCTTCGAGGTGGTCTGCACCTACGCCGACAATATGCAGGCCCCCCGGCGGCAGATCCCGCAGGCCATCGTCACCGGCGGCATCGTCATCGCCGCCATCTACCTGTTCTCCGCCTTCGGCATCGGCGCCGCCGTGCCGGTACGGGACATCAGTCCGGATTCCGGTCTCATCGATGCCGTGTCCCTGATGACCGGCGGGGCCGGCGGTACGCTGGTGCGGGTGGTGGCTCTCTTGTTTTTGGTGACGCTTTTTGGTAATATGATCTCATGGTCCATGGGCGTCAACTCCACCGCCGCCTACGCCGCCGACCGGGGCGATATGCCGGCGGTGTTCGCCCGGCGCTGGAAGCGCAACGATATGCCCGTGGGTTCCGCCGTCACCAGCGGCATCGTGGCCTCTGCCGTGTGCCTGCTGGGGGCGGTGATGGAGCGGCTCAGCCCCGACTCGTCCCTGTTCTGGAGCTTCTTCGCCTTGAATCTGGTGATGCTGCTGCTGAGCTATCTGCCGGTGTTCCCGGCGTTTCTGACCCTGCGGCGGAAATTCCCGGACCGGGAACGCCCCTTCCGGGTGCCGGGCCGCAGCGGCTTTCTGAAGTGGCTGGTCTATGTGCCTATGGCCCTGATCATTCTATCCATCATTTTTACCGCCGTGCCGCTGTCGTGGGATCGGGAGACACTCAGCGGCGTGCTGCCCATCACCGTCGGCTCCGTGCTGAGCGTGCTGCTGGGCGAGGTGCTCATAGCGGCCCGGCGGCCCCAACACTGATTGCAGGAGGAAGCATTATATGGCAAAACGTATCATCGGCTCTACTCCCAAGGCGGACGGCTACCGGATGCCTGCGGAATTTGAACCCCAGGACGGGGTGTGGATGCTCTGGCCGGAGCGCAACGACAACTGGCGCAGCGGAGCCAAGCCTGCTCAGGAGACCTTCTGTCAGGTGGCCCGTGCCATTGCCCGGTTTGAAAAGGTCACCATGTGCGTCAGCGCCGGACAGTATCAGAATGCACGGGCTCGCCTTCCGGAGGAGATCCGGGTGGTGGAGGTGTCCTCCAACGACGCATGGTCCGGGACTGCGGCCCCACCTTTCTGGTAAACGGTCAGGGCGGCCTGCGGGCGGTGGACTGGACCTTCAACGCATGGGGCGGCCTGTACGACGGCCTGTACTTCCCGTGGGACAAGGACGATCAGGTAGCGCAGAAGATCTGTGAGATGGCGGACGTGGACTCCTACCGCACCGAGGGCTTCGTGCTGGAGGGCGGCTCCATCCATGTGGACGGCGAGGGTACCGTGCTGACCACCGAGATGTGCCTGCTGTCTCCCGGCCGGAATCCCGATCTGTCCAAGGCGGAGATCGAGGAGAAGCTGTGCCAGTATCTGGGCTGCGAGAAGGTGCTGTGGCTCCGGGACGGCATCGATCCCGACGAGACCAACGGCCATATCGACGATGTGGCCTGCTTCGTGGCGCCGGGGGAGGTGGCCTGTATCTGGACAGAGGACAAGGACAACCCCTTCTATCAGGCGGCGCAGGACGCCTACCGCACCCTGTCTCAGGCCACCGACGCCAAGGGTCGGCGGCTGAAGGTGCATAAGCTGTGCCTGACCCGTGAGCCCTGCCGGCTGGAGGGCGCCGAGACCATCGATGCCGTGGAGGGTACCGTCCCCCGTGAAAACGGCGAGGTGAGCATCGCCTCCTATATGAACTTCCTCATTGTCAACGGCGGTGTGATCCTGCCCCAGTACGGCGACGAGAACGACGCGCTGGCGGTGCGTCAGGTGCAGGAGATGTTCCCGGACCGTGAGGTGGTGGGCGTGCAGACCCGTGAGGTGGCCTTCGGCGGCGGCAATATCCATTGCATCACCCAGCAGCAGCCCCGTCCCTGACGGACAAAGCAAGGGGCAGTGGCTGAAACAGGGAAGCAGCCGAAACGGGAGAATAACAGCTGAAGCAAGAAAATGATTAGCAAAAAGGAACGTGCCATGGCACGTTCCTTTTTGCGTGGGGAGCATCTCAAGTGGAGAAGAGTATTTCCCTGCTTTGCCTCCCCACAAAAAAACAGGCGGGTGATCCTCACCCGCCTGTTTCTCACAAGCTCGCTCAGTTGAACAGCTTGGCAATGGAGATCTCCTGATAGATGCGCTCGATGGCCTCGGCAAACATGGGGGCCACAGACAGATACTTGATCTTGCTGCACCCCTCGCCCATGGACTCCGGAATGGTATTCAGCAGCGCCAGCTCCTCGATGCAGCTGGCCTCCAGCCGCTCCAGAGCGGGGCCGGACAGCACACCGTGGCTGGCGCAGGCGAACACGCGGTTGGCGCCGCCCACCTCCACGATGGCCTTGGCGGCGTTGCAGAGGGAACCGGCGGTATCCACCATGTCGTCAAAGAGGATGCAGTCCTTACCGGCCACGTCGCCGATGACGTTCATCACCTCGCACTGGTTGGCCTTCTGGCGGCGCTTATCCACGATGGCAAGGTTCATATGCAGCTTCTGGGCGAAGGTCCGGGCACGGGCCACAGAACCCACATCCGGGGACACCACCACCATATCCTCGGCCTTGGAGCCGAACTTCTTGGCATAGTAGTCCACGAAAACCGGGTTGCCCAGCAGGTTGTCCACAGGGATGTCAAAGAAGCCCTGGATCTGGCTGGCGTGGAGGTCCATGGTCAGCACACGGTCCGCTCCGGCGGCGGTGAGCATATTGGCCACCAGCTTGGCGGAGATGGGATCACGGCTCTTGGCCTTGCGATCCTGACGGGCATAGCCGAAGTAGGGGATCACAGCGGTGACACGACCGGCGGAGGCCCGCTTGCAGGCATCGATCATAATGAGCAGCTCCATGAGACTGTCGTTGACGGGCTTGCAGGTGGAGTTGATGAGGAACACATCGCTGCCTCGGACGGACTCATACAGGGAGACGGAGGCCTCGCCGTCAGCGAACGACTTGACCTCGGCCTCACCCAGCTTGGTGCCGATAAGCTTGCAGATCTCCTCCGCCAGCGCCGGATTGGAGTTGCCGGTGAAGAGCTTGATGTCCTTGCCATGAGAAATCATTGTTTTACACACTCGCTTTCTATCATATTCCAAAAATTTCTCTCTCTTGGTGCAGATATATTGAGACGACTGCCGTCGTAACTCACGTTATTTCTTCCACGTTTTCCGCAGCCGGTCCGCCCAGCCCCGGATGTTGGTCTGGCGCTGACGGGCGATGGCCAGAGCGCCCTCCGGCACATCGTCGGTAACGGTGGATCCGGCGGCGGTGTAGGCCCGGTCCTCCACGGTGACGGGGGCGATGAGATTGGTGTTGCAGCCCAGAAACACGTCGTCGCCAATGGTGCAGCGGTGCTTTTTGTGGCCGTCATAGTTGGTGGTGACGGTGCCGCAGCCGAAGTTCACCCGCTGTCCCACGTCGCTGTCGCCCACATAGGTCAGATGGCTGATCTTGGTGCCGTCTCCGATGACGGAGTTCTTCACCTCCACGAAGTCCCCCACCCGGCAGTGGTCACCGATACGGCAGTTGGGCCGGACATAGGTGAAGGGCCCCACGGTGGTGTGGCTGCCGATGGTGCTCTCATTGACCTGCGAGGCATTGATGGTGGTGTCCTTTCCCACGATGCAGTCCCGCACCATGGCGTTGGGGCCGATCTCACAGCCGGAGCCGATGGCGGTATGGCCCCGGAGGATGGTGCCCGGCAGCAGCGTCACGCCGGGAGCGATGGAGCAGCGGGGGTCGATATAGGTAGTGGCGGGGTCTACGACGGTGACGCCCGTCATGCGCCGCAGCAGCAGCTCACGGGCATCCGGCATAGCGGCGTTCAGCGCCGCCTCATCCGCCACCGGGCGGAATACCGGCGGCAGCGCCTGCGTCTGCCACAAACTGCGGATGCCGCAGGCCTCCGCCGGGCAGTCCGTCAGAGGGACGCCGCTCTCCAGACGAGCCTTCAGCGTCCCGACCTCGGCGGCGTATACGCTGCGGCTGTCCTCCGGGCCGTACACCGGCACCACGGGGCCGGGGACTACGATGACCTCGCCCTCTGCATCGGCCAGCGCCTCCTGAGCGGAGGCGAACAGCCGGGTGTCGAAGCCCTCCATGGCCTCCCGCACCTCGTCCTGCCACGCCTCGTCACACACAATAAAAAACCGCTGAGCGCCGCAGACCGTCAACTCCTGTGCCACCCAGGTCAGTACCGGGCAAAACAGGATCGGCCGCAGCATCAGCGGTTTGTCAC
>ERZ791883.3074-NODE-3074-length-9885-cov-3.303764_pt1 | contig 9885 bp, 6 predicted proteins | sample MGYA00510160_ERZ791883 | MGnify/ENA primary metagenome ERZ791883 (study PRJEB30046, sample SAMN00792072) | human gut metagenome | study: EMG produced TPA metagenomics assembly of the A metagenome-wide association study of gut microbiota in type 2... | reverse complement strand
TCGTCCAGGATGAGCACGTCGGGATCGTGCAGCAGGGCGCGGGCAAGGGCGATGGACTGCCGCTGGCCGCCGGAGAGGTTCATACCCCGTTCCCCCACCTGGGCGCCGAAGCCCGCAGGGTGGAGCCGGACGAATTCCGTTACGCCCGCGAGCCATGCCGCACGGCTCACCAGCCGCTCCTGCACGGCGGGATCGTCGAGAGCGATATTGTCCCGGATGGAGCCGTAGAAGAGGACCACGTCCTGAGGCAGGTAGCCGATGCGGCCCCGCAGATCGGCTGTGTTCAGCTGGCGGATGTCCACGCCGCCGAAGCGCACGGCGCCCTTGTCCGGCGGATACAGGCCGATGAGCAGCCTCCCGACCGTGGATTTGCCCGATCCCACGCGCCCAATGATGCCTACGCGCTCGCCGGGCCGGATGTTCAGCGAAATGTCTTCCAGCGAGGTCCGCCGCGAGCCGGGATAGCTGAAGCTCACGCCGTCCAGATTCAGCAGCGGGTCCAGCGTCGCGGCGTTGACCGGGGAATCTTCCCCGTCGTTTTCCGAGGGGGTGTCCATCAGCGTGTCGAGGGCCTTGAGCGCCATGCGTGACTGCTGCCAGCGGCTGAGCATTGACGAGAGCTGCATGAGCGGGGACATGGCCCGGCCCACCAGAATGTTGCAGCCGACGAGCGCGCCCATGGTGAGCCTGCCTTCCGCGATGAGATAGACCCCCCAGGCGATCATGCCCACGGTGACCAGCTGGACCAGGCTGGAGGACAGCGTGGTCGCCAGGGTGGTATAGCGGCGCGACGTGGCGGAAGCGAGGGCGGAAGCGCCCACAACCTGTTCCCACTGGCGGCGCATCCGGTTTTCCGCCATGCCGCCCTTGATGGTTTCAAGGCCGTTGACCATTTCCACCAGCAGCGCGTTTTTCTGCATGTTCTGCCGGAATCCGTGCTCGGAGGCGGGGCCGCCCACTGGATCCAGAGTCCGCCTATGAGCATCACGGGCACGGCGGACAGCGGCACGAAGACCAGCGGCCCTCCGATGAAGGCCGTGAGCGCCAGAAAGAGAATAAGGAAGGGCAGATCCACAAAGGTGAGCAGCGTACCCGAACTGAAAAAGTCGCGCAGCGCCTCGAATTCCCTCAGGTTGTTGACCAGCGCGCCCGTGGATTCCGGTTTTTTGTCGAAGCGCATACTCAACACCTTGTCCACCAGCTTGCTGGAGATCACCACGTCGGCGTTGCGCCCGGCCACGTCCACAAAATACCCGCGCAGGTTGCGCAGCAGAAAATCACAGAAGTAGGCCAGCAGGATGCCGGAGGTCAGCACCCACAGCGTCGCCGTCGCGTTGTTGGGCACCACCCTGTCGTAGACGTTCATGGTAAACAGCGACCCCGCCACGCCAATGATGTTGATGATCACGCTGGCGACGATCACATGCTTGTAAATGGGCAGATAGTGAGACAACACGCCCCAGAACCAGCGTTTTTCATGGAAAAAATGTTCGCTTTCAGTCCGGCGTTCGAGTTTCGGGGCGGGGCGGGCGAAAAGCACATGCCCGGCGAAGTCGGCCTGAAGTTGATCCAGCGGAATGGTGCGGGGGTTTTCCCCGTCTTCCGGAAGGATGGTTTCGGCTTCGTGTTCTCCCAGTTTCGTCAGCACGCAGGAGCGGTTGTGCTTGAGCAGGGGGATGCAGGGCAATGCCAGAGGGGAAATGAAGCTGACGTCGTCTATCGGAATGATGCGGCCTTCCAGCCCGGCCCTTTGCGCAGCGCGGAGGCAGGCGGCGGGCGACGCTGCCAGATCCGCCGCGCCGGACATGAGCAGGAGCGGGGAAACGCCGTGCCCGTGCAGGCGCGACAGCGTCGTGAGGGAGTGGATAAGGTGAGGGATGCGATCCGTTTCGGAGGGGGCAAGGCGCATTTCTCCCGTTTGGGGAGGGGAAACAGGAACTTCTTGCGGGGCATCCGTGGCTAAGGCGGGATACGGGAGCGCTTCCATAAACAATCCTCCAGTAAAAAACGCGCGCAGAAAAGCCGGGACGGGCCCATGCGTTCCAGAGGCGGCACTGCGGAAAGGGGAAAATTACCTTGGAAAACGATTTTCCGTCCACAAGAGACCATGGTTTGTCCGAGCACTATAGATTGGGGAGGAATATTGCGTCTATGATTTGGATACACGCCGTAGCCATGACCAGCCAAAGGGATACAGCCTCTTCAGCGGGCACGGTCCTCGTTGTGAGGGGATAAGCGCGTTTTTACAGATGGCCGTATGAAGCGAAGCCAGGCCGTAACGGTGTGCTTCGATTCCGATCCAAGCTTGATCACCGTGAACATATCAGATGAACATGCGCAAAGAGGCCCTGCCCGGAACTTCGAGCGGGGCCTCTGCTATGGCGATGGCGCATGTTCCCGAAAGGATGGACCACTGGGCGGTTCCCCTCCCATTGGTTTTGGGAAGAGGAATCTCCCGAACCATGTGAAGCCTGAACCCAGTGGATCTGGGAGCTGCCCAGCCTTATTCTATTCTTTTTATTGGTTCATATGAATGGGATTTATTGAAGGCTGTCCCCGCCGGGACCATCAGCTGCGCCGCTTCGTTGTACAGCATGGTCGTGTCGATGGAAGCATGTCCCGCAAGCGCCTGTATGCTTTCAAGGCGGACCCCCTTGCTGGCGAGATAGGTAAAACAGGAGTGGCGGAACCAGTGCGGGGAGACATCCGGCCTGTTCATGAGTGTTGTCAGCCATTTCTTGACCATATGGTACAGGGCGTGGCGCCCGATCCGCCGGGATGGTTTCCTGAGGTTCCCAAAGATGGGCTGATTTGGAGACGTCCCGGTCAGTTTTCCATATTCGTTAAGGCCTTCGTCAATTTCATCAGGAAGATAAATGCGCCTTTCCTTTGAGCCCTTGCCCAGGACATTGAAATAGCGTTGCCCCTGCCAGACGGTGACGTCTTTCCAGCAGAGGGAAACGGCCTCTTCGCCGCGCAATCCGGTCATAAAGAGAGTCTTCAGAAGGAGAATGTCCCGCTGCGGGGCTCCGTGTTCCGCAAGGCGGTCGAACAGGAGCAGCATCTCCGATTCAGAAAGGCTGTGCGTGAGGTTCCCGGGGAGTGAAATCCCCGCGCCGTCCTTCCGTTTTTTAATGAATGCCGTGGGGTTCAGGGCAATGGCGCCCGTGTCTGCCAGCCGTTTGAAGTAACTTTTCAGAGCTCCGATAATCGTATTCACCGAACGGGGCTTGAGGCCTTTCATCCTGCATTGCCTGATATAGCTTTCGACATCACGGGCCGTAACGGAGAACGAAGGCTTCCGGGCGTAGTTCAACAGCTCGACGACATAGCGGCAATACAGTTCCACGGTCGCCAGCGATTGCGTGTAAACGGCATTGAGGAAAACAAGGATGATGCGCTCGTCGGGAAGCAGTTCACCTTGTGCGGATACGTAGGCCGAGACGTCCGCGTATTCGAGGCTTCGGTCAAAGTACCGCAGTATCCGTTTTCTGCTAAGAGGCTCCCAGTCGTCCAAGACAGGGAGTTCTCCGTTGGAGATGACTTCAGGGAGCGTTGCCATGCCAAGCCCTAGGGTTCCGGTTGATTCTCTATTTAACTTAACACTTATTAAGATAAATAGCAAACCGCCCTCAAAGCTGTTTTCCTGTTCAGGCGTCCAGCGCGCCGTTTACGCTTCTTTAGGCCTTCCATGAAATACGAGTCAAAGATTTTTTAAAAATGCCTTAAAACGGAAATTTGAAGGAACAATCTGAAGCGTTCCGTCCCCGGGCCGCTTCGGAATACGAATGCTTTCCTCCACGGCCATTGGCTCAGGCGTCTGGGCGGCGGAATCCCCGGCATCGGTTTCCTTACGCGCCACTGCGGTGAGGCGTGACGGCTGAGGCCGCCACGCCCGATACGGAGGATGCAGTTATCGGTTGCGTTCCGGAAAGGTGGGATCACTGGAGGACGCGGCATTCTCCGGCGCTGTTTTTGTTTGCCCGCGCGTGGTGTTCTGGGGTATGGTCTGCTTGTCGGTTGAAAATCTTTTTATCTTATGAGGGAGTTCATGCCCAAAGATTATACGCAACGCCGCAACGAGCGATGGGAAACGGTGTTTCCCGGCATCGGGCTTGAAAGCATCCTCGGCAGGATTCTCCGTATCGCGCGCTATCATAACCATAAAAGTACGGAAACAATGAAGCCCTTCGGCATCAAGAACGGAGAGGCCGACGTGCTGTCGGCGCTGCTTCATGCCGGGCCACCGTATACGCTCAATCCGAAAGACATCACGAAACAGGCCTACAGGACTCCGGGGGCGATCACCAACGTCATGGATCACCTTGAGGAAAAGGGGCTGATCCGGCGCAATGCGGATCGGGAGAACCGTCGGAACGTCCTTGTGGAATTGACCCCGGAGGGGCTGGAGATGGCCCGCGAGTCGTTCCTCGCCCAGACGGACATGGAAAAGCGGTTGCTTACCATGCTTTCCCCGGAAGAAAAGGAGCAGCTCCGGACGCTCTTGAAGCGCATCCTGCTGGATCTGGAAGAGCGCGGGGAAGTCTAGGCCGCGTCCCCGCAAGGCCCGGTGAGGGCATCCATTGAAAAAAGCCCCCGGAAAGCGTTTTCCGGGGGCTTTGCCATAGGTGCTGCCGGATCTAGAACTGCTTAGGCCCGATCAGCTTGAACACCCTCAGGATGATGTAGTTGGCGAGGAACGTCAGCGCAAAGAGCCCGAGCGTGGCGGGCATCCCCCAGTCGTAGACGACGTAGCCGTGGAAAATGAAATTGACGTAGAAGAAGATGAACACGGCCATGTTCCACATGCCCGCCTCCACGGAAACCGTGGTCTTCAGCTCGCTGTCCACCATGCGCAGCAGGATGAGCCCGGTGGGGATGGTCCCCGTGCAGGTCCCGAACATCATGACCGTCCGCTCGAAGGAATAGCCGGGGACGCGGCGTCCGAAGTACAGGATGAAGAACAGCGTGAACACGGCGAGGATGAGGGAAAGGGCCACGATGGGGATGATGTATTCCTTCACCACCGCGAACTTGATGCCGATGAGGGTGCTGAGCAGCAGGAATTCCATCATCCACCCGGTCAGGCGGGTCATGGAGTCGCCGTCGATGAGGTGGACGATGCCGAGCTTGCGCATCGCGAAGCGCACCAGCATCCCGGACAGCATGTTGATGAAGAAGAACAGCCCCCACATGGTCCCCCCGATGCTCGGGGGGACGCGCGTAGCCACGGCCTCGACGGCGTAATAGGCCAGCATCCATGCGCCCAGCACCAGCGCCAGCTGGAGGGCCAGCGAATCGACGTTGGAGTTCTGCGTGACCTGGCGCAGGCCGCAGGGCCGGTTCTCCGGTGCGAGCAGGCCGGTCTTCACTTCTTCCGGGACGCTGCCCACGGGGTAGGTGTTCAGCCCCTTCCGCACGCCCCAGCGCACCAGCGGCACGCCGATGGCGAACGCCACGATGAAGCCGACCCCGGCGAAGGTCATCCCGAGCTGCCCCATGCCGGAATGTCCGAACTTTTCCCAGACCAGTCCGGTGGAAATGGCCTGCCCCGGCCCCGCCGCGAACCCCTGCGCCGCGAGGAAGCCGATGGACTCAAGATAATCCCGCCCGGTCAGCGCGTTGAGCAGATAGACGATGCCCGTCGCGAGGATGAGCTGCGAACAGAGGCCCATGTGGAACATCTGCGCCTGCCAGATCGAACCGCGCACCATTTCCTTGGTCGCGGAGCCCTTGCTCTGGTCGACCTTGCTCATGCCCCTCAAGCCGATGCAGACGAAGGAAATGGTGAAGAAGTGGTAGGCCAGCGCCGGGTACAGTTCGGGCTGGACCTGCGGAAAGCCCGTGGTGTTGAGGATGAAAAAGCCGATCACCCCGCCCGTGAGACAGGCGGGAACCATAAAATTCTGGAGAAACTTGATCTTGGCCCGAAGCAGGACGCCGAGGAGGAGAAGCAGAGACAAGAATCCGAATGCGATCAGTAAGGACATGTCGAAAAAGGGCTTCATACGCGTTCTCCTGATGTGGAAGGGACCGAGGGTTATTCCGGGCACGGCGGGACGGCGTCCGTCAACTCGCCGTCCCGTGCGACAAGGACGCCGCGCTTGATCACAAACCGGGGCATGGGGCCTTCGAGCAGGGCGCAGGCCCTGTTTTCGACGGGGAACACGACCAGATCCGCCCAACAGCCTTCCGACAGCCCGTAGTCGGGCAGGCCCAGCACGGACGCGCTGCCGTATGTGCCCGCGTCGTAAGCCAGTTCCAGATCCTCACGGCGGCGGAAGTCGCTGAGGTAGGCCAGCAGCATGACCCGCTCGCGCATGTCGTTCATGCCGTAGGGCCCCCAGAGGTTGCGCATGTTGTCCGTACCGACGCCGTAACGGACCTGCCAGCGCCGGGCCTGCTTGAGGGAGGGGAAGGGGACGTGGCCGGGGACGTGGGTGATGATGCCGATGCCGAGCTCCTGAAAGGCTTCGGCTATGGGCTGGTACCGGGTGTCGGGGAGGTTGGCGAGGCACCACGCGTGGCTGATGGTCACGCGGTCGCGGAGATCGTATTCCCGGATTTTCTTGAAGAGCAGATCGAGCGAGAAAAGGCCCATCGAACCGAACTCATGCAGGTGCAGATCCACTTTGGCGCCGTGTTCGGCGGCCAGACGCAGGGTCAGCTCCACGGAGCGCACGGGATCGCGGTCCCGGTCGCAGGGGTCGGCCCCGCCGATACTGGAGGCTCCCGCGCGCAGGGCCGCGGCAATGGTCTGTTCGGGATCGGTCTTCATGTTCAGGATGCCGTTTGAGGGCATGGCGACATACTCGATGTCCAGCACGTCCCGGAAGGCTTCCCGGGCGCGGGCCGCGTCTTCAAGCTCCGCAAGCCCGAACACGCCCACGTCGATGTGGCCCCGCACATGGGTCGTACCGCGCCGGATCGCTTCCCGGAACTGCACGTAACAATTCCTCAAGCTGTTCATGCGGCCGTGTTTGGCGAGGTATTCGGCTTCCGCCTTCGCACGCCCCGGGACCGTATCCGCATAGTCGTAGTCGACCCACGGTCCGCCCACAAATGTCTGTGCCGGATGGATATGGGCGTTGACGAAACCGGGCGCCGCCATGTGCCCTTCGGCATCCAGGCGGGTGTCCGCGAGGGACGGAGGCAGATCGGGCGCGATCCGGACAATCCGTCCCGCATCGACGAGTATGTCGGCACAAACGCCGGACGGTGTTTTCACATGCTGCAACAGCAGTTGTGCGGCCATGCGGACCTCCATAATTTTATATTAAAAAGTTTAATATTGAATTATAATTTTCTGATACTCCGGCCGTGAGCAAAAGGCAAGAGAAAAATGCACATTTCGCACAAGCGATATATGAAAAGAAATGAATGGGTTCCGTGTAATACGTTGAGGCTGCCGCGTGAAAGCGTGGGGGGACGGGAAAGCGTGGGCGGCATCCGGTATGGGTTCTGGAGAAACAAAAAGATGAGGAGAAGGGGAACAGGCGCGCAGGCCGTCAGGTTTTGGGAAGGGGATCCCCGCAATGCTTTCCTGCCGCCTCAAGGCCAATCGGCGTTGAAGCATTCTATCATGCGGTAATATTGACAGTACAAACAAGTTATTGCAAGAAATGGCATAGGGAATGCCCGGAAAAGAGGCGGACACCCCGCGCACTGGAAAATGGGGCGGCGGTTTCCGCAAGGGTGCCTGCGGGGGTGTCGCTGGAGTACGGCGAGACCTTCCCCGGCGGGAACCCCGGCCCGGCGGAGTGCCGTCGAAGCCGCCCTCGCGGGCTTCCGGGATATCCGTACCGGCTCCTCAAACGTTGCGGCCGTCTTCACACGCCGTCCCGGACGGGGGCGGCGCGTTTCCTTTTGGCCGCCTTTTTCCAACGGCGCATCGTATCTGCAACCTTCAATCGGCAAGAATGGTTATGGATTCCAACCAAAAGACCATCAAAGGCGCGCAGAGCGTCTATCGCGTGCTGAACATTCTGGAAGAGGTGATCCTCTGCGGCGACCGCATGATAACCCCCAAAGAGCTGAGCGCGTCCCTCGATATCCCCGTTGCCACCGTCCACAGGCTGTTGATGGTGCTGCGCCAGAAAAATTTTGTGGCCTGCGACCCGGCCACCAAGAAATACCACATCGGGGATTCCTGCCTCATCAGCCCGCGCATGGACGTCGCCGCCTTTATCCGCGCCCGGTTTCTGCCGCTGGCGGAACGCATATCCCGCCGCTTCGGCTATTCGACCATCCTCTATGCCCGGAGCGGCTACGACGCCGTGTGCGTGGAGCGTCTCGACGGCTGGCATCCCATACAGGTTTTTCTCAATAAAACAGGCGACCGCCGCCCGCTCGGCATGGGATCGGCCACCCTTTCCATTTTAGCCGCCATGCCGGAAGATGAGGCGGAAATGATCCTTACCCACAACGAGCAGGAAATCCGGTTCGTGCTCAAGACGGATTTCTCGGCATTGCGCGGTTTCCTGGCCGAAGCCCGCCGGAAGGGGTATGCCTCGGCCCAAGGGATGCTGCTTGAAGGGACCATCGGCGTTTCCCATGTCCTGCGCATGGGGAATGAGGCCGTGGGGAGCATTGCCATAGACGCCGTCCGTTCCGAGCAATGGGACAAGGATCAACCGAAAATCATTCAAGAACTGCAAAGCGCCCTGTCCTGATCCCCCCACGCCGGGCCCATTTGCGGTGTCCGCCGCTCCCCCTCCAGCGTGCGGCTGGAAGGTAACCCGCATCCCCGGCGCTTGCGCGTCCCCTTCCTTCCGGGGGCGGGCATTATCGCCCCGGGCCGGGTGCCCGATCTCCGCAGGGGCCGCAACGCCCGGTGTCGGCCCTCTTCGGCTCTCCGCCTTCCGGCTTCCGATTCGTCCCGCCCATTCCTTTCGCCGTTCCCCTATCATCCCGCTCCGTCCCACTTTCGGGCCGGTTTCGCCTTTCAGGGCGCGGCCTTCTCGCCGCGTGCCGTCACTCCGCTTCCGCCCTGCTTTTGGAACCCCGCCGTATCGGATCGTTCCTTTTTGAGCATTGGTGGGGCATTATAAAAATAACTATACAAGTAAGCGTATTAGAGGGAGGAAAAAGAGAAAAATGCTTTATTGGTAACGGCTTCATGATACTTTTTTCTTCTTTCCCCGCCGCCGCGCGCCTTGACGAAGGCTTATAAAACCGCTACTCAAATCATATTGTAACACCTTTATCATATTATGATAAATCATCCGGCCCTTCATCCGGCGCCAGCGCCCACGGGAGTGCACTATGCGGATACCCAGCGGTTACCTGTACTACGACACCCCAATCGGCATCCTCTGCCTTGATACGTTGTTCCCAAAACCTCCGGGGCAGCTCAGAAATCCCCTTACCTTCGATTTCCCCGTTGTCTGCCGGGTCTTGCGCGGCGTCGGGGCCAAAGAAATCCTGTCCAGCACCTCGGCGCAGCTCGAAACGCTGTTCGTCGACGCCGCCCGCGAACTTGAGCGGGACGGGGTCAAAGCCATCGCCGGAAGCTGCGGCTTCATGGCCCTGTTTCAGAAGGCCGTGGCCAGCGCCGTTTCCGTCCCGGTGCTCATGTCCAGCCTTGTCCAGATCCCGCTCATCCATACCTTGCACGGCCCGGGCTGCCGCATCGGCGTGCTCACCGCGCATTCCGGCTCGCTGACGCCCGAGCATTTCCGGCAGGCGGGCGTTCCCGACGCCCAGATCGACGCCCTGGCCATCGCGGGCATGGAGAATTTCCCGGTTTTCCGGAAGACCATTCTGGAAGGGGCCGCGCCCGTCATGGACACGGACGCCGTGGGCGCGGAGATCGGGGCAGCCGCGGCCGCCATGACGGCGCCCAGCAGGCAGATACCGCCGCCCACGCAAAAGGCCCATGCGATG
>ERZ791883.3058-NODE-3058-length-9928-cov-3.501367_pt1 | contig 9928 bp, 8 predicted proteins | sample MGYA00510160_ERZ791883 | MGnify/ENA primary metagenome ERZ791883 (study PRJEB30046, sample SAMN00792072) | human gut metagenome | study: EMG produced TPA metagenomics assembly of the A metagenome-wide association study of gut microbiota in type 2... | reverse complement strand
CCCGATTTTTTCCTTCTTCATGCGGTCAATGAGAAATAATCGTGTAACTTTGTAAGCTGTTAGTGTAAAAACAAGAAGAGAAAAAAATGATAGTTTGCATAGCCGAAAAGCCATCAGTAGCACGCGATATAGCCGAAGTACTCGGCGCTCATACCAGAAAAGAAGGATATATAGAAGGAAACGGATACCAGGTGACCTGGACGTTCGGACATCTTTGCACCCTGAAAGAGCCGCATGAATATACTCCTAATTGGAAGTCATGGAGCTTAGGTAGCTTACCGATGATCCCTCCGCGTTTCGGTATCAAACTGATTGGGCATGATCCGGGTATTGAGAAACAATTTCATATCATAGAGCAATTGATGCAAAATGCAGATGAGATTATCAACTGCGGTGATGCCGGACAGGAAGGAGAATTGATTCAGCGTTGGGTGATGCAGAAAGCAGGTGCCCGTTGTCCGGTGAAGCGTTTGTGGATTTCGTCTTTGACGGAAGAAGCTATTCGTGACGGATTTGCAAAGCTAAAGGATCAGGCAGATTTTCAGTCACTGTATGAAGCGGGACTTTCGCGGGCTATCGGAGACTGGTTGCTTGGTATGAATGCCACTCGTCTTTATACAATAAAATACGGTCAGAATAAACAGGTACTTTCTATTGGTCGGGTGCAAACGCCTACTTTAGCGTTGATTGTCAACCGGCAGTTGGAGATAGCCAACTTCCAGCCTAAGCAATATTGGGAATTGAAAACGAACTATCGGGATACAACCTTTTCGGCTTTAATTCGCAAAAGTGATGAAGAAATCGCTGCGGAAGAAGAGAAAAACGGTGGGAAAAAGAAAATAATAGAGAATCCCGGTATTGATCCTATCGCTAACAGGGAAGAGGGCGAGGCGTTGGTAGAACGTATCAAAGACCTTCCGTTCGTAGTCACCAGTGTTAGTAAGAAAGACGGACGGGAGTTTGCCCCGCGTCTGTTCGACCTGACTTCGCTTCAGGTGGAATGTAACAAGAAATTCGCTTATTCTGCTGATGAGACATTAAAACTTATCCAATCCCTTTACGAAAAGAAAGTAGCCACCTATCCGCGTGTCGATACAACTTTCTTGAGTGACGATATTTATCCGAAGTGTCCCGGCATTTTGAAAGGACTTCGTGATTATGAAGTACTGACAGCTCCGTTGAACGGTTCCACATTGCCGAAATCGAAGAAAGTATTTGATAATTCAAAGGTAACAGATCACCATGCCATTATCCCTACCGGAGTGTACGCTCAAAACCTGACAGATATGGAGCGTCGTGTCTACGATCTGATTGCCCGTCGTTTTATTGCCGTGTTCTATCCGGATTGTAAGATTTCTACTACTACCGTGATGGGAGAGGTGGATAAAATAGAATTCAAAGTAAGCGGGAAACAGATTCTCGAACCCGGATGGCGTGTTGTCTTTGCAAAAGATGTAAAAGAAACGACCGAAGAAAAAGAGGAAGAAGACGAAAATGTACTTCCTGTTTTTGTGAAAGGGGAAAGCGGTCCTCATGTTCCCGATTTAAATGAAAAATGGACGCAGCCGCCCAGACCTTACACGGAGGCAACCTTACTTCGTGCAATGGAAACTGCCGGAAAGTTGGTTGATAACGACGAGCTCCGTGACGCATTAAAAGAAAACGGTATTGGCCGTCCGTCTACCCGTGCCGCTATCATAGAAACGTTGTTCAAACGGAATTATATCCGTAAGGAAAGGAAGAACCTGATTGCTACCCCGACAGGAGTGGAACTGGTGCAACTTATCCATGAAGAACTTCTGAAGTCTGCTGAATTGACGGGTATTTGGGAAAAGAAACTCCGCGAAATAGAGAGGAAAACGTACGATGCCCGCCAGTTTTTGGAAGAACTGAAGCAAATGGTTTCAGAAATCGTAATGAGTGTGTTGTCAGATAATACCAACCGTCGTATTACCATTCAGGATGCGGTAGCCGCCCAAACCGAAGAAAAAGCGAAGAAAGAACCGAAGAAGCGTGAACGGAAACCGAGTGTGCCGAAAGAAAAGAAGCCGAAGGCTACGCCTGCGGCTACTTCTTTGACAACTGCTAATGCTGATTCCCTTGTCGGACAACCTTGTCCGCTTTGCGGCAAAGGGACGATCATAAAAGGCAAGACAGCCTACGGATGTTCGGAGTGGAAAAACGGATGTACTTACCGGAAAGCATTATGAAACTCAATCACCGCCTCTATTCCCTTACGGAAAATATCCAATGAGAAATTTTCATTCGGTGAATGGATGGCGTCCGATTCGAGTCCGAATCCCATCAATACGGTCTTAACTCCCAATACTTGTTCGAAAGTGGAGATAATGGGAATACTGCCGCCACGACGTACAGCCAACGGCTTTTTCCCGAAAGCTATCTCAAAGCCTTTCTCCGCCGCTTGATAGGCGGGAAGGGAGATGGGGCAGACATAACCCTGTCCTCCATGCATAGGAGTCACTTTCACTTGTACCGTGTCAGGAGCAATACTAAGAATATAATCCGCAAACATTTGAGAAATCTTATGGTGGTCCTGATGTGGAACCAACCGGCAAGACACTTTGGCGTAAGCTTTTGAGGGAAGCACGGTTTTGGAACCTTCTCCTGTATACCCGCCCCATATACCGCATACGTCAAAAGACGGCCGGCAACTGTTACGTTCCAATGTACTGTATCCTTTTTCTCCGAATACTTCCTTCACACCGATCGCTTCTTTGTATTTCTTTTCATCAAAAGGAATACGGGCAATCATCTCCCGTTCGGCTTGTGGAACTTCTTCTACGTCGTCATAGAATCCGGGAACGGTGATTCTTCCATCCGCATCGGTTATTTTACTGATAATCTGGCATAACACATTAATCGGATTGGCTACCGCACCTCCGAAATGTCCGGAATGTAAATCACGGTTTGGTCCCGTAACTTCTATTTCCCAATAAGCCAGGCCACGCAGACCTGTGGTTAACGAAGGGAGTTCCGCTCCTAGCATGCTAGTGTCCGAAACAAGAATCACATCGGATTTCAACAACTCTTTGTGCTCTTCGCAAAAAGCCTCCAAACTGGGAGAACCGATTTCCTCTTCTCCTTCAAAGATAAACTTCACGTTATTTTTTAGCAGTCCGTTCTTGAGGAGATATTGGAAGGCTTTCACCTGAATAAATGATTGTCCTTTGTCATCATCCGCACCACGTGCCCAAATGTGACCGTCACGTATTTCCGGTTCGAACGGTTGGCTTTTCCAAAGCTCCAACGGCTCGGCAGGCATCACGTCATAATGAGCGTAGACTAAAACGGTCTTCGCATCAGGGTCCACTATTTTCTGGGCAAAGACAATCGGATTGCCTTTGGAGGGCATTACCAATGCTTCGTCCGCTCCGGCTTCCAATAATAGCTGTGCCCAGCGTTCGGCGCACGCTAGCATATCATCATGGTGTTCGGGCAGTGCACTGATACTTGGAATACGGATGAGGCTGAACAAATCCTCCATCATTCGGGACTCGTTCTCTGCTATATATTTCTGAATTTCGTTCATAAATTGAATTAAACATTAAAGCTGCGTGGTTTTATCCAGCAGGTAATAGTCAAGTATAGTCATCGCAGCCATTGCCTCTACAATGGGAACGGCGCGTGGCAGTACACAGGCGTCATGACGGCCGCGAGCTTTCAGCGTGGTGTCCACTCCGTCGATATTAACAGTCTCCTGCTCCATCAACAGCGTAGCGATCGGTTTGAATACCACACGGAAATAAATGTCCTGTCCGTTACTCAGTCCTCCCTGAATACCTCCTGAATGGTTGGTATGCGTTTCAATCCGTCCGTTGTTGTTATAGAAAACGTCATTCTGTTCCGACCCCTTCATCTTCAGTCCCTTGAATCCTTCACCGTACTCAAATGCTTTGGCGGCGTTGATACTTAACATCGCATTTCCCAAAGCCGCATGGAGCTTACCGAAAACGGGTTGTCCCAAACCGATGGGGCAGCCTTTGATGACACAAGTCAGCGTACCGCCGATAGTATCGCCTTCTCCTTTTACCTTATATATAAGGTCTGCCATTTCTTTTGCCTTTTCCGGGTCCGGGCAGCGTACATCATTTGTCTCGATCAAGTCGAGATCATAATCCGAGTAAGTGCCTTCCAGTTTGATAGCTCCTACCTGTGAAGTGTAAGCGGTGATACTGATACCTAACTGGCGGAGTGCCAACTTGGCCAAAGCACCGGCTACGACGCGTGATACCGTTTCGCGTGCAGACGAACGTCCGCCGCCACGATGATCGCGGATGCCATACTTCACTGTGTAAGTATAGTCGGCGTGTGAAGGGCGATATACATTTTTCAGATTGTTGTAGTCATTAGAATGTTGGTTTTCGTTCCAAACGATAAAACCGATGGGGCAACCGGTTGACTTACCCTCAAAAATACCGGAAAGAAACTCTACTTTATCCGCTTCTTTGCGTGCGGTGGTAAGGATGGATTGTCCCGGACGACGCCGGTTCAGTTCCTGTTGTACGAACTCTTCGTCGATAGTGATTCCGGCGGGAAATCCGTCAATTACTCCTCCAATTCCTTTTCCATGAGACTCACCAAAACTTGTGAGCCGAAAGATGTTGCCAAATGAATTAAACATAGTCGTGGCTTTTTAAAATTACTGTATGCAAATATAACAAAGTTTTCGATAAGATTGTTGTGAACTCAAAATATCTTCAAAAAAGGTGGCATATTGAACCTTTTTTCTTCTTTTCAGTTTATAAATGATGATTAATAATAACTAAACCAATGACTGTATGAAAAAGAATCTATTGTATTTACTAGCATTAGTGTGTTCTATCACTTTCTTCGCCGCTTGTAGCAGTGACGATGACGATAGCAAGAAAAATGAGGGTAACGAACCCGAAGAAGAGGCGGTGGTGACAGCTCCGGATGTGGTTGGCACTTATTGGGGCAACTTGAATATATCTATGATAGCGGATGGCTCCGACCAGGAAAATGTTATAGCGGACGGAGTGCCTAAATTTATAACCTTTTCCCAAGTCAGTGATACGGAAATAAAAATAGAACTGAAAGATTTTGAACTGTTCATGAACGGGAAGATAATGAAGTTCGGAGATATTGTACTAGACAAGTGCACCGTAAAGAAGGGAGAGGGGATTTCGACCTTTACAGGACAACAGCAACTTACATTTGCTGGAGAGGCGGCTGCCTTGGGAGCTTGTGATGCAACTGTGGCGGGGACGGTGGAAGGTGCAGATGCCAATATGACCATCAACGTAAAAGTGCCGACTTTGCAACAGACAGTCAAGGTTACTTATTCAGGAGTAAAACAGGTTGAGAATCCTGATAAAGAATAACTTTAATATTCACCACAGATTACACGGATTAACACAGATTGATTTTAATGAATTGATAATTAATTTCTATTATCTGTGTTAATCCGTGTAATCTGTGGTGAGTTATATTTTAGAATGCATACCCGAAGCCGATATTCAGATATATAGGGTACATCGAGAAAGTGACCGTATGGAAGTCATTCTTGAAGATATTGTTGAGTCCCCAAGTAAGGTCGGCGTATATGTTGAGATGTTTGAACGCTCTCCATCCGGCTCCTGCCTGAAGCCCCCACTGAAAACGTCTCAGATCGTCGGAGAAGTCATAAGTTGCAATTTTATCATCGGTAAATTCTACTTTAGGTCCTGTTGGATCGTCTTCACGCAGATATCCTTCGTATACGTGTCCTGAAAATTCCCTTGAAAGTATATAAGAAAAATAAGGGCCTGCTTTCACATTCCAACGGCTACTCAACTTATAAGTAGCCATCAATGGGATGGTTAATCCGGCGGTATGTACTTTGGTTTTTACCCCTCCTGTCCATACTCCGCTGATCCTTTCACCTCCTTGTCCCAGAATTTCCATACTGTAATTCTTTACGGTAGCTTCGGTGGTCATAGCTTTGTTTTCAAGCCGTAGCCCTACGATGATACCCAGTTTGTTCTGAACCGCTACCCATTTGGTCACTTCACCCCCGATTGTAATGGAGAGAGTCGGATTGTAACCGTCGATAGACCGGATTTCCGCCGGTAAGGGAAGCGGAGCTGTGCCGCCGATACTGATTCCTGCTTTCACTTCGTATTCCAATCCGCGAAGGGCGGAACGGATAAGCGTTTCATTTCTATCCACTTGTGCATAACCGGGCAGGGTAACATTTAAACAAATAAGCAGACCGAATGTATAAAGGTATTTTTTCATCGCTGTAATTATTATAAAATCATTTAGGTTTTAGTTTTCTGTATGATAGACCAGTTCGACTTCATCAATCAGCAAGGTACTTCCGATGGCTCCATTGAAATAAGCGCCTTCCAAACTGGAGGTAAAGACGATTGCTACGTTGTATTTTCCATCCCTTAGCTTTTCTTTGTCGATGAACTTGCCGGGGCGGGTAATAAACGGAAGTTTGAAGTAAGTCCATTCATCTGTTTCTTTGGCGTTGTCGATGCGTGCTATTGAGACCAGATTCGGACTGGTGAACGCATTACTTCCGTCAAGAGTAGGAACAGACTCGCTCGTTTCGTACATGATGGCGTATATATCGCAGATGTCACGTTTTCCGTCAACGGGTTTTCCTTCTTCGGTGAATTTGTCTCCTGCCTTGTATTTATAATAACCGGCCAGATAGGTCGGCACATAACGGAAAGGCAGACCGAATTTGGTAGCTTGCAGCGGATAGCTCATGGCATTGTTCACATCAAAAGAGCCGATAAATAAGTTTCCTGCGGCAATGGGCATACCCATTAACTGCCCGAAGAAACCGGTACTGCGCGTTACTAATGAAAGACATTTTCCCTCTTTACCATCCGCTATTTGGAAAGTGGGGTAGTCGTCGGCTGTTTTAGGAACGCCGGTCATGGCATAACCCGCATTTCCGCTGGCCCATTCCATAATCACTTTGTCTCCTTGCCGTTCTACGAATATATAGTATTTTTTCCCACCGAGAGTGTCTTCGAAGTTGTAGTTAGTTGCAAGTTCCGTATCAATAACCGAAACTGTATATGTTTTTTTCCAGACTCCGTCGGCTGCTGTGACAGTGTATTTTTGCGGTAGATTAAAATCGTGTACCGTTCCGCTCAAAGGGCTGATGGTGGCTCCCGGAGTCAGGGTGAATTCCGGTGCAAGGGTCGAAACGTCTGTTCCCGGTCCCACAAAAAGAGTCACCGAATTATTATTAATGATAGGACTTGTGGTCATTACTGCTTTCGGCAGTGTGCAACTAAGTATATCTGCTTCTGCGTTAAGGGCTTCGTCACGGATGCAAGAAGAGATGATAATACTTACCAGGAAATATAAAATCACGTGTTTTGCTTTCATTTTTCTCTTTTTTCTTACTGTTAAAGTTTAGTTCTCAGAAGCGTTTATAACAAAATGAAATTTTATTTGTTCAGTAAGAGATGTATGATAAAAAAGATTTTCTTACTTTTGTGTGTACTTAAAACTTATGAGTTTATGACTGAGTCAGAAAGAAGGCAAATTATAGAACTGATTAAGAGAGAGGTAATTCCGGCTATCGGATGTACAGAACCTATTGCTGTGGCGCTTTGTGTAGCGAAAGCCGCCGAAACATTGGGGATACGTCCGGAGAAGATAGAAGTACTGCTCAGTGCCAACATTTTAAAAAATGCGATGGGGGTAGGAATACCGGGTACAGGAATGGTAGGACTTCCCATTGCCGTTGCTTTAGGAGCATTGATAGGCAAATCAGAGTACCAGTTGGAAGTATTGAAAGACTGTACACCGGAAGCTGTAGAGTGCGGAAAGCAGTTTATTGCGGAAAGACGGATTTGTATTTCCTTGAAAGATAATATCACGGAAAAGCTCTATATCGAAGTGATTTGCAGGTCCGGAGATAGGACGGCGAAAGCTGTAATTGCCGGTGGTCATACCACCTTTATATATATAGCCGATGGAGGCAACGTATTACTAGACAAGCAGCATACAACCGATGAAGAAGAGGAAGCGACCGCTCCCGAACTGAACCTGCGTAAGGTTTATGATTTTGCCTTGACAGCTCCTTTGGATGAAATTCGTTTTATTCTTGATACGGCACGTTTGAACAAGGCTGCTGCCGAACAAGCCTTTAAAGGCAATTACGGACACTCTTTGGGAAGAATGCTTCGGGGAAGTTATGAACACAAAGTGATGGGTGACAGCGTATTCTCTCACATCCTCTCTTATACTTCTGCCGCTTGTGACGCTCGAATGGCAGGAGCTATGATTCCGGTCATGAGTAATTCCGGCAGTGGTAATCAAGGAATATCGGCCACGCTTCCTGTGGTGGTCTTTGCCGAAGAGAATAATAAGAATGAAGAAGAACTGATCCGTGCCTTGATGTTGAGTCATCTTACGGTTATTTATATCAAACAAAGTTTGGGACGTCTTTCCGCTCTCTGCGGTTGTGTGGTAGCTGCCACAGGTTCCAGTTGCGGAATCACTTGGCTGATGGGAGGAAACTATGACCAGGTTGCCTTTGCCGTTCAAAACATGATTGCCAACCTGACGGGCATGATTTGTGACGGTGCAAAACCGAGTTGTGCCCTAAAAGTGACTACGGGAGTCTCAACAGCTGTACTGTCTGCTATGATGGCAATGGAAGACCGTTGTGTAACTTCTGTGGAAGGTATTATTGATGAAGATGTAGATCAAAGTATCCGTAATCTGACAAGAATCGGCTCACAAGCTATGAACGAAACGGATAAAATGGTACTCGATATCATGACACACAAAGGATGCTAGAAAATGAGGAGTTAGAAAATGAAAAATGAGGAATGAAGAATTAGCTGCGCAATAGTTGTATAGCAATTCTTCATTCCTCATTTTTAACTCTTCATTAACTTAGTGGCAACAGCCGCCACCGCATTCGTGGTCATCGCAGCCACCATTGCAACCACCATCACCACAACTGTCGCATCCGCAACCGCAGCCTTCGCCACTCATCATTTTCACCAGTTCCTGAATTTCTTCGTTAGTAGCAGGACGGCTTTCAATCACTTCGCCTTCAAAGATGAGATCGGCGCCTGCCAACGGATGGTTGAGGTCAACGACTACTACATCCGGTTTGATTTCTACTACGCTGGCATTTACGCGTTGACCGTCGCCGGTCATCAAAGGTACGATATTACCCTCTTTGATATGGTCGCTGTCGAACTTGCCGTCAACCTCAAAGATATTTTTCGGGAGATCAATCACGTGTTGCTCGTCATATTGACCGTATGCCTTGTCTGCCGGAATGGTGAAGTCAAATTTGTCACCTTTAGAAAGAGAGGTTATCTGGTTCTCGAAGTCCTCGAGTGTTGTTCCTAATCCTGAAATGAACTGAAAGGGATGTTCTGCTTTTGCTTCTTCGAACAATTCCTTTTCACCATCTTCCATTGTATATAATTTGTATGCAACGGTAATGTACTTGTTTTCTACTGTTTCCATCTGATTCTTTTTATTTCTAAATTAATAAATCCCGCAAATGCGGGCTGACAAAGATACGAATTATTTATTTCTGCCGTGATATAGGGAAGGTATATTTCAAAATATTAAATGCTTTTGTTAGAAAGGGACAATAGGATTCCACTTATATAATAGTTGTGAATTTAACCTTTAAGTGATAAAATAGAGAAATAATACCTCTCTTTTCTTACAATTATTCGTTTTTATATGATTTTTTTCTTCGATTTGTTTGGATATAATAAAAAAGCCCTTACCTTTGCAGCACAAAAATAAAGAAAAGAAGATATGAATAACTTACACACATCTATTAACCTAGCAGTCTTGCATATTATTCGCGTCGTGGTGGTCCCATCAAGAGCGTGAGAAAGGTTTTTGTGTTGTATGTATTCGTACCATAAAGATAAAATTTAGAGCCTTTCTCACTGGT
>ERZ791883.3040-NODE-3040-length-9982-cov-6.849401_pt1 | contig 9982 bp, 10 predicted proteins | sample MGYA00510160_ERZ791883 | MGnify/ENA primary metagenome ERZ791883 (study PRJEB30046, sample SAMN00792072) | human gut metagenome | study: EMG produced TPA metagenomics assembly of the A metagenome-wide association study of gut microbiota in type 2... | reverse complement strand
GTGAACCCCGAAGTTAAGGATTACAGTGACGCTCTCTGGTGGGCTTTCATGGACGTGACGACCGTAGGTTCGAACATCATCGCGATCACCCCTACAGGACGCATCCTGTCGGTCCTGCTGGCTGCTCTCGGCATGATGATGTTCCCGATCTTCACGGTCTATGTCACGAGCTTAGTACAGTCGGCAAACAAGAAAAAAGAAGATTACTATAATGAGACACATGCCGCCCCTGCCGGACAAGCGGCAGAGAGTAAACCGGCCGGTTCTCCCCAGACAAACAAATAAATTCTGGGACATTATTATCCACTTATTGTAAAAAACAAATTATTTAACAATTGATGGGCCTAGTGATGAAAAAATTCAGATACCCTTTTTTTGAAAGTAAGATGAGCTTTTTTCCATTTATTTGCCGGTTTATCACCATGAAGACGGTCGTCATCGCCATGACAAGGGACTTCATGGCAACGAAGACGGTCGTCATTTCAAAATTCTGCGCAGCTCACGCCGAAAAGACATGAAAATACTTTTTCCATAAATGATATTACTCCTTTACATCACGTCTCTTTCATTTACCCTCTCTTGTTTTGTAAAAACACATCCGACATGATAAAGGAATACGAATTTAGGATTATCAAAATGTCACTACTACCCCATCCAAATCGGATTACTACCCCATGTTTTTGGAATTACTATTACGGGTAATATTTTTTAACATTACAGAATGCGCTACTTTACCGAATAAAGATAATAAAATGATAAAATTATTTCCACAAAAAACGAGCTTCCCGTCTCCCTGTTAAATACAGGGGCGTGGAGGCTCGTCAACTAAAAGAATAAACCGTTTCAGTATTGTAAACCAGGGTGTCGTGCACGCACGACGCGTGTTAATGGCTGACAACAATCTGTTGCACTACCGGCTTCTCTCCTTTCCCATCGTAAATATGGAGGAAATAGTTGCCGCCCGGCAATCCGGAAACGTCGAGCGAAATCCGCTCGCCTGCCGACCGTGCCGTACGAACCAGGGAACCTTGCAGGTTGAACAAACGGACGTCGTAGTGTTTCTGTTGCACAGCCGTAGAGGTGAAAGTTTGTGCCAGCTGTTCCCCAATAGAGGTGAAATCGACATACAGGATCTGGCTGGCAGGGTTGGGGTAGGCTACTGAGGCAGAACGGTTATTCGGATCATAAACCGTTACGCCGGATACCGTATACTCTCCCATACCGAATTTATTAGCGGCTCTGACGACTATCTGATAACTCCCTGTTTGGTAAAATGCAATATCGAATGTAGAAGTATTAGCCCCATAAACAGAGTTATTACCCTGTGGATTCAGTATCCATTCAAATTTAGTTGGCGAACAGCGCCCGTCATATATGGCTCTGTATTTAGCATAATCCGTATTAGGAGCACGATTCGGCCCTTCGATAGTGATAACCGGTTTACCTACATAAACAGATCCGGACATAGAAGCTCCACCTGCTGTTTTAATCGTCGCATAGCTGGTTCCATCCCTTCCGGTCTTAAAAGTGGCACTCGCTCCGGACGTACTTACTAAATCCATTGGATAACCGCTCCAGGTAAACATTCCGGCTGGGAAAGGAGATGCTGTAAAGGTCACGTTCGTGCTATTATTTACAAAGCTACTCCCGGAAGTAACAGAAACTTTCTGTAAATAATTATTGGAATAAATATGTTGGCCGATGCGGGCTACAGAGGCTTGGGAGAAGTAAGGGGGATTTTTTTTAGTGCCTTGACACATAACGGAAGCAGTAGGAAGAGTATTAGATTGGCAATCACTATGTACACCGTTACACAAATGTCCCAATTCATGTGCTGTTGTCAAAAACATCCCAATTCGATTAAAAGTAACCATATAACTTGTCGACTTATTTGCCATCCCACCTATAGCACGAGCAATTCCTGCCGGGCGTGAACCATCTCCATAAATATGTGATTTTCCGGAAAATAACATTGCTACATTCCTGTCTATGTTGGATGAATTTGCATTCCAATAATTTTGCATTTGTGTAACTAAAATATTTCCACCATCCGAAATATTAGCAGTATACGGATAACCAGATACACTTGCACTTTGATAGTAATGTATATTTGTTACTTGAAATGCAATATTAAACGTATATGCATAAAGGCCTTCTATTTCATTAATAGCAGATAACATTTGTGCATTTGTACTATTTCCATGAATATTAAAAAAATCAGCATCGGCATCTACAGCGATCTTCATGATTCGAATTACCGATTCGAAATCATATAAATCTGTTGCTAATGGCAATATTTCGCTTTCGACTAAATCTGAGTCAGGAGTTCCACACAACCAATGTTCTCCCGAATCAGAAGAAATGACATCATCCCCATAGTAAACAATAGTATTTCCATTATTCTCTGCTAATGATATAAATAAAGAAAATCATCACCGACATTAATATAACCATTTAGATATTGATCATCAATAATAGAAAAACGTACATATTTGGTACTATCCGACTTTAGATATCCAGCATAAAGTTTGACATTTGGATAGTCCTGATGCATAGTACCTTTTTCATCTGTATAAAATGCAGGCGTATTCTGCAATATTGTATTTTCGATTAACTCAATATCATAATCTTGATTAAACAAAGTCATTTTTACTTCTACAAGATTATCGTCAGATTTAGGTGCATTGAGTAAAGTCTTCACATTAATCCTATAAACTTTCTTTTTTGTTGCCTGAACTGATTTTTCTAATTGAGCTCCATAAACTTCACCTATATCAACTCTCGTTTGTGCAAAAGAAAAAGAACTAATGCACAATAAAATTATACACAAATTAAATGTTTTCATAATGTTTAAATTTTAATCGATTAGTACATTCTTTTTTATCTGTATATTCTTAAGAATAAGAGGTACTCCCATATAGTCCAGGCTATTATTGTCCCTTGCTTCACCGGAAAAAATAACTTTTGTTCCCTCCAATAAACTATTTCTATCTATATTAACAGGAAGATAAGACCCTCCTCTTTTTCCCTTGGAAGGATCGGTTATTTCAATTTCAATAGCCTCATACCATCCATCACCCACATCTGTTTTGACAATCACTCCTTCCTGATTCTTATAAGTTTCCCAATGAACCCACGGATCTTCGAAATATTGGTTCCACTCATCGTTCCAGTCCGACAGTTTCAGTGTCTCATACCCGTCGAAAGTTTCAAAATTTTCATCAGAATCACACCCTCCGGCAAAAAACATGGACACAAACAACAACGGCAACAACCATCGTCTCATTTTTCTTTTCTCTTGTACATTCATACTCTCTAATTGTTCTAAAGTTAACATACTAAATAAATACATTCTTTTGGTGAGAAGACGAACCGGGTTAACTCGATCCGTATGAGTAGTGGCAAACATTTTTTCGGCAAGCAAACATTCCTTTCTTTAAACCTGCATTTTTAATTTATTATTTTTAATCATCCAAATATAAACATAAATATTATGATACGCCATAATTTACAAGTATTCTCTAAAATAATGATGCACTAAAGCTCTATTCCGTTGCACAACGCAACAAAAAAACGAGCCTCCCGCCTCCCTGTAAACTACAGAGGCGTGAAGGCTCGTCAACTAAAAGAATAAACCGTTTTAATCGGTGATTGTAAACCGGGTACTGCCAAAAATGGAGATGCCCAATTTATTCATTATGTATTTTATCGCCAACTGTGCCTTTACAGAGTTGCCGGAACTGTCCAAAGGAGGTGCAAAGGCAGAGATGCCGAAGTGCCCGGGCATGATACCCATCACGCCACCGCCTACACCCGTTTTGGCCGGAATACCGGAAGTATACAACCAGTCTCCCGTACGTTCATAAAAACCGACTGTAGCCACTAAAGAAGTGATTTTTGGCGACAAGGAGGCGTCGAAAACAGGCTTCTTGGTAACTGGATTCACGCCGTTGTTGGCAACGGTTGCTGCAGCAATGGAAAGCTGTTCGGCTGTGATACCCAACGAACACTGGCGGGTGTACAGGTCGAGCGACATATCCGGATCGTCATAGATACGGTTGTAGTTCTTCAGTAACCAGGCGATAGAACGGTTATTGAAGTTGGTGGCAGTCTCTGACTTGTACAGTTCATCGATCAGTTGCGGAGCACTCCCGCAAAGGTCGGTGATGTTGGAAACGATGGCTTCCCACTTCTTGTCGGAACTACCGACCGGTTGCACCATACTGCAAGCCGTGATCGCTCCGGCGTTTACCAGTGGAGTGGAAGGATGGTCATTTTCCAACAAGATCGCCATGATGGAGTTGAAAGGAAGACCGGTGGCATCGGCACCGATCATCTTCAGCACTTTCTCGGCTCCGTACTGGCGAAGTGCCAGGATAGCCGTATGTACTTTCGAAACGGATTCGATCCCGAAACAGTAGGAAGAGTCCCCTAACGTAATGGTTCTGCCATCCAACAAGCAGATACTGATACCGAACAAGTTCTTGTCAATATTAGCCAGATAAGGGATGTAATCAGCATTCTTGCCACCCGTATTATCCTTGAACTGCTCGTAAGCCTCCTGTGCCGCTTCTTTTATCTGTGAAACGGAAATTGTTTTACTCATGATCATTTCTTTTTATGGGGCATACCCGTATGAGTAAACACAGAACCTTTCACTTCCTGATTCTTATCCTGTGCGATACGGGTAGGAGTCGGATATTCCAGTTTTTCAAGTTCCGCAACAGCTCCTGTGATATCATTCAGCAACTGGTCAGCCATGTCGCGACTAAATCCCTGACGGGCAACGATACGCATCACGACATGGTTTTCAAGATTGTTTGGCAATGTGTAGGCAGGAACCATCCAACCGCTTTGTTTCAGTTTATCCTGCAGGTCGTACAGGGTCCATTTCGCTTTTTTCGCATAGTCCGGTTTCAGATACCAGATAAACAACGGGTTCACGACTTCGTTGCTGTAGTTCACGAACGGAGCCATCTTACCGATCTGATCATGTAAGTATTGGGTAACCGCCATACTGTTTTCCTGAACTGCTTTATACCCTTCGAACCCGAGACGGATAAATTGGTAATATTGTCCGAGGATCTGGGCGGCAGGACGGGAGAAATTCAGACCTACCTGTGTGATATTGGCTCCCAAATAATTTACACTGAATGACATGGAGTCGGGCAAATATGACTTGTCTTTCCAGACAACCCAACCCAGGCCCGGATAAACCAGACCGAACTTATGCCCGGACGTACTGATGGAAAGAACCCATTTCAAACGGAAGTCCCACTTTAATTCCGGTTTCAGGAATGGGAGGATAAAACCGCCGGAAGCAGCATCCACGTGAATTGGAATATCGTAGCCGGTCTTTGCATTGTAGGCATCGAGTGCCTTATCCAAAGCCTCCACATCATCGTTCAGACCTGTCCATGTAACCCCTTGGATCGGCACGATACAGATTGTATTTTCATCACACATCTTCAATGCTTCTTCGGGATCGAGCGTAGTCTTCTCCAATGTCAGAGGCACTTGGCGCATTTCGATCTGCCAAAGTTGGGCGAATTTTTCCCATACAACCTGAAATCCGGTAGAGATAACAAAGTTCGGTTTGTCTACAGGCTTACCGGCAGCCAATCTTTTCTTACGCCAGCGTAGCCAGGCTGCAACACCACCTAACATACATGCTTCGGACGAACCGATAGCCAATGCGCCGGCTTTCCATTTTGCCTGTTCGGGGGTATTCCACAAATTCGCTACGATATTGATACATTTGGCATTCATAACGGCAATACGCGGATATTCCGTTTCATCAATGTAGTTGATGTTGATTGCCTCGTTCATCAGTTTGGTTGCATAGTCGTCCATATAGGTAGTTACGAATGTCGCCAGGTTCAAGCGGGGCTGTGTCTGTGCAAACGTTTCGTCTTTAACCATCTGATACGCGATTTCCGGGGTGGTAGGACCATCAGGGATTTTGTCTACAGGAGAGGCTTGTAGCATCTTTTCCGAGCCAAAGATTGCTGTCTTGGCATCACCTTTTCTGAAATTAGAATCTTCCATGTCTTTTTTGTTTTTAATTATTAATGGCGTCATCGACTTGTTTCAGCCGATTGTATGGCAAAAACAGCTACTATCCGCAATTGTTCTGCGTTTTTGGTTAAACATACGATATTTGGAGTTTATTAAAATAATGTTATATAAGAGTGCCAAAATCTACTTGTATTTTAACCTAAAACGGCTTTGTAAAAGGATTTTATAAGTAGATGAGGTCCAAAAGTGAACATTCGCTATTCGGGATTGTTTCAATACAATAAATAAAACGATTATGCGAATACAGACCGGACAGGGGACGATTCCCCTTATTACACTAATAGGTATATGGTCGATATCGGCACTGAATGCATTGCCCGGCCTGGCTGTCTCCCCTATCTTAGGGAAACTTTCTGCTATCTTTCCGCATTCCACTGAGCTGGACATACAGATGCTTTCGTCGCTTCCTTCTCTACTGATCATCCCTTTTATCATCCTGTCGGGTAAACTGACGGAAAAGATCAATAATATCCTCCTACTGCAAGTTGGCCTGGTAGTCTTTTCGTTGAGCGGGATTCTGTATTTGCTCTCCACAAAGATGTGGCAACTGATCGCCGTCAGCGCGCTTTTAGGAATCGGTTCGGGGTTGATCGTACCGCTTTCCACTGGTTTGATCTCCCGCTTTTTCACAGGGGTATACCGAACGAAACAGTTTGGCCTCAGTTCCGCGATCACGAATGTGATCTTAGTATTAGCAACGATTCTGACCGGGTATCTGGCGGAAGTAAACTGGCATCTTCCGTTCATCGTCTATCTGTTTCCGCTGATCTCGATCGTTCTTTCGTTCTATCTGAAAAAGAATATTTCACCCTATCCCGATACAAGTATGCATGCAACCGTAAAGCCGGTAGCTTCACAGGCCGAAATGAAACCCGCGTACGGTACTACCGACAACAGTTTCGGTAAATTCGGCATACAGATACGGCATCTGATGCAGATTATGGCATTCTACGGGCTGGCCACCTATCTGGTGATTATCATCAGTTTCAACCTACCGTTCCTGATGAAAGAGTATCATTTCACCAGCGGAAATTCGGGTATCATGATCTCTCTTTTTTTCTTAGCTATCATGGCACCGGGATTCATACTTAACCAGATTGTGTCCTATTTCGGGAAAAAGACAAAGTTCGCCTGTATGCTTTCCATTGCGATCGGGATGGCACTCATCCTGGTCTCCCGAACGGAATGGTTGATCGGGTTAGGTTGCATCTTTACCGGCTTTGGCTACGGCGTCATACAACCTGTCGCTTACGATAAGACAACCCGTACGGCGATCCCGTCCAAAGTAACGCTTGCGCTGGCTTTTGTGATGGCGATGAATTACCTGGCAATCCTGCTTTGCCCGTTTATCATCAATGTTTTTAAAGACCTATTCCATATCGAAACCCAGCAATTCGCTTTTATCTTCAACATGGTGATCGCGCTGATAGCTGCCGCATGGGCATATATCAAACAGGATTCTTTCCTATTCAACGACAATTTTAAATCTGCATAATATCAAATCGTATCGAGCATGAAGAATAAAATTACAGAAGCCAACGTCAGCATGGTAATATCCAAGACCTTCAGCGGTCTGAACATGAATGCACTGAAATATCTGCTGCCGCTCTGGATGACGCCGCTTTCGGGTGTTACGATACGATGCACTTTTGCAGCAGTCGCTTTCTGGATTATCGGAATGTTTACAAAGCCGGAAACCTCTACGCGGAAAGAAAAGATATCCCTTTTCCTGTTAGGGGCGTTAGGTATCTATGGCTTTATGTTCTTCTACCTGATCGGACTGAGTAAGACAACTCCGGTTTCCAGCTCCATTTTCACCAGCCTCGAACCAATCTGGGTATTCATTCTTGCCGTAATCTTTTTCAAAGAGAAGATAACGAAGATGAAGGTTATCGGGATATTGATCGGGCTGGGAGGTGCCCTACTTTGCATCCTGACACAAAAGAGTGACGACCTGGCAGCCGACGCTTTTACCGGAAATATGCTTTGCCTGATGAGTTCGTTCGCGTATGCCGCCTACCTGATTATCAGTAACCGGATATTGAGCAAGGTCGGGGTGATAACTATGTTGCGATATACGTTTACAGGAGCTGCTTTTTCGGCCCTTATTGTGTCGACGGTAACCGGTTTCGATGCTAGGGTACTGGAATTACCTTTGCATTGGACACCTTTCCTTATTCTGATGTTCATCCTGATCTTTCCGACCGTCATCAGCTATTTACTCATCCCTATCGGCCTGAAATATCTGAGTACGACTCTGGTAGCCCTCTATGGTTATCTAATTTTGATTGTCGCCACCATCGTATCACTCACGCTGGGGCAGGACCGTTTCAGCTGGACACAACTGGTAGCCATATTACTCATTTGTTCCAGCGTTTACTTTGTCGAAATAGCAGAGAACAAAGAAAAAAAATAATTTTTTTCCTTTCTTTGTAACAACTTCTTTTCCGTTCCCGTCTATTTAATGAACGCTCTTCAATAGCGCGCATTGAAAGAGTCGGAAATAACGGAATTAAATAATGGTTAATACATAAGAAAGATGAAAAAATACATTGCAATCCTGATCCTCATTCTATCCTGCCAGGCAGGATACAGCCAAAGCATGGACAAACTGTTCAACGACTTTGCCAATCAGAAAAACGCAACCCGCGTCACAATCGGCCCGTTCTTGATGAAAATAAGCAGCTTGTTCACCGAGACGATGGGTGTGAAAAGCATCGAAGTCCTTTCTTTCGAGGAATGCGGTAGTACCGTCAAAAACGATCTCCGCACCGCCATCAAAAAACTGAAAGACCCGAATTACGAAACGATGGTCAATTCCAACGAAGGAGGTAGCCGTACGAAAGTAATGGTACGCATTGACAAAGATATCATCCGTGAACTGGTAATTCTGACAACCGACGGAGGCGATGATGCCCTGATCCGTATCAAAGGGAAAATCAAACCATCCGATATCGAAAAAGTAATAAACGACCACAAAGATGGATGTTGAAAGCTTTAAAAGGCTGTTCCTTCCCCTCCATCCCAAGCTCTTCCGGATCGCTTACGCATTAGTCGAAAACAAGTCCGATGCCGAAGATATCCTGCAAGATGCCTACTATAAATTGTGGAGCCGTCGGAATGAACTGGCCGATGTCCGAAATCCGGAAGCCTTCTGCGTGACGCTGGTCAAAAATCTTTGTCTCGATTTCCTTCGTTCTCCCCGTGCGGGCAGGCATGATGAAGATGTCACCGAAGCCGTCACCCTCTCGACAGATTCTTCTCCGGACAAAGAACTGGAAATGCAAGATAAAGTGGAGCAAGTCCGCCATCTCATCAACCGTCTGCCGGAAAATCAGCGGCAAGTCCTCCGGTTGAGAGGAATTGAAGACTGCTCGATAGATGAGATAGAACAGATCACCGGCCTGAGTGCCGTCAACATACGAGTGCTACTTTCCCGGGCACGAAAAATAATCCGGGAACAATTTGAAAAATATTATGCATACGAATATGAACGATAAAAATATAGACGAACTGATCAATAAAGCCCTCCAGGAAGAGCAGGCTTTACCCGAAGGACTTTCCCGCAGGCTGGAAGAGCAGATCAACGCCTGGGCTGCCACAGAGGAAAAGAAGACTCGTTCATTGACCCGTAGACGAACGTTATACTGGTTAAGCGGAGTCGCAGCCTCTATCCTGCTCTGTATCGGCTTTTTCCAATACGATGTACCGTCTTATGCTCCGGATCGGCTTCATGACACTTATACGAATCCGGAAGATGCCGCCGTTGCCGCCGAAAAGGCTTTGCTCCTGCTGTCACACAATCTCAATAAAGGTATCAGCCAGGTAAACGATGCAGGGCAGGAAATCGATAAAGTAAACAATATTTTAAACAAACATTTAAACGATTAATCTTATGAAATCC
>ERZ791883.3034-NODE-3034-length-9993-cov-2.522037_pt1 | contig 9993 bp, 13 predicted proteins | sample MGYA00510160_ERZ791883 | MGnify/ENA primary metagenome ERZ791883 (study PRJEB30046, sample SAMN00792072) | human gut metagenome | study: EMG produced TPA metagenomics assembly of the A metagenome-wide association study of gut microbiota in type 2... | reverse complement strand
GTTGGGAAAGTGAGTGCCGTAGTTTGTTTGCTGCGACTGCAAAAGCAAAAAACATTCGGCTCGTTATTGAAGCCAATGGAAAAGAAATGCAGGTGCAATATCCTGTTTCCAACCTGATTACTTTTGAAATGATTAAGAATAAGGTCATTTCTGCATGGGCTATTGCACCGCGCAAGCTCAGCGATGAGGTGAAAGAATTTCTTGCGGAGAACTGCGCTGGCTACAGTAAATACTGGTCTGATATTCCCATGAAGACTGTCTCTCGCATTGAAAGTGGGCGCAAAGTTCTTTGGGAGAATCCTTACTTTGAGGGAAACAGAAAATAATGATAGCCGTCAGAACAAATTGTGCCGACACTTGATTTGCTTCACCAGAGTCCTGCAGAAATGCGGGGCTCTTTTTTTATTGCCAAAATATGCGATTCGCCTAAAATAAAAGTTGTACGATAGATACCATCTACTTGGCGCGTTTTTTTTGCGTTCGTACAATTCATAATTCTGCAAGCAAAGAGCAGACTCACCGTCTTGGTGGGCCTGCCTTTTTTGTTTGCGCAACTATAAAAAGGAGTGTAAAAAAATGTTTATTGGCTACAAAGACGGTTCTATCATTTTCGGTGGAACCACCAACCAACCCCACGATAACCTTGTCATAACGCTTGACGAGATGGAACAGCTGGCCGCATTCTACCAGCATGAGCAGGACAAAACGGCAGTCAAGGAATACCTCAAAACCGCTATTAACATTCTGGGCTCGGCGGAGATTTCTACAGAGCTCGCCAAGAAGTATCTGTACGACGCCGGGCTGCTCGACCAACTTGTCGAGGAATCGAATCACAGCCAGGAAAATTTCGGCGATAACTTCCTCACATCCATCGCAAAGGGCATCGATTTTAGCACAATGGCACCTGCGCCGGCCTCAGATAGTTTCTGGTTCTTGGCGCTGGAAAAGAGGCTCGATGTCAAGGAATGGGAAGGTTTGCCGGAACCCGTTGCCAATCGGATGGCTCACGAGTTCATCGCAGAACGGAATCCTTGCCGTTGGACCGGTTCTGGTGATGCTCCTGACGATGTAGGTTTCGAACCCCTGAACTTTCCGATTGACGACATCTATCCTAAAGGTGATAAGCCAGTGTTGTGTATGCAGCTTATCGGCACAACCTTCCCAAAACTCCATTACGTCTATGAGTGCAGCATCATTGAAAACGGCGTAGACCTCTGGGCTCGCCGGACGCAAGATGCTATGACCGCTGGAAGCATCGAAAGCTTGGTGGACACTATCCTGTATGTGGCTCGCGCATATGAGCTGAGCAAGGGCTTTGAGCGAGTGTATGTTCAGCGCTCGACTCTTGTCAAGGAGGAATATGACGGAATCATTGCCGGGTTTCGCTATGGTGCAAACTTCGACAAAAACAGCTTCATTTCTGTCAGTGGCTTTTTCCCGGATGACATCGACATGACTATCACTTGGAAGTGTGATGATGACGGCAAAGTATACAATGAGGCTGTCCTTCACAAGAATTCCTCTGAAGAAGTCCTGGCTTATTCCGGCCGCATGTACAAATTCTGCAATCACTACGTCCTGCCGTACAAGGGTGCAGAATATCATGTGATTGTCAATGTCCTTCCTGAACCCCACGTTCTGGAAAAAACCGTTTACATCAGCGAGAAACGTGCCAGAACCATTGAAAAGTATCTTCGCGGCAAAGAGCTGCAGGGGATGGGCGCATCGTTGAGTGAGACTGCTACGTTTCCGGACGGTTTCAGCCTGGATATTCGCTGCTGTGGTACGGAGGACGATTCTTTCGCCGAAGCCATTCTCTACGACTGCGAGGGCGAAGAGGTGGCTCTTACCGAACCCTGTGACGCTTTCACTGGTTGCTGGGAACTGGAAGATGAAACCACTGGCACTACTTATCGTGCCCATGTCATGACAGAGTCTGACTACAACTAATCTTAATCACATTAAGCCGCCTGCCTTCGGGTAGGCGGCTTTTTCTTGTATATCTCGCTTGTAGGAACGTGCGAGCTGCATAAAATAGTATTTGTACGATAGATAACAGCCTATGCCTACTTGGTCGTACAATTTACAATTCTGCAAATAAATGGCAGACTCACCGTCTTGGTGGGCCTGTCTTTTTTTGTTTGCACATCTAAAAAGGAGGAAAATTATGAGTCCTACAAATGATATGAAGGCACGTTTATTCGTCGATATGGATGGCACTCTCGCCGTCTGGAAGCAGGCGGCCTGCTTTGAGGACCTGCTTCAGCCGGGGTATTTCAGAGATTTGCCGCCCTATCAGACGGTTTTGGACGCCGTGAAGATTCTTTGCAACACAAAACCAGAACTTGATGTGTATGCACTTTCCGCCTATATGCCGGAAAACCCATATGCAGTTCATGAAAAGAACGCCTGGCTCGACGCTTATCTTCCGGAAATTGATTCCGAACACCGCATCTTCGTTGCGTGCGGCAGCAGCAAAGCCAGAGCCGCAGCAAACCGCCTGAAGACACCGTGCATCGACAACTCTTTTATGTTGCTTGACGACTACTCGGTGAATCTTCATGAGTGGAAAGCCAATCGCGGCAGCTGCATTAAGCTCCGCAACGGTATCAACGGCAACGGCGGAACCTGGAAAGGTGAATCTGTCACTCGATTCGATACCGCCGAAAACATCGCAGACCGTATTTGGAGTATCATCAAAAAACAAATGCAATGAGCTAAAGGAGAAATACTATGTTTCCAAATATCAAAATTGTCGAAGCCATCCGCAAAGAATACCCCGCTGGAACGCGGGTTCGGCTTGTCAAAATGGATGACATCCAGGCACCACCTCTTGGTACAGAAGGTACGGTTGTTGGTGTCGATGATACCGGCAGCCTCCTGATGCACTGGGACAATGGTTCGCATTTGAACATTGTTTATGGTTCGGATGAGGTTGAGCAAGTCTGACAAGCAGACTTGCTCAAACGTGCGATTCCACTAAAATTGAAATTGTACGATAGATAACAGCCCTATGGCCGAAATGAGTACAATTTACAATTCTGCAAGACAATCAGCAGACTCACCATCTCGGTGGGCCTGCTTTTTGTTTTCAAACAATAAAAGGAGTAATGAAAATGGTAAAGCTCAAAAAACCAGTCCTCTGTGAAGTGGACGAAAATTATTTTGTCAGCGCTGCGGATTTTCGCAGCTATGCGCATTGCATGATGTATCCTGACCCGGTCGGCATCGTCATGAGCGGCAAGCTCAACGACATTGTGACAGGCGCTGTGAACGATGGCAAACTGACCATCAAAGAAGCATTTGACAAACTCGTGAAGCGCAATGCTCACGGTTTTATCGATTATAGCTACAGCGATGGCACAGATGGATACTTACCGGGTCGTGAGCTTCTGGAATTCTGTGATGAAGCAACTGCAGCCAAGTTGATTGAAGCGAGGTGAATCCAGATGCTTTGTAAACGATTCAAAGAAATTTGTGACGAACAAGGCTGGACTGTATCCGACAATGGTTCAGACCCTATTATCCTTTGCAAGCAAAACAGGCAGGGTTTTACTTACAGTTTTCCGGCAAGCCACAAAAACTTTGTTGAGGACGTAACCAAAGCAAAAGCCTTCTTGTCCCGCAATCTGAGCACTTATGCCAAGAGCGTACATGAAATCTTTCACGAAGAGTATTCGTTTGAAGAGTGCATGGCTGCGGGCAAAAGTTTCATCGATTCTTTATCTTCGCTATCTACCAAGCTTAACAAATCTCAAATCACAAAATAAAAAGGAGAAATAATTATGTATTGCATTCAGTATGACGAAATCTGCAAAAAGCACAATTTTGAGCTGAAACACGATGCCCTTGGTGAACGCGTACTTCCGGTAGAAAACCTCTATGAAACTCGAGTACCCAGCCGATTCTGTCCCGAAAGATACCCTTCATCTTTTTCAAAATCATCTTCCTGAGGGAGTATCGGCTATGGCTGAAAAGTACAGCAGCGACCGTTTTGCCATGTTCAAGTACAATGCTGCAGCGGCAGCAGGGAACACCATCAGTCTTACTGAGACCCTGGAGAAAAACAAAAAGGTTTCCGCAGCTCTCTCTGATTTGGCGGACGACCTGAAACAGGCAGAGCTGGAAGCCAAGACTTGGGTTTGCACCGACCCTGATACATGCCAGTGGCGACGTCAGGTTGGCGGAACCCGATACGAACTATACGACATTTTCGAAGCTCCAAATGGCACCTATTTTGTCGTACACGGTGAAGTAGACCCGACCGAGCTTGACCCGGATGACTACGACCAGCTGCTGGAGGCATATTCCGGTTTGCTGGACTCTGCCAACTGTGAAAGCGAACGCTGGGCATTGATTGCTGAGGCGCAGTTTGAGACCGAAGAACTCTCGATGGAGCGCGAACGCTTTTCAACTTTTGAAGGAGCCGAAAGGGCAATTTGGAAAAAGGTTGGGGCTGACGTTTCAGATGAGAATTCTGCGACCGAAACCCGCCTTGATGCGATTCGGAAACTCGATAAGTTTCATCTTGCCGTCTTTCTGAACGATGTTCACAGCGGTGCAAAAGACTTTCCTTCCAACAACATGAGCTGGTGTGACTGGCTCAATAAGCCTGATGATGGTCATTTGTTGGATGTGAAGACTGCTCGATGAAACAAGTATGCGTTAAAGCTGATGATAGCCAAACCATTACTGCTATATATGAATTTCTGCACGACTTGGATAATGAGAGTAGCTGAACATTACCGATGCCAAGGGATTGCTACAAAATTGCTAAAAATCGCACATCAGGCATTACAATGTACAAATCCACTCATTACCGTTTCATCAATTCATATCAACGAATTTGAATTTCTGCTAAAGAAAAACGGCTTTACCCTTTATAAAAAATACGAAAACTACTACAAGCAAGGAATTGTAGAATATGCTTTTAACGGCTTATTGCCTGAAAAGCCAAACGATTGCCGCTTGTCGCAAAATGTGGTATAATAGTAAAGAGGTGATACCATGAAAATTTACACTCTGATTGGCGGCGTGAATGGCGCAGGAAAATCCAGCTTAACCGGTTCTTTGCGTTCTGAGCGTAACGATTTCGGCATTGTGGTTGACCCCGACAAACTAACCATTCAGTGTGGCGGTGACGAATACGAAGGCGGCAAACTCGCTGTTGAGCGTATCGAGCGTGCCTTAATGGACGGTGTGAATTTCACACAAGAGACGACGCTTTCCGGTGGATATCCCAAGCGGCTTTGCAAACGTGCAAAAGAAGCTGGATATTATATTCGTCTGTACTATGTCGGTCTTGATACCGCCGAAGAAAGTATTCGACGAATTCGAAACCGTGTAGAGCGTGGGGGGCATGATATTCCCACTAAGGATGTCAACGCCCGTTTTTCTCACCGTTTTGAGGATGTCCTCAAAATTTTGCCATACTGCGATGAAGCTAAGTTTTTCGATAATGACAATGGATTTGTACTTGTTGCAGAATATCGCAACGGGCAGCTTCTTCCTATTGGAACATATCGACCAACTTGGCTCAGTCAACTTCTGAATCAAGCCCAATAACATTTTTGCCGTTCATCTTCGGATGAGCGGCATTTTTTGTTTGCTATACTGTGCGAATGGCATAGAATAATAACTGTACGATAGATACCATTCTACCAAGGCGCATCTTGCGTTCGTACAATTCACAATTCTGCTTTAAGGCGGACTTCCCAATTTTGGGGAGGCCCGCCTTTTTGCATTTATCAGAAAGGAAGATTCTAAATGACCGTTTACGATTACCGAGAAATCACCCTCAAAGATGACTTGTGCCTCGACATAAGCCGTGACACGGACATCGAAAACCCACGCGAAAATGACTGCAATGCAGCCACTTTTTACTGTCTCAAAAGTTCTCGCCGCAAGATAGGCGATATCATCGACAGTGCCTACTACCTGAACGAAACAAAGCGGACACTTGCGAAAACAGGTGAGTATGCCATTCTGCCCATTTATATCTATGAGCATAGCGACATCGCGCTCCACACGGTTCCGTTCCCTGACATTTGGGATTCTGCCTGCATCGGTTTTGCGGCCGCGAACATCAACGACTTCATGAAGCGGGAAATTTCCGATATGCCCGTATCCCGCTGTGAAGCAATGTCCCGTGCTAAGGACTGCATCCGCAGCGAGCTCGAAGCATACAGCGACTATCTGCAGGGAAATTGCTGGCAATACCGCATCACAGATGAGGACGGCAATGTCGTTGATAGTCGAAACGAAAAGTTTGACACCGAAGCACTCTGGTGTTCTCTTGAAGCTCCGAACACGCTGAATCCATTCGTGACTGGATACTTGTATTCCGGCAACAACGAAACGGAAAGCGATGATTGGCTGGTTCGTATTGTGGACGGCTATCGAGCAGCCGATGACGATTCTCCGCGAATCGTTTTCGCGAACAGAAGAACCATCAGCGTTCAGGATTTCCGTGAAGAATCCGAGGGTGAAAACAAGTATAAGTGGTTTGCCGCCACGGAAAAACAGTTCGACAAGCCGTTCAGCTACGCTGATTTCGGAACACGCTTGGAGGAAGCCACGCACGGCTATGTAAAGTGTATTCAATCCCTGATTGCCTCGAAGGATGAGGCTACTGTAAATCGCATTGCGGATATGCTGGATTCCATGGGCTTTGATGCCGTTACCGGATATTTCGACCCCAAGGAAGACGAACGCAGCGGCGAGGTAGATTCTCTGACGGGATACTACTACGTCGATATCTAAAAACAACCAATTATAACAAGGAGTACATTAACATGGAACTGAAACTTTCTTCTAATTTCAGCGGAAAACCCGTATCTGTCGTCGTCCCTATCGAGAAAGTTATCGAGGTGTTCTGGCCGAAAGACGAGAAACCGCCTATTTCTCTTACCGTATCAACAGTTCTTGGCGCAGACAGGGCCAATGCGGAATTTTCTCTTGGTGAAGAAACCAAAGAGTCCTATCCCGGCATTTGGCTTACGACCGATAATGTTAAAAGCCATCGCCACTGTTCTTGGTTCCGCCTCGAGCTGCCGAACGATACCAACGACATCGTAATGGGTCATCTTTACGCCGGTGATGATGATATGGAGACTGACCAGCCTCTTGCCATCATTGCTGACGGTATTCGTGCTGACGGGGATGAATCAAAACGCATCCTTTGGGTCGATGAAGATGTAACGTGCGTTAAATCCATGAATGACGATTATCTGAATCGTCAGAAAGCCATCACCGAAAAGCAACTCAGTGACCTTTCTTCCGGGATTTTTCTTCAAAATTTCGATTATATCGTTTACGGCAAGCGCCTTGCATCCAAATCTGAAAACACTGTGGAGTTCGTGGAAAACACTATCGTTTCCCACAACAAACAGGAGCTTGAGGTGGTTGCGAGCGGCATGGAAGCTATGGGGCTTTCGGTCGAGACGGGTTATTTCGACCCGGACGACGAGTCCACCGTCGATGTGCCCAAGCGGCTTATCGGCTTCCATTACGTTGTTCTGAAGAAAAAGGTCTAAATCACAGGAGGTTTATATGTACTGCAAAACTATCACAAAGGAAATCTTCGATTCCTATATCGCAAATGACTCGGATACCGTTCTGGAGGGTGTTGTTACCAACGCTTTCGAAGGCACCGCTTTCCGCCGCTTTGTGCGCGTTCCTTTGGCTAAGGGAGAACATTATGTCGAAGCGCTGTACGAGCAGGATTTCGGCTCTTTCCCTCTGGCTATGGGTGCGAACCATTTCAGTATTAAGAATGGTCTTGAATTCATGGCGTTCATCGTTGACCGCAAAGAAACCTGCTGCAAGTCTATTTCGCTCATGATGCTCTTTGAGGATTGCAAACACGCGGATTCCAACTGGGTCACGGCTGAAATGAGAGAAAAGTTCCTCGCGTACATCGAGAAGACCTACACTCCCTCCGCCGAGGTGATGAACGACAAAAAGTTCCAATCCTTGACATACGACAGCGCCGTCAAGCAGTATGTGTATGACAGGAACAACGACACTACATCGCTCGACTTGATGCTGAAACTCCTTGAAAAGTTCGACGATTCCGTCATTGTTGACTACCTTGCGAATCCTTCCGGCTGGGAAGAGCGATTTGCCAATGCTCTGGAACGGTCCGGAATCGGGGAATCGTTTGCCAAGGAATTTGCTGAACCTTTTGTGGCATATCTGGTTCAGACCCGGCAGTATCTGGATGCGTTCAACGCAGACCCTTCTTGCTGGGAAAGCATCTGTAAGAGTCTGATGGCTGCTGTCAAAGACCACAAAAATGTTCGCTTGAACATTGAGGCTGGCGGCAAGTCGATGCAAGTCGTGTATCCTGCTGTCGGTATTGAGTCCTACGATACGATTAGGACTAAAAGTCTTGACACATTCGCGATTTCCCCGGTCCGTCATCAGGAAGAAGTGGAACAATTTCTGGAAGAAAATTGCCAATGGTACGGTCGTGGACACCGGCACAGTATTCCCTTCAAAATTATCGTATCCGTATCGAGCAGGCGCAAGGTTATCTGGGAAAACCCGCTGTTCGGGAAATAATCGAAATGCCGTTGCGAACTTGTGCGAACGGCGTAGAATAATAACTGTACGATAGATACCATCTACTGAGGCGCTATCTGCGTTCGTACAATTTACAATTTCGCTTTAAGGCGGACTTCCCGATTTTGGGAGGTCCGCCTTTTTGCGTTCACAAAGCCCGCGCCAAGGAAACCCACTGCGTGAGCGGTGGGAGTGCGTCACAATCTAAAACGGAGGAAAACCAAATGAAAGTAAAAGGAATAATTGAGTCTGACGTTGATACTTTTAAGGTCGGAGACGTCATCGAGGTCAAACTTGCAGATGGTGTAAAGGTACAGGCTATGGCAGTGCAGCAAGAGGAGGACGGCATGATTTTCTGTCTGACCGATTGCCTGCCTGGCGAGCACCCGATGAACAGCGCCAGTACCAATGAAGGAGGTTACGAAGAGAGTGACCTTCGTAAAAAGCTGAATGGTGAGATTCTGTATCTCTTCCCGGCAGAACTCAAGGCTATGATGGCCCCGTTTAACAACGGCGACCTGCTCCGTCTGCCGACCGAGAAAGAGATTTTCGGAAAGAACTACTACGGTGAGTGCGAAAGCCTGTGTGTGAAACAGTGGGAGCCCATGAAGAAGCGCAGAAACCGTATGGCGTTCGACGGCACTAAGTATGAGAAATTTCAGTGGTACTGGTTGGCGAACAAGGTTGAAGATTCCGTTTCCCGCTTCGCCAGTGTCGACGCCGGCGGTAATGCGGACTACTACAACGTTACCAATTCTATTGGTATTCGCCCCACTTTCAAAATCAAGAACCATTAACGCTTTTTGCACAAACTCTTTTTCTTGACCTTTTGTACGAACGGCATAAAATAGTATTCGTACGATAGATACTATCCACAGGGACGCTATTTGCGTTCGTACAATTCATAATCTGCAAACATTCAGGCAGACTCATCTCCGGGTGAGCCTGCTTTTTGTTTGTAAAAGAAAGGAACCAAACATCATGAGCTATGGTTTTGACATGGGCTTTGCGCAGGCGAACAGTTTGCAGGAAGCCATGACGATTGCGCTGGAATACACGCAATCGCAAATGACCGAAAAGAATATCAGGAAAACCATCAGGGATAATCGGTATTATATTCCCTCGATTCGTACCGGATACATTGCGGATGAGGAGAGCAAAAACCGCAGAGCCGATGTGCTTGCGGATACCGCTGACCGGTATTGGCTTGAGGCATTGTTTACCTTCCGTTTTCTGTATTGGGAAGAGCACAAGCTGCTCGGTATCATCATGATGCCGCCAGAAAGCGCAAGCGAGAAATGGCCGCTGAGTGTATATTTCCAGAACTCCTGCGACCAGGATTATCCGTTTTTCGAATGGAAGGAAGGCAATATCCCGTTCTTTGCGAACGCCGCCGCAAAAGCCGAAAACTATACGGCGGAAGAAATC
>ERZ791883.3018-NODE-3018-length-10064-cov-2.632131_pt1 | contig 10064 bp, 9 predicted proteins | sample MGYA00510160_ERZ791883 | MGnify/ENA primary metagenome ERZ791883 (study PRJEB30046, sample SAMN00792072) | human gut metagenome | study: EMG produced TPA metagenomics assembly of the A metagenome-wide association study of gut microbiota in type 2... | reverse complement strand
ATGCAATCGGCTTCAAGAAGGGCAATGAAGAGCTGAGAGATCAGGTACAGGCAACACTGGATGAAATGGCAGAGGACGGTACTCTGGCGGAAATCGCAGCAAAGTATAAGGATTACAATCTGGATCAGATGCTTTGCCTGGGAAAATAAGAAAGAAACAGTTATGAAAAAAGCTGGGAAAGACGGTGGGAAGGCTCCTGCCGCCTTTCCTGCGTTTTAGGAATTTCTCGGATTCCTGCATTTTACGGTTAAGAAAGGAAATTTACTATGAATTTTGCGATTATTGCACAGCAGCTGGTAAGCGGCATGGGTTCCTCCCTGATGATTTTTGTGCTGACACTGCTGTTTTCCATGCCCTTGGGGCTTTTGGTTGCCTTCGGGCGTATGTCAAAAATAAAGCCCTTGCAGGCAGTCATTAAGGTTTTCATTGCCATTCTGCGCGGCACGCCCTTGATGCTGCAGCTTTTGGTGGTGAATTTTGCACCCTATTATCTGTTCCGTATTTCTTTGCCCAGATGGTACCGCTTCGCTGCGATTATCATCGGCTTTTCTATTAACTATGCAGCATATTTTGCGGAAATTTACCGTTCCGGTATCGAATCCATCCCCAAGGGACAATATGAGGCGGCATCCGTTCTGGGGTATAATAAAAACCAGACCTTTTTCCGCATCATTTTCCCGCAGATGGTGAAGCGCGTACTGCCTCCTGTGACGAATGAGGTTATCACACTGGTAAAGGATACCTCTCTTGCGTTCGTACTGGCGTATGAGGAAATGTTCACTGTAGCAAAACAGATTGCATCTGCAAGAACAAGTATTATGCCCCTGTTCGTTGCGGGTGTGTTCTATTTCATCTTCAATGCTGTGGTTGCATTCGCGATGGAACGCATTGAAAAGAAACTGAGCTATTACCATTAAGAAAGGAGGGCATACAATGAATAAGGTATTGGAAATTAAGCACTGCAATAAAAGCTTCGGAGAAAACGAAGTGCTGAAGGATATTTCTCTGTCTGTAACAGAAGGACAGGTTGTGTCTATCATTGGGCCTTCCGGCTCTGGGAAATCAACCCTTTTGCGCTGTGCAACCATGCTGGAAACCATGGACGGCGGCGATTTGATTTATCTGGGAGACTATGCCGCAAAGGCGGACGCACAGGGCAAGGCGGTTTATGCCGCAAAGGAAACCCTGCAGGGCATCAAAAAGCATTTCGGTCTGGTGTTCCAGAATTTTAATCTGTTTCCCCATTATTCCGTCATGAAAAATATCACCGAACCGCCGATTCTGATCGGCAAGCGCAAAAAAGAGGAAATTTATGCCGAGGCAAGGGAGCTGCTGAAAAAAATGGGACTGGCGGACAAGGAAAACGCTTACCCTTGTGAGCTTTCGGGCGGACAGCAGCAGCGTGTTTCTATCGCGCGTGCATTGGCAATGAAGCCGAAAATTCTTTTCTTTGACGAGCCGACCTCCGCGCTTGACCCTGAGCTGACGGGCGAAATTCTGAAGGTTATCAAGGATTTGGCGGCGGAACACATGACAATGGTAATCGTGACACATGAAATGTCCTTTGCAAGGGATGTTTCCGACCATATTATTTTTATGGATGGCGGCGTGATTGTGGAGGAGGGCGAACCCGAACAGGTCATCAATCATCCTCGGCAGGAACGTACCAAAGCCTTCCTGAGCCGTTTCCAGCAGTAAGGAAGTGGTCGGATGGAAGTGAAATTCATCAAAGCAAGCCCTACGGAAAATATGACGCTGCTCATCGAAACGCCTGTAGCAAGAGAGAAGCAGCTTGCTGTGGCAGAAAGGCTGATTGCCTATGGTAGTGTATATGCCGAGCAGGCAGGCTATATCGAGGAAGCGGAAAATCCCACGGCAGAAAAACGTCTGCAAATGATGGCAGGGGAATTTTGCGGCAATGCCAGTCTTTCTCTGGCGGCATGGCTGGCGAAGAAGAAAAATCTGCCGATTGGCGAAAAAACGGAAATTACGCTTGAGGTTTCCGGTGCGGAGGAGCTTGTTCATTGCGAAATGGAACGAGAAACGGAGCACCGCTTTCTTGGCAGGGTGGCAATGCCCCTGCCGCAGTGCATCGAAACGAGAGCATTTACGCTGGACGACGAAAGAATCGAGCTGACCGCAGTTGTTTTCGCAGGCATTACGCATATCCTCGTCCCTGTGTCCCTTTGGGGCGATAATGCGGCAAAAAAGGCAGAACGCGCGGCAAGGGTCTGGGCGAAGGAGCTGCCGCCTGTGTTTGGGCTTCTGCTGTTTGATGAGAAGGAGAAAAGCCTGAAACCGCTGGTTGCGGTGGAGGATGTCAGTCTCATTTGGGAAAGAGGCTGCGGCAGCGGAACCTCTGCTGTCGGGGCATATCTGGCGGCAAGGGAGAAAAAGGATATTACCGTTTCCCTCAAGCAGCCCGGCGGTGTGATGCACGCAACGGTTTCTTATCAGAATGGAGCGGTTACGAAAATTGAAATTACGGGCAGTGTTGCTATAGTGGCAGAGGGTACGGCATATTTATAAAAAAAGCGCAGATGAAAATTCTGCGTTTTTTTGTTATGTGAGGGAGAAACCGTGTAAAATAAGTATTTTCCTGTGTTTTTTTGGCAGATAGCTTGACAGAAAGAAGGGATTTCCTCTATACTTTGCCAATAAGAACAGCGAAAAGGAGTGAAATCCTATGGTTGCAAATATTCCGAGAGTCGGTATGCGCATGGTGAAAACAGCATTGGCGGTTGCCATCTGCTTTTTTCTTTATGTTCTGCGCGGAGAGGAAGGCGTACCGATTTTTTCTACGATTGCCGCGATTATCTGTATGCAGCCCTATGCGGAAAACAGCATACAGGTTTCCATAAACCGTATTATCGGCACACTGCTTGGGGCGGTCTTTGCTCTTCTGGTGCTGTATCTGATCCAATATATTCCCTATCAGGTGCGTATCCTGCGATATCTGGTGATTTCCTTTGCGGTCATTCCTGTGATGTATGTGACGGTTTTATTGAAGCGCACGGGTGCTTCTGCGCTGGCAGGGATTGTACTGCTGAGTGTCTGTCTCTCTAATGTGGGGTATACACCGCTGGAGGGGGCAATCAATCGTTCTGTTGAAACGATTATCGGGATTCTGGTTTCTCTGGGGGTCAATAATCTGCATCTGCCACGGAAAAGGACAGAGAACTATCTTTTTGTGACGGGCTTTGACGGGGCATTATACGATGAGAAAAACGGTATTTCGCCCTATGTCTCCTTTGAGCTGAACCAGCTTTTGCAGGATGGTCTGCCGTTTACCATTGCGACAGAGCGTACACCCGCTTCGCTGATGGCGGATTTAAAGGGGCTTGATTTGCGCCTGCCTGTTATCGCGATGGATGGGGCGGTGCTGTATGATGTGAAGGATAAGCGATACCGTGCAACAAGCGGACTGCCGAAGGAATGGGTGGACAGAATCTGCACCCTCGTGAAGGAGAAGGAGTATCATTATTTCCTGAACGTGGTTTGGCAAAATGTGCTTCTGATTTATTTTGGCGAATTTAAAAATGAGGTGGAACGAGAATTGTATCTTTCTAACCGCCGATCGCCTTACCGCAATTATATTTATGGCGAAATGCCGGAGGATGGTGTTGTGGTGTATATCCTGCTGGTGCTGCAGGATGCGGATGCGGATGCACTGGAGGCAGAACTAAAAGAGATGGATACCGAACAGGAGCTGCTTTTCCCGCGGGATAAATCGGAAACGCCGGAGACATACTGTCATTTGAAGATTTATCATAAAAATGCAACAAAGAAATATATGCTGGAGCGGCTGATGGAGGAAATTCCGCAGAAGAAATGCGTTGCCTTTGGCAGCAACCGAAACGATCTTTCCATGCTGACCTCTGCACAGCTTTCCTATGCAACCGCAGATGCCGAAGCGGAAGCAAAGGCGGCGGCGAAGCGGCAGTTAAAGGGGCATGGCGGCGACAGCATTGTGCGAAAGATTTTCCGTTTGTATGAGCGGCTGCCTTGGGAAAAGCTGCCCAAGGAGATGAGAGAACCAAAGGAATGAGAGGAATGATATGAGCGAATTGAATGAATTTTCCAGAGCGGAGCTGCTTCTGGGAAAGGAAGGCATAGAAAAGCTGAGAAAGGCGCGTGTGGCAGTGTTCGGCATTGGTGGTGTCGGCTCCTTTGCGGCAGAGGCACTGGCAAGAGGCGGCGTGGGACACCTTGCCCTTGTGGATGGAGATGTGGTAAGCCTGACAAATATCAATCGTCAGCTGATTGCAACGCAGAAAACGATTGGCAGAAGGAAAACGTCTGTCATGGCAGAGCGAATTCATGAGATTCTGCCGGAGACCGAGGTGGTGGAATATCCTGTGGTTTACGGTGCGGAAAACAGGAATTTGCTGGATTTTGCTTCGTATGATTATATTGTGGATGCGATTGATACGGTGACCTCCAAGCTGATTCTGATAGAAGAAGCGAAAAAAGCGGGGACGGAGGTTATCAGCTCCATGGGGACAGGAAATAAATTTGACCCGACCCGTTTTGAGGTAGCGGATATCTCCAAAACAAGCGTCTGTCCGCTGGCGAAGGTGATGCGGAAGGAATTGAAGGTGCGTGGCATTCGTGGCGTGAAGGTGGTCTATTCCAAGGAGCTGCCCCAAAAGCCGGCAGAATCGCAGGAGACGGGCAAACGACAGATTCCCGGAAGTCTTTCCTTTGTGCCGCCTGTGGCAGGGATGATTCTGGCAGGAGAGGTCATCCGGCATATTGCCGGCGTGGATTTGGCATAAGAAAGGGGATTGACAGCACCTTTATTTCTGTTACAATAGTCATCATCAAATAAAATACATCTTCATCGGAGAACTTGTAGTCGCAACTACAAAGTTGAAAAGATGTCGAGTGCGCTCGGTTATGCAAATAACCGGGCTGTTTTTTTGAATTGAAAAGGAGAGAAGACGTATGAATATCCAATTATCGGATCATTTTTCCTATCGCAGGCTGATTCGGTTTGTCATCCCTTCTGTTGCCATGATGATTCTGACCTCGATTTATGGCGTGGTCGATGGGCTGTTTGTTTCCAATTTCATTGGGAAAACACCCTTTGCGGCAGTCAATCTGGTGATTCCCTTTACCATGATTCTGGGGGCGTTCGGCTTTATGCTGGGGACAGGCGGTACTGCCCTTGTGGCGAAAACATTGGGGGAAGGCAGGCAGGAGGAGGCAAATCGGATTTTTTCCATGCTGATTTATTTTGCACTGGGCTTAGGTGTCCTTCTGACGATTTTCGGCATTGCAGTGCTGAAAGGGATTGTGATAAAAATGGGCGCAGATGATGCTATGCTGCGCCACTGTATGATTTATGGACGCATTGTGCTGCTGGGGATTCCCTTCTATATGCTCCAGAATATGTTCCAGAACTTTCTGATTGCAGCGGAAAAGCCGCAGCTTGGCTTAATTGTAACGATTGCCGCAGGGGTCACGAATATGGTTCTGGATGCGCTGTTCATTGCGGTGCTTGGCTGGGGCGTGGCAGGTGCTGCGGCAGCAACGGCATTGGGGCAGTGTGTCGGCGGTCTGGTTCCCTTTGTTTATTTTGCAAGGAAAAACAGCAGCAAGCTTTCTCTTGTGAAAACAAGGCTGATGGGCGGTGCATTATTTCATGCCTGTACGAATGGCTCCTCCGAGTTGGTGTCGAATGTTTCCATGTCTCTTGTGGGGATGCTGTATAACCTGCAGCTTATGAAATTTGCAGGGGAAAATGGCGTTGCGGCGTATGGCGTGATTATGTATGTCAACTTTATTTTCATTGCAATCTTCCTTGGCTATGCCTATGGTTCTGCACCTATTGTTGCCTTCAACTACGGCGCGAGACGGACGGAGGAATTGCAGAATGTGCTGAAAAAGAGCCTGAAGCTGATTCTGGGAACGGGGATTTCGCTGTTCCTGATTGCAACGGTATTTGCCGGCGTGCTTTCCGGGCTGTTTGTCGGCTATGATGCGGAGCTGTACCGGCTGACGGTGCGCGGCTTCCATCTGTATGCGATTTCCTTCCTGCTGTGCGGCTTTAATATTTACGGTTCGTCCTTCTTTACTGCGCTGAATAACGGCGTGGTTTCCGCGGCAATTTCCTTCCTGCGGACAGTGGTATTTGAGGTGGCGGCAATTCTGATTCTGCCTGTTTTCTTTGGCGTGGATGGCATCTGGTGCGCCATCACGGTGGCGGAGCTTGCCTCCATCCTGATTACCATAGGTGCTTTCTCTGCCCTGCGAAGGAGATATCAGTATCTGTGAAGTGGAGAATTATCCCTCAATTCTTACAATTTTCTTAGAATTTTATGAAGAAAAGGGGAACTTACTTGCAATGAGTGGAGATTTACGCTACAATCGGATTGAGAAAAGCGGTGTTCTGTTGCCTTTTGTCGGGCTGCGGCGCGAAGGCATGAAGGAGGAATCCCTATGAAGAAACAAAGAAAAAGCAGAGGATTGGGTATGACTTTTATTATTGTCTGTCTGGTTTTATCCGGCTGTGGCGCAGGTACGCAGGAGGTGGCGCTCGGCTCTGCGGAGGAATATGTGCAGGCGGCAAAAACGGCACTTGCAGGACAGGACAGCTTTACGGCAAATTTTGATGCCACGATTGCAATGAACAACGCAGGAAGGGGCAGCATGACTACGAGGGGAACTGTAACCTTCGTGAAGGAGCCGCTTTATATGAAAGTGGATACGGATATGGGCTTTGATAATGGCAGCCAGAGGTACATTCTTTACCTGCAAAAGGGCGAAGCGGAAAAGAACAAGGATGGCGTGAATCAATATATGAATTATGATGGACAATGGACGGAAATGACCTTGCAGAAAACCGATGCCATGAACAGCGTGCAGATTTACAACGCGGCGGAAAACATGGAAACCCTGCTTGCGGCGGCGGAAAACTGCACCATGCAGGAGAACGGCGGCAAGGCTGTCATTTCCGCGGATATCCCTGCGGAAAAGCTGTATGATGTGGAGGCGGCAGGACGTTTCTTCCAGATTGCAGGCATGAGCAGCCTTTCTGAGGTTTATTTCAAGGGTACAGGGGATGTGCCTGTTACCTTTGTGCTGGACAAAAAAACAGGCGCGCCGATTTCCTATGAGATAGATTTGGCGCAGGCCTTGGAAAAGGTCACGAATAATGTGCTTTCGGAGCTGAGCAGTGATAATGAAAGCAGTGGTATCACCGTGCAAACCTACCGCATTTCCTCCGAACTGACACAGTTGGGCAATGTGAAGGCGGGAGAGATTCCGGATGAGGTCAAGAGCAGTGCTATCAATTATGAAAGAGAGATTTCCATGCTGGAATCCGATGAATAAGAAATAAGAGACAACAAAAACCCGTTTTGCATGGCGCAGGGCGGGTTTTTCTTTGATTTCAGTGGATTTTATGGGAAATAGGGCTTTTATTTTGCATGATATTCATGTTATAATTAAATTTAGTTTGTTTTTTGAACATGGCGGCGAAAGTGCCGTAGCGTAATAAAAAATGGAATGAGAAAAAGGAGAGAAAAACATGATCGCTGCACAGGGTGTCAGCCTCCAATATGGCGGCAGAGTACTTTTCAACGATGTGAATATCAATTTCACAAAGGGCAACTGTTATGGACTGATTGGTGCCAACGGTGCCGGTAAGTCCACATTTCTGAAAATTCTTGCAGGGGAACTGGAACCCAACAAGGGCTCTGTATTCATCACCCCCGGGGAAAGAATGGCAGTTCTGAAGCAGGACCATTTCCTGTTTGATGAGTTTGATGTGGTAGAGTGCGTATTATATGGGCATAAAAGACTGTATGATATCCGTAAAGAGAAGGATGCGCTCTATATGAAGGAGGACTTCACAGACGAGGACGGCATTAAGGCGGCAGAGCTGGAGGGTGAATTTGCGGAGCTGGACGGCTGGGCTGCGGAATCCAATGCGGAAATGCTGCTGAACGGTCTGGGGGTTACGAATGAATTCCATTATGCGAAGATGAAGGAGCTGACAGGCGGACAGAAGGTGAAGGTGCTTCTGGCACAGGCATTGTTCGGCAATCCCGATATTCTGCTTCTGGACGAGCCTACCAACCATCTGGATATTCATGCGATCAAATGGCTGGAGGATTTCCTGATGAACTTTGAAAATACGGTTATCGTGGTTTCCCATGACCGTCATTTCCTGAATAAGGTCTGCACAAATATTGCGGATATCGATTATGGCAAGATTACCATGTTTGTCGGCAACTATGATTTCTGGTACAGCTATACCCAGATGACACAGCGTCAGCTGAAGGATCAGAATAAGCGCGTGGAACAGAAGATTAAGGAGCTGCAGGACTTCATCCAGCGCTTTAGTGCGAATGCCTCCAAGGCAAAGCAGGCAACCTCCAGAAAGAAGCTGTTGGATAACCTGCAGATGGATACCATTAAGCCTTCCAGCCGCAGATATCCCTTCTGTAGCTTTAAGCAGGACAGAGAGGTCGGCAACGATGTGCTTTTGGTGGATGGGATTTCCAAAACCATTGACGGCAAGAAGGTGCTGAATGATGTTAGCTTTATGATTCGCCCGCACGAAAAGGTTGCCTTTGTCGGCAAGGATGAAATCGCAAGAACTACGCTGTTCCAGATTCTGATGGGCGAACTGGAGCCGGATGAGGGCAGCTTTAAATGGGGAATTACCACAAAAACTGCATATTTTCCGAAGGATAACACAGAATATTTTGAGGGCAACAAGGACAGCCTGATTGAATGGCTGCGTCCCTTTGCAAAGGAAGGCGAGCAATACGATTCCGATATTCGCGGTTGGCTGGGCAGAATGCTGTTCAGTGGTGAGGAAGCGCTGAAGGAGGCCGGCGTGCTTTCCGGTGGTGAAAAGGTAAGATGTATGCTTTGCAAGATGATGATGAGCGGCGCAAATGTGATGATTCTGGATGAGCCGACCAACCATTTGGATCTGGAATCTATTACAGCACTGAATGAAGGGCTGACGGAGTATAAGGGGACACTGCTGTTTGATTCCCACGACCATCAGTTTGTGCAGACCATTGCAGACAGAATCATTGAAATCCTGCCCGGCGGCATCATCGACAGACAGATGACCTATGACGAATATATCGAGGATGAAAGCATTGACGCAATCCGCGAAAAATTATCCTAAACGGGATATGCTAAAAAAATAAGTTCTGTAAGCTTACTGCCTCTGCGCTTTGCGTAGGGGCAGCTTTTGGAGGGATGAAATATGAGATATATCTTTTTGGCAATCGGATTAGGGGTTTTGATTGGCTATCAAGGTTGGATTCGGGAGAGGGGAATCCGCTGGAACAGCAGATTGCAGACGGTTTGGCTGCTGCTTTTGATTTTCTGCATGGGCGTGAGTATCGGCAGAAATGGTGAGGTGGTCAGAAGCCTGCCGCTTTTGGGTGGTAAGGCAGTGCTGTTTGCAGTGATGACGGCGATTGGCAGTATTGCTGTGGTTTATATTCTTTCCACGCTGTTTTTGGAGAAGGAGGGGAAGAAATGAGTCTTGTGATTTTGATTGTTCTGGTGCTTGGCGTTGGGGCAGGATACCTGATGCCTGCGGATGTGAGCGGCTTTCTGGATAGCGCATCCACCTATATGCTGCTGCTCCTTTTGTTTTCCGTCGGGATTGATACAGGGCTGAATAAGGCTGTTTTCACACGCATTAGGGAATTGGGCTTTCGGATTTTGCTGATTCCGTTCGGGGTTGCGCTCGGCTCCCTTTGCGGCGGTGTGGTGACTGCCTTTTTGCTTTCCCTGCCTGCAAAGGAGGGCTTGGCGATTTCCGCAGGCTTGGGCTGGTATAGCCTTTCCGGCGTGCTGATTACGGAGGCAGGCAACCCCGTCGGCGGTACGATTGCGTTTCTCGCAAATGTGTTTCGTGAAATGCTGACGTTTGTCATTGTGCCGTTTGTGGCAAGCCATTTGAATTATTATTCCGCCATTGCGCCGGCAGGGGCTACCTCTATGGATACCACTTTGGGCATTATCAGCAAGAACACGAATGGTACGATTGCTGTGCTTGCCTTTGTGAACGGCATTGTGTGTAC
>ERZ791883.3016-NODE-3016-length-10067-cov-2.785058_pt1 | contig 10067 bp, 7 predicted proteins | sample MGYA00510160_ERZ791883 | MGnify/ENA primary metagenome ERZ791883 (study PRJEB30046, sample SAMN00792072) | human gut metagenome | study: EMG produced TPA metagenomics assembly of the A metagenome-wide association study of gut microbiota in type 2... | reverse complement strand
ACCGCCTTGACTTGATGGAGCAGGCCAAGGATGAATTTGTGGCAAGAGGACTGTCTGTCAGAACTGCAAACAGCAGGGATGAATTGATGTCAGATATACGGAGCACGAATTTGACAGAAAATGCGGAGGGTAAAGCTGAGATAATGGTGGTAAATATCCAGAAATTCAAACAGGATTCTGCCAAAATACAGATTGATTCCAATTACAGCATCCAGTTGCAACGTATTTTCTTTATTGATGAAGCGCATAGAGGATACAATCCACATGGAAGTTTCTTGGCAAACCTATTGACAGCCGATAAGGATGCTATAAAAATTGCTTTGACAGGTACGCCTTTGTTAAAAGAGGAAAGGGAGTCTTGGCGTGTATTCGGTGATTACATTGATACCTATTATTACGACAAGTCAATAGCAGACGGTTATACACTGAAACTCATGCGGGAACCTGTCGAAACAATTTATAAAGAGAAAATAGAGAATATTCTTGACAAGCTGGCAGGCGGCATAGAAGTCAGAAGAAGTGATATTGACCGCAACAAGATCATTGAACATGAATCTTACCTCAATGCATTGATAGACTATATTATTGCCGATTTCCGTAGGTTCCGTATCGAACAGGCTGATGATACTGTAGGTGCAATGATTGTGTGCAAGACAAATCCTCAAGCCCGTGAAATGTATCGTTTGTGGCAAGAGCGTTTCAACAAAGCTTTGTATATCGAAGGGAAACATGATGAAAGTCTGATGTTGGCGGCTGAACCTATGATTGCCTATGGATATCATGCAAAACCTTTGAGAGCTTCTTTGATTTTGCATGATGAAGGAGACAAGGAAGAGCGTAAGGCGTACATTGATGAGTACAAGAAAAAACTATCAGTCGATGTCCTGATTGTCAATCAGATGCTTCTAACTGGGTTCGATGCTCCCCGTTTGAAGAAACTCTATCTAGGGCGAAGTCTGGACGGACACGATTTGCTGCAGGCATTGACAAGAGTAAACAGGCCATACCATAAATTTAAGTATGGTTATGTCGTTGATTTTGTGAATATCAAGGAAAATTTCGATGCTACCAATGACCGCTATCTGCGTGAACTGAATCGTACAGCCGATATTCAGGAAACAGGCGAAAAGGAAACAGTAGGAGAAGCTCTCATTGTAGATAAAGAGCAGATTGTAGAGCAGATAAAAGAAATCCGCAGCGTTTTATTCAATTATACGTGCGACAATCCTGAAGAGTTCAGAAAGGAAATAGATGAGATTGAAAACAAAGACAATCTATATACGCTCCGATCTACTCTTGAAAATGCCAAGGCAATCATTAACCAAGTAAGGGCTTTTGGCGATGAAGAGTTGAAAGATAAAATCAACAGTTTGCCTAAAGGTACTATTCCTACTCTGATCACTGAGGTTTCTCACCGTATAGAACGAATGAATTTTCTGGAAAGTACCGAACATAAGGCAGATGTATCTGGAATTATCAATGTCGCTCTTTCTGAACTGGAATTTGAGTTCAAAAAAGGCCTTTCAGAGGAATTGCGTATTATTGTCAATGATATTCGGGAGCGTTGTGAAAAGGTACAGGCTGAATTCGAAGCCAACTTTGACAAGGCGGAAGACAAGTATGTGATTTTAGCTGAAGAATTCCGGGAATACTTCAGAAAGAAAGGCTTCGTTCCTCAAAATACGCAAGAAGCTAAAGAAAGCATTGATTATATGGATTCGGTAATGAAAAAAATCCGTGAGATAAACCGTCGCAATAATATACTCAAAAAGAAATATCAGGGAGACGAGCGCTTTGTCCGTATCCACAAGCGTATAGAAGAAGAAAATGAAAAGCGAGAAAAGCCTCTTATTTCCAAAACTGAATACGAAATAGCAGAAAGTCTGTCAAAAATGAAGCGTGAGATTGATAACCGTATTTACCTGGATATAAACATTATAGCGAATGAGAACAGTTTCAAGCGGGACACATTGGCTATGATAGGCCATCAACTCGTCGACTTGGGGATAAAAGCGAGTCTTCCCGACAGGAAGTTCATCAACAATCTCATTGCAAATGAATATATAAACCAATACAATCAACTTTACTTGAGATAATATGGATGCAAATACCCAGAATATATCAGAAGCGACTATAGCCCTTATAGATTCATTGAAATCGACCACCTCCCATTTCGGCCTTGCCAATAGTGGTGGTGAGTACAAGATCATTACGGAAATGTTTCTGTATAAGTATTTCAATGATAAATTCGGATATGAGGCAAAGCAGGATAAAATATACGGAGAAAGATTGAGCAAGGCAGACAAGTGGGATGCGGAATATGATAAATTCACTGAAGAGGAAGTCGAAGATCTGTTCAGCTATCTTCCCGCATCTGTTCCGTTGCTTAAACCTGAGCATACATTGGCGCATTTGTATAATACTTCAGGAGCAGGAGATTTTTCTACACGTCTGGATGCGACACTGATTGACATTGCCAATCTGAATGCGGATACTTTTTCTGTTGTAACTTCAGGGAAAAGCAGAGTCAATATATTCAGTGCACTCACACAGTTTGTAACAGATCCGCAGAAAAGGGATGATTTTGCACGTTCATTGATGAGTTCCGTTGCATCATTCAATTTTGAAAGCGTTTTTGCAGAAAAATATGATTTCTTCTCACGGATATTTGAATATCTTATAAAGGATTACAACAATGCAGGGGGAGGGAAATATGCGGAATATTACACCCCGAGAGCCATCGCACAGGTAATGGCTCGCCTGCTGGTCGGAGATGAAGCAAACCTACGTGGAGTGACCTGTTATGACCCATCGGCAGGAACAGGTACTTTGCTTATGGCTTTGGCTCATCAGATAGGTGAAGACCGTTGTACGATCTTCAGTCAAGACATATCGGAAAAATCCAGTGAGATGCTCCGGCTGAATCTCATTCTGAACAATCTGTCAGGAAGTCTTCCTAATGTTGTACAAGGGAATACTCTTACGGAACCATACCACAAGGAAGAAAACGGATCTCTCCGAAAATTCGATTTCGTTGTGTCCAATCCGCCATTCAATCTGGATTTCTCAGATTTTAGAGATACATTGGCTTCTGATACGGTGCGTTTTTGGGCGGGAGTCCCATCTGTGCCAGCAAAGAAGAAAGAGTCAATGTCTATCTACTTGTGTTTTATCCAGCATCTTATCAATTCGCTGAAAACAAATGGCAAGGGAGCTATTGTCATTCCTACGGGATTCATTACAGCCAAAAGTAGTGTTGAAAGAAAAGTCCTGACGAAAATTGTAGATAACCGCTGGGTGTATGGCTGTATTTCTATGCCAAGCAATGTGTTCGCAAATACAGGTACGAATGTTTCCGTCCTGTTCTTTGACAAAGCTGCTTCTGCCGAGAAAGTCATATTGATTGATGCGAGCAAGTTAGGAGAGGAATATAAGGAAGGGAAAAATAAAAAACGTAGATTGCTGAAGGATGACATTGACTTAATTGTCAATACATTCAAAAATAAAGAAGCCGTAGAGGATTTTTCGGTTGCGGTAAGCTATGATGAAATAAAGGAAAAAGGTTATTCGTTGTCTGCCGGACAGTATTTCGACATCAAGATTGATTATGTAGACATTACTGAAGAAGAGTTCAATAACCGCATGGCAAATTATAAGGCTGAACTGTCACGGCAATTTGCTGAGAGCCATCGTCTGGAGGAGGAGATAATGAAGCAGTTGGATGCTTTGCACTTTAACGTAAATGTTGGAAATAATGAGTAAAGAATTGACCATCATAGATAAAGACTATATCCGGTGGGTGGAAGACCTTAGTGTACGCTATCGTCAAAGTCAAATTAGAGCAGCGGTGAGGGTTAACCGTGAGTTGCTTAAATATTACTGGGAACTTGGTCGTGACATAGAAGAGATGCGTGTGGAAGAACGGTGGGGTGAGAAAGTCATCAAGAATCTTTCTGTGGATTTACAGCGCAGAAATCCCAATGCCACAGGCCTTTCTCGAACCAACATATATTACGCAAAGAAATTCTATCTGCTTTATTCTCAGTATTTAAAAGTTGTTCCACAAGCTGTGGAACAATTACAAAATGGAAAAGTGCTACAACCTGTGGCAGAATCCTCGAAGCCTGTCCCACAAGCTGTGGGACAATTGGAAGAGATGCTTTTCTCCATACCTTGGGGACATCACCGTTACTTGATGGACAGATACAGTAAAGAACCAGCAAAGGCTCTCTTCTATGTGAGAAAGACGATGGAAGAGGGTTGGAGTCGCGACACATTGCTCAACTTTATGGACAACGGCCTGTATGAACGGGAAGGAAAGGCTTTGACAAACTTCACCCGCACATTGCCGGACACGACAAGTGATCTTGCACAAGAACTGACAAAAGACCCTTATAACTTTGCCTTTACAGGGATAACTCAACCTTATAACGAGCATATTCTCAAAGATGCACTGCTTGCCAATATCTCGCAATTCCTGCTGGAACTCGGTACCGGGTTCGCATACATAGGCAAAGAGTATAGACTTCAGATCGGACAAAAGGAGAAATTCATCGATTTGCTTTTCTACAACTTGAATCTATCATGCTATGTAGTGATTGAAGTGAAAATCGGCGAATTTGATTTTCAAGACCTCGGACAGTTAAGTGGCTACGTGGTCGCTTGTAATCATATTCTTAGAAAAGAGGGAAGAGACAACCCTACAATCGGTCTGCTTATTTGCCGCCAAAAGGATTCAATGCTTGCCCAATACGCATTGGAAGGCAGCAATCTCCCATTGGGAATATCTGAATATGAGCTATCAAAACTTTATCCGGAAAAAGTGGAGGGAACTATGCCTACTATCGAAGAGATTGAGGCAAGATTAGGTGAAAATCTAGATAGAAAACAAACTGAATTATGATTGACAACCTGGTTCAATGGGCTACCTTATTAAGCCCAATAATTAGTGTGATTGCTATAATTGTCGCACTACATGTAGCTCGCAGTTCATCGAAGGATGCACAAAAGCAGATTGCTGCAATTCGTCACTTGCTTGATGTATTCGTAGCTGCTAATAATCTGGATATAGTAGAAGCACAACGAAAATATCAACAGCAACTTGTAGAATTGGATAAAGAAATTGAAGATGCTCAAATGGAGGTTGATACAGTATACCCTTTTGTAGGAGGAGCAAGAATTGACCATATCATAGCAGCACAAGAAAAAGCAGAACAGAAAGCGCATCTCGATCAGTTATTGGCCAAGCGCAGGGAGATTGAGGTAAATCTATCTTTAATTCAAGATTATGTTAAAAAAGCAACACGGTAAATGGAATTGAAAAAATATAAGCTGGCAGACATTGCCGATTTTAATAAAAGCTCTATTAGCAAATCCGAAACATTTAAGGAGATTATCTATCTTGATACAAGCAGCATTACGGAAAATGTTGTTTCTGGCACTGTTATTATGAATACAAAAGAAGCTCCTAGCCGAGCACAACGTAAGGTAACTAATAATACTATTATTTATTCAACCGTTCGTCCTCGCCTAAAACATTACGGGATATTGAGTCTCCCACAAAATAATTTCATCGTATCAACAGGCTTTACAACTATAGATATAAAGGACTTATACAAAGACAAAATTGACCCGCGATATTTATATTTATTGCTTACCCAACCAACTATAACTGATTATATAGGTAACATAGCAGATACTGCTGTGTCTGCATATCCTTCTATAAACCCTTCCGATCTTTCGTCGTTATGTTTTATGTTTCCTGACCATGCTATTCAAAAGACAATAGCTGATATAGATCGGAACAATTACGACCGAAAAATAGAACTTAATCGCGCGATAAATCAGAATTTACCGATACTTGACCACTCATCAGAAGAGGTAGTAGTTCGTCACGCTGCTTAGTTAATTCTTCTATCTGAAGATAATTTTCACTTTGTAATTCCAATAATGGCTCACATAGCTTATTAAATTGATTAAGAATAACATCATTAGGCTTTAATATAGAAATTGAATCAATTTGTTCAGCACTTATATTAGGCTGAGCACATCCACAAGCTATTTGAAAAACCTGTTCTCTAAAGTATTCTTGCTTCAAAGAATTAAAAAGAAAACCTAGTCTTAATAAAGGTCTATCTCCTAAATCAAAACGACCGACACGTTGGTTTACCCAATAATTGCTTTGAGATATTGCAAATTTCCCAATAGTAGCTCCTGTCATTGCTATCACTAAATCATATCTTTTAGCAAGGAACAATGTTTTATTAAATAGGTCTATACATTGACTATCAGTCATGTCAAGCGTATAATTTTCTTGGATATTCCCAATTTTAATAACTGATAAACCTTTGTCTCCAAAATCTTTAGACTTAAACGCATAGCCACTCTTACAAGGTGCATAATCTCCAATAGACATGTTACTCCATCCTTGTGGGATTTCTCGTTTTAACTCTTCATTCCATACCATAGCACCACCACTTGATTTGTACGGCTTACCTTCTTCATTCGGAAAATCAAACTGCACGAACCAGTAGTCATAAAGTTGCTTGGCCATCGCCTCTAAATTCTGATTTATCTGCTTATTGAGTTCTATCTTTTTGTCTAATGCAGAGAATATTTCGCCAATTTGTTTTTGCTTTTGCAATGGAATTACTGGGACAGGAAATGAATTGAGTGTTTCTGCTGATAACGCATAGCGTTGTCCACTTCCCGAAGCATTGAAAGCGAAATATTTCTTTGCGTAGTCCGTATGCATAAGGGCATTCAAATAACGTCCATCTAGAATATCTTTATTGGGCGTTATCAATGCACAATGATAACCCAATATGACATCATCAAAATCATCAGCAATATAAGTAGAAATGCCAATGTCATCACGAGTTTCACTATCCTTGGTTAATGCAACTTGACCTTTCCTTAATTGGAACTTGGAAATCTCATTGGGACGGGCAGTAGCAAGCATAAAATTATCATGCCGAGCCATAGTGATAGCCCAGTTATAATAGACATCAACAAAATTACATAGATGGATATTTTCTTCTCCATCTTTTACTTTCTTATCTACTCCACTAATTTCTACAGTAGCGATATCCCCCAATTTATATTTTCTCATTTGCATCCAATTTTGATGCAAATTTACGCATTTTCAGATAGAATCCGACACGATTACCTATCCTAAGTATTTCTTATGACCCAACTTTACATTGTTTTGGTTTACAATGGCATAGTGCAGAGTCGTATCAATACGCACATGGCCTAATAAGCGTTGAACTTGCTCGATAGGCATACCTTTGTCAATAGCCATTGTCGCAAGGGTTCGGCGAAATTTATGAGGATGTACCTTTGGCATAGAAAGAGATTGCCCTAACTTTCTGACACGCATTTCCACACCGCTGATAGTAAGACGTGTATGAGGCGAATGCAGTGAAACAAATAGAGCCGGTGTATTATCTGTACGCTCATTAAGATATTGTTGTAGGTGTAATTTTGTCCTGGCATTGAAATAAACGATACGTTCCTTGTTGCCTTTTCCAAATACTACGCATTGCCGCTCATGAAAATCTATATCTTCACGGTTCAGTTTCACCAATTCACCTACACGGATACCTGTGGATGATAGGATGTCTATAATAGCTAAATCTCTTTTGTTGGTACAACTGTCCCGAAGTTGTTCCAACTGTTCATCAGAAAGTACCTCTTTTACAAGAGAGTCTGTTTTTACTTTATGAATCCGCCTTACAGGACTCTTTGCAATATAGTCTTCATCCTCCAACCATGCAAAGAAACTTGAAAAGATACGCCGCATATTGTCAATAGTTACTTTACTGGACAAATGCTCTTCTTGATAATTGGACAGATAGGTACGAATATCTGCCGTAGTTATATGACAAATTGCTACAGACAGTGCATGCAGCAATCGTTCAATGGTATTACGATAGTATGCCAATGTTTTGTCAGAGCATCCTTCTATCTTCTTTGCTGATATAAAAGAGTTTAGAAGATGCTCATTTTCTTGTGCTTGTTGTTTTGCACATTCTTTCTTTTCGATGATTTCTACATTATGCAGTTCTGATGCAAGTACCGCTTTAAGCTGTACCATTTGTCGGCAATCCAAGTTACGCTGCATTTTCGCAACTATCGCCTGAATGATGTTTTCTTTCATAATTCTGATATTTTAGTCCATATATAATATAAAGGACTGCTAAATCAGAATTTACATGCAAGCCAAACGCAGTTTGAGCCATGCCGAGGCACAGCCGTAAATACCGGACTGAGGACGAAGTCCGAAAGGACGGAATTTAGCCTACTGAAGCTTGACCATTCATCAAAAGCGGTAGAAGTTCATCACGTTGCTTAGTCAAAGAATCTATTTGTTGGTAGTTATTTACAATCATTTGGTAAATGTTTCCAATCTTCTCATCAAATAGTTTCAGAATATTTTTTGTTGGTATGGGCAATAAGATATTTTTAATTGTATCTTGAGAAATATTATCCCTTGCGGATCCCGTACTGATAGTAATAAAATGGCTATACAATGATGATATATGGAAATACACATAGTATAACATATTTTCTATTGTAGGGATAACACCACAAACAGCTTGATTAGAACAAGCCTCGAATGTAAGCAAGCTAACTTTACCTGCTGTTGCGCCATACATTGCGACCAATATACTGTTGCTTGGATATAATTTTGCACTAGAATTTTCTAATCCACATTTTGTAATATAATTGGTAGTCTTCGTGATTATAGGACTATTCAATTCCCCACTGTTTATCCAAGCTATTTCTCCGTTATTGTAGTATTCTATATTTGTTGATTTAGGCGTACCTCCTGAATATGTGGTAGCGATATCTTTTATTAAAGATATATCCCACACTTTGGGTATTTCTCGTTTCAATTTCTCATTCCAAACCATTTTACCACCACTTGATTTATATGGTCTTCCGTTTTCATTTGGAAAATCAAACTGCACAAACCAGTAATCATAGAGCTGTTTTGCCATCGCTTCTAAATTCTGATTTATCGGTTTGTATTGACTTAATCATTAGGACAACCACAAGAATTTGCAGCTATCCTAATGATTTATTTTGGAGTTACCTGCGTATAGTTTTTCTTTGAGAATTACGGGCAACTTGCACTGCGTGCATCAGGCACCTCCGTTTATATGCCTCTTCCTCTTCATCCGGCCTGCGTCCATCCCAACGAAGGTCTGAGTCGGAATTACCACCACCGCCTCCGGAAGAAACTGGTATCGGTTGCCCACTAATGAGCGCATCAGCTACTGCAAAAATCATATTGCGAACTGAAGGTATAGCCAGCTGGCCGAGCAATGTATTCAGCTCTGACTCCATATTTTCGTTTGTGTCTGAAAGAATTTTATTCTCCCGTCTCAACTGATACAGTTCTCCATAATCCGCCAGAACATTATTCTGGGCGGCTTCGACCTGTCGGGCTGCATCATTTCTGTATAGAGATTCTATCTTACGGACAATCTCGGTGAACTGCTTGGAGATAGACCGATTCTGACGCTCAATCCATTTGTCCGTACCGAACAATGGTACTTTCTCTGTAATTTGCGGTGGCGTGAAATCAACCTTGTGGTTGCGAAATGGCTGTATAACAGAACGGGCTTTCGCCGCATCCTTTGTCAATTGTTCTAATTCATGTTCCTTTGCATGGAGTTTATTGGATTTGTCTTCAAGTTTTTCCTGATACTCGGTAATGAGTTTCTGTATGTCCGCCTTCTGCGCTTCATACCTGTCAAGAGTTATCTTGCCGGACGCGAGAGCTTCATCGATTTCTTTAAGCCGATTCCTGCCGGCAAGCATTTCCCGTTCAAGTTTTCGTATCATTGTCTGAAGTCCCTTGACTGCTTTTTCCGCCTGTTTTGCCTCTTTAGCCAATTTGCGGATATAGTCTCGCTTGTGCAAATGCTGAACATTGCGCCCAACAATGCTATCACCACGCTCCAACCCATACTTGCTACCGACCTTCTCATAAAGTGAGGTGTGCATTTCCCGAAGAATCTGTCCGTATTCGTAGCGGGTCTTGCCAAACTTAGCCG
>ERZ791883.3010-NODE-3010-length-10077-cov-79.802036_pt1 | contig 10077 bp, 5 predicted proteins | sample MGYA00510160_ERZ791883 | MGnify/ENA primary metagenome ERZ791883 (study PRJEB30046, sample SAMN00792072) | human gut metagenome | study: EMG produced TPA metagenomics assembly of the A metagenome-wide association study of gut microbiota in type 2... | reverse complement strand
GTCACCGTTCAGGTTCTCGTTGTCGTTGTTGCAGGCTACCAGTGCGAGGGCGAGCATCGCAAGTGCAAAAAATCTTGTCTTCATTATATTCTGTTATTATATTAGTTAAATTCCATTTCAATAATTGCTGCACCTTAGCAAAATCAAAGCAAGCTTTGCTTCTGCGTTCGGTTTGCTAATTATTTACAAATCGGCATTTACATCATCACCTTTCACTTCTTCCCAGCCGTTGATTTCGGCTCCGTCCACTTCCATGCCTTCGGGAGTCTCAACCAGTGTTCCGCCGAGGGTCAGCGATTCGCCCTTTCCGGTGTTGAACTCCTTGAGGGCTTCCGTGAGGTCGCTTTTCAGCGTCGTGGGGGTCGGGTTGCCGTCCGCATAGCGGATTTCACCCGTCAGCAGTTGTTCCGTGCCGGTCACACCCAACAGCCGCACCGTGGCTTTCCACTTGCCGGCATCGTCACCTTCGGTAATCTTGGTGAAGAGCAGCACGACGTTCGAAGCGGCTCCGTAGGTATCGGTAGCGAAGTCGAGTGTTCCGGCTGCACCCGTCAGATGGGCAACAATCTCCGTGATGCGTCCGGCGGCATCACCAGTAGGTTCGACGACAAGCGTCAGTTCGCGTACCTGCTGCTTCATTGCGGCGGTCAGCGGATAGTCCTTGTCTTTCTCGATGCTCACCTGTTTCGTATAGGTGAAGAACCATCCCGGGGCATTGTTCACAAAGGCATCCGTGCCTGCCCGGTTTCCCGTGGTTGCGGCAATGGTGGCTGTAGTGCCGTTCACCGTGATTCCCTCAGCCGGGTTCCACACCGCAAGGGTGTAGCTGCCCGGAGCAAACAGATGGTCGGGGGTATGGGTGGCGGAAGTCTCCGTACCCGTATAGTCACCCATGGTGACCGTCCATGTGGCAGGTATGTCGATACCCTCACCGCGGGCCGACCAGTCGGCTGTCACCGCAATCTTCCCGTAGTCGGGATGCGGCGTGTCATAAAGCGTGTCCTTCACGCAGGAAGAGAGCAGCACGGCGGCTGCCATTCCCATCATATTTATATATTGTCTTGCTTTCATATTCTATTCCTCCGTGTTAGAATAACTTCCATACCAATGTCACACCGGCATTGATGGGACCACACCAATCTTTTGTCTCGTTGCCGCGGCGTACACGTACACCGTCGATGACTTCATATTTTTCGAAATCGGCATTCAGGTAGCCCAAACCGAGGTTGAAATCAAGAGCCAGTGCCTTGTTCAGCCGCAGCTGATAGCCGGCGGTGATGCCGCCACCCATCAGGTCGCCCTGCTTGCCTGTTTCGGAGAGCTTGTAGTTGAACTGTCCGGCCTTGAACATCGCGCCCAGATACCAGGCTTTCTTCTCACCCATATAGTAACGCACTTCCGGAGCCACTTCCCAGAGTGCATAGCGGTGGTCCTTGTCGCTCCACGTCCATGAAGTCCACGAGCCGTTTACGGCAATGCCCCACGATGGGCAGATGCGCCATTCCACGCCAAGATCTGGTGTCAGGGTAGCCCAGCGCAGCAGGTTGGCACGCAGGGAAAAATGATAATCATTTGTGATTTTAGTTTCCGACGGCGTGTCGACAAGTGTATTTTGTTGAGCGGCTTTCTCGGCTTCTGCCTTTTCAGCGGCAAGTCGGGCTTCTTCCGCCTTGCGCTGCTCTTCGGCAAGCCGTTCCTGCTCGGCACGCTTCTCGGTTGCCAGTCGTTCGGCTTCTGCCCTGCGTCGCGCTTCCGCTTCCGCATCCATCGCGGCTGTTTCCTTTGCGGGTACCGTTAGGCGCACGGTGACAAAATCACCCTCAGTCGCATGGTTGCGGGTAATGAAATTCTCCTCTTTTATTTCCGCACGGATAATCAGTTCGGATTTCACACGGTTGGCACGGATCTTCGCCGTGGCAAGGTTCTCGGCTTCACTGCCCAGTGAATTACAGTAGCCGTCAACCAATAGCGGCAGCTTGCCGTCAAGAATTGTGGTTTTGTTGTTTTCGATACATTCCAACAGACGGGCAAGTTCCGTGTCATTGCCATTCCAAGGCACGTAGAACATGTCCTTCTGCGGAACGAACCGGAAGGTGTAGGTCGTGTCTGCTTTCTGCTGCGCAATGACAGGAAAAGTTACCGTCATCAGCCACAGAAACAGGGTAAGAAAAGTGATTTTTCTGCTCATATAAACTTGAATTTATTATCTTTGTCTTCTCCAAAGGTAATAAATGCCATTCAGCGCCCAAAATATTACAAAAACTTTTTCTGTTGAAATACAGCGTTTTATAAAAAATTGTCGTTTGAGCACTTTTCAAATTGTCGTTTGAGCACCTTTTTGTCGAATTAGCACTTTTTTGTCGCTTGAGCACTTTTTGAAAATGGGCTTCTGAGACCTTTTTCATCGGCTTTTTACCACACAAATTATTCCAGATTTGCTTTTTTCCACTTGCCAGGCGTACATCCTTCCTTCTCTGTAAATGATTTGATAAAGTTACTGCGGGAAAGAAAACCGGAAGACTCAGCCAGCTTCTGTATATTGATTTCCGGATGCTCCTTCAGTATGTTTTTCGCATACTCCAACCGGAGACCGGTTATCCATTCGCGGAATGTCATTTTATACGTAGTCTTGATATAAGCGGAAAGATAGGTACGGTTCGTATGAAGTATTTCGGACAGTTCTTTTATGGTAAGTCCCTGCTGGACATAGCCGTCTGTCTTTATCCAGTTGGCCACTTTCTCTATAATTTCTGTATAGGACACTGGAACTTCTTTCTCAGAAACTATTTTAGGTTCTGTTTCTGTATCTGTCAGAAGTTCTTCTTCAGACTGTATATCTTGCTCAAAAGCATTTTCCACCTGTTCATAGAACAGCAGGTAGTTCTGATAGCTGTAGAAAAGATAGCTGTAGAACGGTATTGACGACAAAATCCAGATAAAAACATATTTGTCTGGCAGAAATGTCAGCAATCCGCATCCGACACCGAAGATAACAGCCCAATAAGTGAATATGGAAAGCCATTCGATATATGTACCTATATCATCCGCCTGAGTTTCATTGAAAATCCGAATGGCTCTACGGTATGCAATTATGACTCTGCGAGCTAAAACGACTCCAAAAACGACTAACCATACAGCTAAAGCAAATAAAGAGAATTTTTGCATGATTCCGCTTGGCAACAGGAACAACACAACTCCGGAAAGAGTTGAAAATATAATCCATAAAATGATATGTGTCCACACACGCCGTTTGGTAATGTAAAAACGATCAAGCAACATTATCAATGCCGAACTGAACAGAGAATAGCACAGGAAGTATGTGGACATGTTCATCAATATGGCAGAATCCGCATTTTTGAATCGGATACCAAAGAAGAAATGTACCGAATAATTTGCCGAAAGCAGCAGCATAGCTATACCCATAATCTGTCGGGAGCGGAGATAATTCTTGAAAATTTTCTTTTCAGGAGTCTTTGCAAACAAAAAATAAAAGCCGAAGAATAACATCAACGGCAGTGCGGTATAAAGTGAAAAACTGTATATAGATATAGATGGCTCCATTGTTATGCTTATTTGATTTTGATACAAAGTTACGTCTTTTTCTTCACAAATAGACACATAATCTATGATTTAACGTTATAGATTCGGTCATATTAGATTGAAAAATTATTAGAATTAAAGCCAGTGGTGAAAAATTCAACCACTGGCTTTTTCTGTCAAGACTTCGATATTAAAGTTTTACACCTTTGGATTCCGATAAACCGAGTCTCCCTATAATTAAATGACTGCGTACAAAGTCCACGTGCGGGCTTTCCGGCTGTTGTTCCGTCTGTTTTTTCTCGTTGCCTTGCCGGTTCTCTTCCGTGTTTTCCTGAGCCGGAGCCAGCTCAAGCTGTATCTTGCGGTCCAGTGCGGCGAGTTCGGACTTCAGCTGTTTCAGCTCGTCCTCCTTCTTCCACACCTTGCCCGCTATCTCCTGCAACTGCGGAATCTCCTTTTCCAGCACTTCGTTCTTAGACTTGTACTGGTCGATGATGGTCGGAATCCTCTCCAATGCGTTCAGAAAGTTTCGTGCGGCAGCAATCGGGTCTGCCATCGCCAGATGCCCGTTGTTGTAGGTGTACTTGTAGTTCCCCTCCACCACGAAGCGGTTGTCGGTGAACTCCAGACCTTCTTTGAGTGTCCTCTCGCTGACCACCTTTATCGGAAAGCCGTAAAGTTCCCCGACAGCCTTGTACAGTCCACCAGTCGTGGCGTTCTTGGCGATTTCCTGCAAACGCTTACCGATGACCTTCTCATCCGTTGAATCCACGCCGTCCACCTTAACAAGATTAAGGCGGCTGCTTTCCTTATCAGTCTGCACAACGGAAAGAAAACGGTTCCAGTCTTCCGTCATGGCTTCGATGAAAGCCGTGTTGTTGCGCAGTTCTCCCGTCTTGGATTCCAGCTTGAACTCCGAATCGCGCTTGCCCTTGTTGAACGATTTGCGTTCCCCTTCGAGCGAGGCGATACGCTTCTCTAATTTCGCCTTATCCAAAAGGTCGGTATTGCCGGAGAGCAACGCCATATACTCCGAGAAGTTCATACCCGATTTTTCGTCCATTGCTCCCTCGTCGATGGTACGTGCGCCCATCGCTCCGCTTTTGAGCTGCGATATGAACGTCTGCTTGCAGTGCAGCAGATTGAACTTGTAGCTGTCCAGCGACTTTTCCACCGCGTAGATGATGACATCCACGTTGTTCTCGGCAAAATGCTTGGCAATCTCGTTCCCGGCTCTAACACCCCGTCCGTCACGCTGTTGCAGGTCGGACGGTCGCCACGGTGTATCAAGGTGATGGATAGCCACACACCGTTTCTGTGCGTTCACACCCGTTCCGAGCATGGAGGTGGAGCCGAACAGCACACGCACCGTCCCGGCGTTCATGGCGTCTATCACCGCCTTCCGCGCCTTGTCGGTCTTGCACTCCTGAATGAAGCGCACCTCGCTTGGCGGTATACCGTAGTCCTCCGTCAGTTTGCGCTTGATTTCCGAATAGACGTTCCACCCGTCGCCCGGCTGGTATGTCCCCAAATCAGAGAAAACGAACTGCGTGCCTTTCTGGGCGTCGTATTTTTGATAATACTCCGCGATCATCTTGGCACAGTGACTCGCTTTGTTGTCGGGATGATCTTCGTAATTCGGGTCTATCATGCGCATGTCGAGTGCCATTTTCCGGGCATAGTCCGTGGCGATGAGCATCTTCGCCTTTTCTTCCGTTTCCGAAAGCGGCAGCCTGCCCAACAAGGTGGCATCGCCCGTCTTGGCGAACTGCATCAGTTTCTGTATGAAGTCCTCCTGTTCCGGCGTGGGCGGTATATGGTGCAGTATCTCGTTCTTGGCAGGACGGTCAACGCCCACATCCTCCGCCGTGCGGTAGTCCGTGATTTCATTATAGAAGGCGGCAAGCTCCGGCACTTTGATGAAGTAGCGGAAACGCTCCTTCTGGACCACATTGTTCGTCACGTTAAATTCAAAATCCGTCGTCTTCTTGGCAAATATCGCCGCCCAAGCGTCAAAACACCTTATGTCCTGCCGTTCCAGCTCCTTCGGGCGCAGGTACTTGAACAGCAGGTACAATTCAGTCAGTGAGTTGCTGATAGTCGTGCCGGAGAGGAAGGTCGCACCCAAGTCTTTTCCTGTGCGCTCCTGTATGGTGCGTATGGCAAAGAGCATGTTAAGTGCCTTCTGGCTTCCCTCGCTGTTTCCCAATCCCGCCACACGGTCGTGGCGCGTGTTGAAAGTCAGATTCTTGAACTGGTGGCTCTCATCTATGAAGATGTGGTCGATGCCCATCTGCTTGAAATCCACCACGTCGTCCGTGCGTGACTTTATGGCGTGTTCCACCTTCTCCAGCTTCGCTTCAAGGTTGTGCTTGCGCTTCTCCAGACCTTTCAGCATCGCCCGCGACACGTTCTTTCCCTGCTGGCGCAGCACTTCGAGGTTTTCCTCCACCGTGTCAAGCTCCGCTTGCAGGATGCGCTGCTGCAACTCCGGCGACTGCGGTATCTTGCCGAACTGGTCGTGCGACATAATGACACAATCGTAGTCGTTGTTCTTGATGTTGTTGAAGAAACGCACGCGGTTGGCGGTCGAAAAGTCTTTCTCCGAAGCGTACAGAATCCTCGCGTTGGGATATGCCGCTTGATAGGTGGCGGCAATCTCCGCAACATTGGCTTTCAGCCCGATAATCATCGGCTTGTGCGCCAAGTTCAGACGCTTCATTTCATGCGCGGCGATGCACATTATCAGCGTCTTGCCGGTTCCAACCTCGTGGTCACAAATTCCGCCGCCGTTCTGTTTCAGCATCCAGACGCAATCCATCTGCGAGGGATAGACGCTCCTGATGCCCCGGCTTGCCAGCCCTTTCAGATTGAGGTCGGGAAAAGTCTGATGCGAGCCGTCATACTTCGGGCGCACGAAACAGTTGAACTTGCGGTTATACATCGTCGTGAGCCGTTCCTTGAACTGCGGCGACTGTTCTTCCAACCATTCGGAGAACCCGTTACGGATTTCGTCTATCTTCGCGTTGGCGAGCTGTATGCCCTCGCTGTCGCGTACCTTGATGTCGTTGCCGTTCTCGTCCTTGCCGATACTTTTCATCATGTCGGGGCAGGTGTTGTGCAGGGCGTGCTTCAACAGGTGCATACCGTCATAGTTCCGGTAATAGCCCTTTACTAAAAACTCGTCCGTGATCTTCATGGTGCGGTTGCCGCACGCCACGGAAAACTCGTCCATGCTTGCGGAGTAGGCTATTTTCACGTTCGTGTCGAAAAGGAGGCTCATGTAGGCGGCATACACACCCGTGGGAATCCAGCGTTCCCCGAAATTGAAGTCGAGGTCTTCAAAGGAGATGCGCTGCGGTTCGGCCTCCTTCAATGCCTCCCACGCCTGTTTCACCTCCGGGATCCGCTCACTTTCGGGATTGTCCTTCATCCAGCCCTCTATGCGTTCCGCCTTCTCTATCACGTTCCCCGCGATGAAGCGGTCTTTGATTTCGTAACCGGTTACGAGCGGGTTGTAGAAGATGCGCCCCTTGAGGGCACCAAGCAGTTCCTCTTCCGTGGTGTCGGTTATCTCCCGCATATAGCCGAGATTGACCGTGCCAAACTTGTTGAGCGATGCGGACAAGGCTTCTTCGGGAGAGCCTGCATTGACACGGCTCTCTACCGAGAAGGAAACGGGACGGTCGAAGATGTCCGCCTTGACAAACTTGCCGTCCTCCGCACGTTCCAGCGAAAGGATGTCGCGCCCTCCGGCATCCATCATCACCAGTTTCACGTTCTGTCTGGCGTTGAGGTTACCGTAACGCATGACAAACTCATCGTAGTAGGTGTTGAGATACCCGCGCTGCGGTTTGTGTTCCGTATGGTTCTCCGTCTCGTGGCTATACAGACGTTCGTAAGCGTCACGGAGCGATATATACAGCATCGCTTTCTCTTTTTGATAGCCACGAAGGTCGAGCGGTTGGAAGGTCGCACCGTAAGGCGTGAGGTCTTTCAAGTAACCGAGATTGCGTGAAGCATCCAGCACCATCGAGCCGTCACGGTGGTGTGGCTCCAGCAGGCCGTTGAACGGACGGGGAGAATGGTCCATGACTTCCTCCTTCGGCTTTTCCGTTTCAAGTTCCGGGAACAGGGAAGTGGCAACCGTTTCGGAAGTAGGCACAACTTCTGCCAGTGTTTCAGGTTGCTTTATTTCTTCCGTTTGTTCCGGCTTTTTATCCATATTGTCCGAAGAAGGCGCAAAAGCAGGGTTCAACGTGTCTTTGATACCCATCTTTTTCAGTTGTTCCTGCCTGTGCCGTTCTGCCTCAAGCCGTAGGGTCTTGCGCCGTTCCGCTGTCAGGCTCATCATTGTCTCATAGAAGCCGTTGATGGGAGGATTGGTTTCCCAATCCAGAGTGGCGTAAATGTCGTCCGGGTCGTTTGGCTTTTCGGCATTTTCCGGCTTTTCTTCCTTATTACCGTTTACCGGCTTGGCGGCTTCAACGGGTGGAGTAACTTTGACCTGCGGTTTAGGCGTGGACGGCATAGGCTTCGGCTTGCTTTCCTTTTTCGCTGCCTTTTTCTTTTTTAACGGTTCCTCTATGGGCATACCCCAAAGGTCGAGCAGGGTAAGCTGCACGGCTGACGAATGATTGGGTTGGCGCGGCTCAATCTCCGGCTTTTCCTCTATGGGCTGTGCCTGCGGCTTCTCCACTCCCTTGACAGGCTCAATTACAGAAACGGGGGCTATTACAGAAGGTGATACCTTTTCTGTTTTCGGAGCAGGTTGCACTTCCGCAGCCGTGCTTTCCTCCTTTGTCGGATGCAGGCTGTGTTTCTCATACAGTTTCCTGTCAAGTTGTTGCAGTTCTATTTTCAGATGCTCCCGCAAGTCTTCCGCCAGTTGTGCGATGTCCCCACGGTGCAGGAGTTTATAGGCTGGTTTCCCGTATGGGTCGGTACTTCTGATTAAATCCGTGTGTGAAAGCGAGCCGATGCTCCATACATACCCATTTACGGAAGTGCCGATAGGGGTCTGTTCGGTCTGCACGAAGAGTTTTTCGTTGTAATACAGTTCACCATTCTTTCCGCTGTTCTTTTGAAGGATAATCAGGTCGCTGCCCACCTCCGTTCCCGCGTTATCCGTAAAGAGGTTGTTCGGCAGGCGGGCTACGCCCACCAGATTGGCATGGTTCATCATATACTCGCGTATGGGCGCGTTGGTCGGGGCATCCAGTACCCCCTGCGAGGTGATGAACGCCACGATTCCGCCTTCACGCACCGCGTCAAGGCTTTTCAGGAAAAAGTAATTGTGTATCGTCCGTGCCGCCGAGTGCCTTGCAGGATCCTTGCTGCCCGAAAATTCCGGGTCGAACACCGCCACATCGCCAAACGGTATATTGGAGACAGCCAAATCAAAATGGTTCATGAACGGCTTTTCTATCTTCTCGAAGCCCTGTACCCTTACTTTCTGTCCGGGATGCAGGTGTTTCAGTATCTTGCCCGTCATCAGGTCTTTCTCAAAAGCCATGATGTCCGCGTCCGGTCTGTTCTCCAGCACGGCGTCCACGAATGCACCGACACCTGCCGACGGCTCCAGCACCCGGTCGGGACGGATGCCGTGTTCATGCAGCACGTCCGCGATGGTCCCGGTTATCTCCGGCGGGGTATAGAAGGCGGTCAGCACGGACTGCTTCATGGCATCCATATACCGTTTGTACTCCGTCTCGTCTTTTGTGTTCTCCCGCAGCAACCTGTGCAGTTCCACGGTAGGGGCAAACAGTTCGAGGTCGGACTTCGCCCAGTGGACGGCATCCGTCAGTTCCCTTGCAGGGTTGAGTATGCTCTTCAGTCCCCCGAACCCGCAATAACGCTCTAACAAGAGCCGTTCGCGTGCGGTGGGTGTGCGCTGTTCCCTGTCAAGGAGGAATGCCGTCCGTATCGCCTCGATGTTGTCCCTCAACCTCTGTTTGCGGTTAAACGCCATACTCTTCGATATAGAGGATGACGGCTCCCGTCAGCTCCGTGTAGAGCAGGTCATATTCGGGCGACAGGGCGAAATTGTCGTCCGAGAGGTCATAGATGGAGAATACGTTTCCGACAAGCGGCAGCAGCTTCTGGGTAAAGGCTTCACATTTTTCTTCCGGCACTTCACCCGCAAATTCGTTCTCCACGACTTCGCGCAGGATGGCGTGCCTGGAGTAGCGAAGGCCCTCCGTCAGCACCTTCATCGCCAGTTCCTGCGCCCCGTCGACAGGATAGCCTTCGAGCCTTGCCCGTTCATACGCTTCGGCGGCACGGTCGGTTCTTTCTCGGATGAAGGCTTCATCGGCTGCCTGTTCAAACTTGTTCGTGGTGAGGTAGTCCAGCAGGTACAGACCGTAATAGGAAAAGTCGGTCCGACCCTCGTTTTTCTTCTTGTTGTTCATTTCTTTGGAATTTAGTGGATTGATAATGATGATAGGGATAATCGTTGGAAAACGAGAAGAAAAAGGCACCCGGTATCCCTCCGAGTGCCACCACTAAATCCAAAGTATGAGTGTAATCCGGTAT
>ERZ791883.3002-NODE-3002-length-10100-cov-3.023096_pt1 | contig 10100 bp, 8 predicted proteins | sample MGYA00510160_ERZ791883 | MGnify/ENA primary metagenome ERZ791883 (study PRJEB30046, sample SAMN00792072) | human gut metagenome | study: EMG produced TPA metagenomics assembly of the A metagenome-wide association study of gut microbiota in type 2... | reverse complement strand
GCCGGAGCGGTGCTTAAGCCGCAAGGCGGGAATTGTGCGGTGTTGCCTAAAGAAAAAAGAATAATGGCGGTGGATCGCGGCGCGGAGCGCCGCTCGGAGATATTAGGTTTGTTACGATTCAATACACGGGTAGTAGAAAGGGAAAACGGTGCCCACTTATAACAAGAGCTAAAACCCAGTGCCTACCTATTTTATATATTATATGTCCTTATACTCAAATTCTGCCGCGTATACTTCTACACGTCCAACTCCTCCCTCCTAACTGTTTTCTCTTTTCGCTATATCAAAAAAACGATAACGTATCATGTCGCATTTTCGATATTACCGCTCGCAAAATTGGTGGAGGGGGTATCGGGATTTTTTTATAATATATACAAAGAACGGCGTAAGGGACGCCGGATAAAAGGAAGCTCTGAAAAAGGAGGAGGACGGTATGGCACAGAAAGGCGAGACCTTGGTCGAAGTAAAAGACCTTTGCAAAAACTTCGGCGTGACGATCGCACTGTCCCATGTGGATTTTGTTGTCAAAACCGGTGAAATTCGCGGCCTGATCGGTGAGAACGGTTCTGGTAAATCAACAGTATCTTCCATCATTGCAGGTATGCAGCCGGCCAGCAGCGGCGAGATGTTCTACAAGGGCAAACCGTGGAAACCCGCTACCATGCTGGAAGCGCAGAAAGCCGGTATCGGCATGATCGTGCAGGAGGCAGGCACGATTGCAAACATCTCAGTAGCTGAGAATATTTTCCTTGGCAACTATGATAAGTTCAAAAATGGCCCCATCATCAACAAGGTGACCATGATCTCTGAAGCCCGCAAGGCACTGGAAAAGATCGGCGTAACCAACATTAACCCTGCGCTGCCCGCCCGCCACTATGACATGCAGGAACGCAAGCTCATCGAGATCGCCAAGTGCATGTACAACGACCCCGAACTGCTGATCGTGGACGAAACCACCACCGCACTTTCCCAGAGCGGCCGTGACATCATCTACCGCATCATGCACGAGATGGCCGATACCGGCAAGGCGGTTATGATCATCAGCCACGACCTGAACGAAATGATGGAACAATGCAGCACCCTGACGGTTCTGCGCGACGGCGTGATCATTGACAACATTGAAAAAGAAAACTTTGATCCCGACGATATCAAACAGAAGATGGTCGGCCGTGAGATCAAAGGCCACTACTACCGCGTGGACAATGATGGCTACAGTGACGAAGTTGTGCTGAAAGCCGACTGCGTCACCACCATGGAAAGTCTGCTCTGCTTCGATTTGGAGCTGCACAAGCAGGAGATCTTGGGCATCGGTGGTCTGTCTGACTGTGGCATGCACACCTTGGGCCGGGCACTGTACGGCCTGGACGAGATCGTAGACGGCGAAGTGGTGCTGCCCAAGACCGGCGTGAAGATCAAGAACGCACAGGTTGCTTTCCGCAATAGCATGGGTTACGTTTCTAAGAACCGTGACACCGAAAGCTTGGAACTGAACGCTTCGATTTTTGCCAATATCGCCTCTACCGGTTATGACAAAAACAACATCGGCCCCTTCATCCTGCCCTGGAAAGAAAAAGTCTACGTGGACAAGCAGATCAAGGCGCTGCAGATCAAGTGCCAGAATGCTTACCAGCCGGTGCGCGCACTTTCCGGCGGCAACAAGCAGAAAGTCGTCTTCGGCAAATGGTGCGCTGACGATGCAGACGTTCTGATTCTGGACTGCCCCACCCGCGGCGTTGACATCGGCGTTAAAGCCGCTATGTACCAGCTGATTTACGATATGAAGAAGCAGGGCAAATCTATCATCATGATTTCTGAAGAGCTGCCCGAACTGATGGGCATGTGCGACCGCCTGCTGATCATGCGCGACGGTGCCGTTTCCGGCGAGTTTTACCGCAAGGACGGCTACAATGACCGCGAACTGATCGAGCGGATGATTTAACGGAAGGAGGCAGCAGCCATGGAAGCAACAAAACAGACCAAAATGACCAAAGAGGATCTGCACCTTTCCTGGAAAGACAAACTCAACATCATCCGGGATAACCGCTACTTTCTCATGCTGTTCCCCATTGTAATGCTGGCGGTCATGATCCTGATCTTCGGCGTTGCAACGGCGGGACGGTTCTTCAAACTCTCCGTCATGAAAGGCATCCTGAGCCAGGCCATCATCATTGGTACCTGCGCAACGGGCGTTGCCTTTATCTACTCCAACGGCAACCTGGATATCTCCATCGGTGCGGTGCTTGGCCTTGCCGCCACACTGGGCGTTAAGGCTTATAGCGTAACACAGTCCGTTGTTGTCATGATTTTGGCAACGGTGGCCGTGGCCCTGGGCCTGATGGCGTTCAACTGCACGATGTCCGTTGTGTGCAACATCAAAACCATCACCGTTGCCATCGTGGTTACCCAGATTTACGGCGCAATCAGCACCCTGCTGATCGGCGGCAGCGGCAAGATCGACCTTGATATGAGCGTTGCCGCTATGCTGGAAGACGGCGGCTTCCGTTACGTTGCATTCTTCGGGTACTTTATCTTCTGCGTGGTCATTTACCACTTTACCCGTGTTGGCCGTGAGTTGCGGTTCCTGGGCGGCAACGAAAACTGCGCCGCACAGACCGGCATCTCCAACTCTCGCGCAACCTACATCAGTTTCCTGATGACCGGCGTTGGCGTTGGCCTGGCCGCCGTGTTCAGTGTGATCAATGTTTCCGCAGTCAGCGTTGAGACTGGCAGTGGCCTTGGCATGGATGTTATGCTGGCAACCGTTCTGGGCGGCATGTCCATCTTCGGCGGTTCCCGCTCCAATGCTTACGCTGGCCTGCTGGGCGCTTTGACCGTTGCAGCCCTGAACAAGGGCCTGCTGATGGTCGGTGTTTCCAGCGCATTCATCCAGGGCATCCGCGGCGTGATCTTCCTGCTGCTGGTCTGGATGAACAGCGAACGCCAGAATCTGCTGCCTTCCCGCGTGCAGTTCTGATTCCCCACTGCAAAATTGTATATCGGGTGCCTGGCACCCTTGAACACACATGAAAAACAAATTCAAAGGAGAAAACACCATGAAAAAGAACAAACTGTTCCAGTCCGCGCTTTCGCTGATGCTGGTAGGCGGCATGCTGACCGCCTGCGGCAGCTCTGCTTCCTCTACGGCAGCTTCCACCGCTGCCTCTACCGGCAGTGACAGCACTGCAGCCTCCACTGCTTCCGACTCCGCTGCACCGGCTGCTACCAAGCAGTATGTCATCGGCATTGCCGAAGCCCAGGCCAACGACGAAGTTACCACCCGCCGCGCTTACCTGGAAGATTTCATCGCCCCCACTTACAATGTCAAGTTCATCTTCTCCGAGACCCTGAAGGACGATGCAGCCACCAAGACCTTTATTGAAAACTGCATCGACTCCGGCGCAGACGCCATCATCGATATGAAGTCTGCCTCCGGTCAGATGGCTCAGCTCTGCATGGATAACGGCCTGGTTTACACCATCAACGGCAACTACACCCAGCATCCGGAGCTGCTCACAACTGATTATACCAACTTTGCAGGTTGCATCGGCGCTAACAACGCTCAGGTCGGTTCCCTGTTTGGAGGCTGGCTGGAGGAGAATGCCAGCGAGGACGGCAGCGAAGGCTTCCTGATCTCCACCAGCCTGGCTGCCCAGGGCAACACCCAGCACGTTGAGATCACCCGCGCTATCCTGGAAGGTCTGCAGCAGAAGTACGGCATCACCTATACCAAGAGCATCGATGACCTGATCGCTTCCAGCGAAACCACCAATGTCGAGAACGATAAAAACATCCTGATCACCCTGTACCCCGGCTCCCCCAACAAGGATACCTGGCTGCCCGGCATCTCCACCCTGCTGCAGACCGGCAACTACAAGATGTTCATGAGCTCCGGCCAGACCTACAACCAGAGCGCTACCGTGGTTGACGAAGTGGAAAAGAGCTTCGGCATCAACATCAAGGTTGCCAGCGTTGGCGCCCTGGGCACCACCCTGGAAACCGCATTCAACACTAAAGACTCTTCCGGCAACTCCAGCGTTGACCTGGTTGCTATCAAGGCTGTTTCTACCCAGACCGCAGCTATGTTTGCCGCTACCTACAACGCACTGGTTTCCGGTGCGGAGTGCCGCGCCTGCCGCGGCGAAGACGGCCTGCCCGTTTACTTCACCTTCAACTTCATCCCCATCACCAGCGCTGAGCAGCTGACTGAAATGTCCGGCTGGGATGCAAAAGAAACCGGCAACTGGATTGCCAACAAGGACTTCGTTGATCAGATGCTCGTTACCGTCAACCCTGACGTTACTTCTGATGACATCAATGCCATCATGCAGAGCCTGAGCTATGAAAAGATTAAAGAGATGATGGGCTGATCCCCGCAAAAGGTCTGCGGCGGCACGCCTGAACGGATAAGGAGAGAAAAACAATGAGCAACTGGCAATCCTTTAAGAAAAAACACGTTCTGCTCATGAACGCTGCATTTACTGTGGCAATTCCGGCAGCGGTGTGGCTTATCATGGAGCTGCTGAACCTCGCCTTCTGCGGCGTGCACACCCTGAATTCCACGGTAGACTACACCACCCTGATGCGCAACCTGGTTACGTCCTTCTGCTTTGCGCTGGGCCTGAACTGCAACCTTCCCGTTGGCCGTATGGATACCTCCACCGGCTCCCAGATGTACCTGGCCTGTATCATCGGCGGTAACATCGCGCTGTCCCTGAACCTTGGCGGTGTTGGCGTTCTGGTTTTCAGCATGCTGTTCGGTATGCTGGCCGGCGGTTTCGTTGGCTTCCTGTTCATCAACATGCGCATCCTGCCCATGGTTCTCGGCCTTGGCATCTCGCTGGTTTACGAGTGTATCTCTTTCAGTATGTACAACCAGCAGGGCCTGAACCTGTTTGGTAAGCCGGGCGTTTCCATCCTGTCCAACTGGGGCTTCATCATCGTTGTTACCCTGCTGGTCATGCTGGTTATGACCTACCTGTTCCAGTACAGCGGCTTTGGTTACAATCGCCGCGCCATCCAGGGCAACCAGAAGCTGGCCCACGATGCAGGCATCAACATCTACAAGAACGCTTTCCTGTGCTACGTTGCAGCCGGTGCGCTGGTTGCCATCGCCGGTGTGTTTGACACCGCCTACAAAAGCAGCCTGGTCCCTGTGCTGGGCATGAACTCCAACAGCACTGTGTTCGCCAACATGTTCCCCATGGCAGTCGGCGTTTGGCTGGCGAAGAAATCCAACCCGGTGGTTGGCATCCTGGCTGGCTCTTTGAGCGTACAGTTCCTGATCCTTGGCCTGGCAAAGTTTACCGCCATCGGCGTCAGCGATTATATGCAGACCTGCATCAAGTACAGCGTATGGCTGATTTTTATGATCTACCGTATGAACGAAGACAAGTTCGACCACATCAAAGCAAAGCATGCACGCATCGCATTGGCTCGTAAGACCCGCGCACAGCGCGCCGTTGCGGCATAACCAAACATCAGCGGCGCGGGTCAAAAAAGGCCCGCGCCACATTTTTTAGTTAGGAAGGAGGAGTTAGGAGTTAAAAGATGAATTAGAAATTAGGAATTAGTAATGAGTAATTTGAGGAAGGGCAGGGGACAGCGCAAATTTTAATGGCCCCCTGTAGGGTGTGGTCACCCGACCACGCCGGAACCTGGCAGGGTTGCATGACAGAAATGTGCGAGGCCCCAAAAGGTTTGTAGGGGGGGGCGGCGTCCCCGGCGCCCCGGATGGGCCGATATTATTGTTGCCATTGCGCAGTAAAGCAGCCATTTCCGACTAATGGAGAGGTTACGAACAGGATGGCCCTTAGGCCCGGGATGAGGAACCACCCCTCAGTCCGCTTCGCGTCCAGCTCCCCTCCAGGGGAGCCAATATCCGCCGCAAACCTTAAAGTCACCCCCCATTCCTAATTCCTCGTTGAGAAAATTCCTAACTCCTCCCTCCTAACTATCCCCAGAGGTGCTTTATGAAACATTACAATTTTTTATTTCTGATGGCCGACCAGATCCGCACGGCAACGCTGGAGGGGATGGGGGATGGCATCCAGACCCCTAACCTGCGCCGCCTGATGGACGAAAGCGTGCTGTTTACCCGTGCATCCTGCACCAGCCCGCTCTGCACGCCCAGCCGGGCATCACTGGCAACGGGGCGTTATCCCAGCCGCTGCGGCGTGCCCATCCATGATGCGGTGCTGCCGCCGGAGCAGCCTACTTTCTATCAGGCCCTGCGGGACAGCGGCTACCGTGTTGGCATTGTGGGCAAGACTGACCTGCATAAGCGCGATACATACTGCGGCGTAAAGGGCGACCTGCCCAGTATGTACCATTACGGCTTTACCGACCCGGTGGAGACCGAGGGCAAAATGAACAGCGCCTGGTACGGTACCAACCCGGACGGCAGCATCTATCCCATGGGTCCCTATCAGAAATACCTGATGGATAAAGACCCGGAGCTGATGCGCACCCTGGAAAAAGATTACCGCAGCTATATGCGCCAGAAGCCCCGCTATTACGCCCAGCCCAGCGTGCTGCCGGATGAGGTGTTCCTGGATACCTTCATTGGTGAAAAATCCCTGGAATGGCTGAACGAACACGATAACACCGGTGCCCCTTGGCACCTGACCGTCAGCTTTGCCGGGCCGCACAACCCCTGGGATCCCCCGAAGGAGGATTATGACGCTGTGGGCGATACCCTGTGGCCGGATCCCATCCCCAATGATATGGAAGGCAAGCCCGCCTGGATCCGCCGGCGCGCGGCCCAGCAGACCGGCGGCATGACCCAGGCTGATCTGCAGCAGGTCAAACGTTGCTACGCCGGCAGCGTGCGGGTCATCGACCGGTGGATCGGCAAACTGCTGGACTGGCTGGAAACCTCCGGCCATAAGGATGATACGATCGTCATCTTCTGCGCCGACCACGGCGAGCTGCTGGGCGACCACGGCCTGTTGGAAAAGAGCTGCATGTACGAAGGCTGCCTGCGCATCCCCCTGTTGGTTCACCTGCCGGGTATGACCCAGCGGCGGGACAGTGATGCCCTGGCTGAATTGATGGACCTGGCTCCCACCTGTCTGGAACTGGCCGGTGCGGATTGGAACCGCCGCGAGATGGACGCGGTTTCCCTGGTGCCGGTGCTGAACGGCAGCACCGAACCCCTGCGCCCCGTGCAGCGCAGCGAACTGCACAATTGCACCATGCTGTTTGACGGCCGCTACAAGTGGATCCGCAGCTATAACGACACTGATGAGCTGTATGACCTGGAAACCGACCCCCAGGAGTTGCACAACGTCATCAACGAACACCCGGAAGTGCTGAACCGCATGCGTCCCTACAGCTTCCGCCATTGATCTGTAATAGATAAGGAGAACCAACCATGAAAGCATTGATGGTCATGTATGACTCCCTGCGCCGGGATCTGCTGAGCGTGTACGGCGGCCCCATCCCGGCCCCCAACTTTGAGCGTCTGGCAGCCCATACCGTCTGCTTTGACAAAAGCTATGTGGGCAGTCTGCCCTGCATGCCTGCCCGCAGAGAGCTGCACACCGGCCGCTATAACTTCCTGCACCGCAGCTGGGGCCCCATGGAACCGTATGATGATTCCATGCCGGAAATCCTGAAAAAGCACGGCATCCACAGCCGCCTTGCTACCGACCATTACCATTATGTCGAGGATGGCGGCTGCACCTATCACAGCCGTTATTCCAGCTGGAGCTGCTACCGTGGCCAGGAAAGTGATAACTGGGTGGCCGATCTGGCCCCCACCCCCACCGAGTTTGCACCCAACCAGCTCAGCCCTGAAGGAGCAACCGGCACGCTGCGTGAAATGCGCCGCCATGGCGGCTGGCAGAACATGCACAACCGCGAGCGCCTGCATAGTGAAGATGACTTCCCGATGAGCAAGACGTTTGAGGACGGCATCGACTTTCTCAACCGCAATGGCCGGTACGATAACTGGTTCCTGCAGATCGAAACGTTTGACCCGCACGAACCGTTTACTTCTCCAATCTCCCACTTTGACCCCGACTGTGCTACCCAGCCCGATTGGCCGCCGTATGCAGATGTGACCGAAGGCCCTGAAGAGATCGAGGCAATGCGCACGAAGTACGAAGCTTCCGTTCGCTTCTGCGACCGCCAGCTGGGCCGCGTGCTGGATCTGATGGATGAGCTGGATCTATGGAAAGATACCATGCTCATCGTCAACACTGACCACGGCTTCTTCCTCAGCGAGCACGGCTACTGGGGCAAGGGCGGCAGCCCCAACTATGAGGAACTGGTCCACACGCCGCTGTTCATCTGGGATCCGCGCTCCGGTCGCAAGGGCGTACACAGCCCCGCGCTGGTGCAGACCATTGATTTGGCCCCTACCGTGCTGGATTACTTTGGCATCGAGATCCCCGCCGACATGCTAGGCCGCCCGCTGACCCAGACCCTGGCCGATGATACCCCCGTGCGGGAATACGCGCTGTTTGGCTACCACAGCATGCCCGTTGGCATTACCGATGGCCGCTACACCCTGCTGCGCGATGTGAAGGACTTTGACGAAAAGACCTACGAATACACCCAGATGCCCACCCACATGCGCGCTATGTTCAGTGTGGAAGAGATGCGCACCGCCACCATGGCACCGGGTTTCAGCTACACCAAGGGTACCCCGGTGATGAAGATCGAGGCACGGCCCAACCCGCGTTTCCTGCACACCCTGAAAGGCAGCGATATGCTGTTTGATCTGCAGAACGACCCCCATCAGGAGCATGTGCTGGAGGATGCTGAACAGTCTGACCGTCTGCTGACCGCCATGACCGCTGCGTTTGAAGAGAACGATGCCCCCGAAGAGATGTACCGCCGTTACGGCCTGAAGCAGTACCGGAAGAAGGCGGAATAAATGACTGTACTCCAAGCAATTCTGCCCGTGCTGGGCCTGTTGGCCGGCGGGGCGTGCGTGGGCGCGTTCGTCTACTTCGGCAAGCGTAAGCACGAAAAAGACGGCCTGCCCACCGACCCCCTGACCGAACTGTTTGTGAACGATGACGATACTATTTGAGAGAGGGAGAGAATTATGATCGACCTGGCTGCGAAACCATTTTACCTCAAACCGGAAGATATTGAATGGGTGAACACTACTCTGGCCGGCATGACCACCGAAGAAAAGGCTGGCCAGCTGTTCTGTGTGCTGTTCAAGGAATGTAAGCCCGAGGAGTTTGAGTATGTGTTCAATATCCTCAAACCGGGCGGATGTATGTACCGAGTGGTGCCCACCGAGCGCGCCATCGCCGCCACCCAGAACATTTATAGCAATGGGTGTATTCGTATCAGCGTTTATCGCTCTTTCATTCATCGCCAACTTGGAAAAAGGCGGCAACGGAATTGTGACCGAGGGTACGCTGGTCGGTGCACCGATGGAAATTGCCGCAACGGATGATATCGGCATGGCCACCAAGATGGCCCATGCCTGTGCCGCCGAAGCCAGCGCCGTTGGCGCAAACTGGGCTTTTGCTCCCATTATTGATATTGACACGAACTACCGCAACCCCATCACCAACACCCGTACCTTTGGCAGCGACCCGGAGCGGGTGCGCCGCATGGGCCGTGCTTATGTGGAAGAAGTGCAGAAGATGGGCCTTGCCGCTTCCATCAAGCACTTCCCCGGTGACGGCCAGGACGAGCGCGACCAGCACCTGGTCACTTCTATCAACAGCATGGATTGCGATCCCTGGATGAACACCTATGGCGCAGCCTACAAAGCTGGTATTGAAGCCGGTGCCCTGACCGCCATGGTGGGCCATATCATGCAGCCCGCCTGGACTCGCCGCCTGAACCCCGGTATCAAGGATGAGGACATCATGCCCGGTACCCTGAGCCGTGAGATGATGCAGGGCCTGCTGCGCGGGGAACTGGGCTTCAACGGCCTGATCTGCACTGATGCCACCACGATGGCGGGCTACACCCTGGCCATGAGCCGCCGCCGCGCTGTGCCCGAAAGCATTGCCCGCGGTGCCGATATGTTCCTGTTTGCCCGCAACCTGGAAGAAGACTATGGCTTTATGCTGCAGGGCATCAAGGATGGCATCATCACCCCCGAACGCTTGGATGAAGCTGTGACC
>ERZ791883.3000-NODE-3000-length-10105-cov-2.593333_pt1 | contig 10105 bp, 9 predicted proteins | sample MGYA00510160_ERZ791883 | MGnify/ENA primary metagenome ERZ791883 (study PRJEB30046, sample SAMN00792072) | human gut metagenome | study: EMG produced TPA metagenomics assembly of the A metagenome-wide association study of gut microbiota in type 2... | reverse complement strand
GAATCCGGCTGACGAAAAAGATGGAGTAGAGCTGAGCCGGGCTAATTTGATGCGAGTTTGTCATTCTACAGGCCGTCCTTTCTAACTGAACTGATTAAAAATCCTCCGGCTCCCGCTTATCTGAGCCGTTAAGATCCTGCACCTTCATCTTATAGCGGCCGAGGCGCTTCCAGCCGACCCGCAGCACAAGATCACGCATTGCGCCTTTTTCAAAGGGCGTGATGGGTGCGGAATATGGCACGCCATAGGGATTGATCGAGCAGGCGTTTAGGATGAGCAGCCCCAGGATGAGCATGATTCCGTACAGGCCGGTCAGCCCACCCACGATGATAAAGAGAAACCGCAGCACGGCCGCCGGCTCATAAAGCGACGGCACGACGAATGAGCTGATCGCCGTCAGCGCGAGCACAATCAACATGGGCGCGGCGATGAGCCCCGCTGTGACAGCCGCATCACCGATGACGAGCGCGCCGACAATGCTCACAGCATGGCCCACGGTTTTTGGCATCCGCAGCCCTGCTTCGCGCATGATTTCATATATAAAATGGATCACGAGCGCCTCCAGCATGATGGGAAAGGGCGTGCGCCCCTCCGATACCGCGATATCAAAGAGCATGCTCGCCGGCAGCAGCTCCTGATGGAAAATCGCCACAGCCACATAAATGCCCGGCAGCAGCATGCTAATGGCAAAGGAAATGAATTTGAGAGCACGCAGAAAGAGCGCATAAAAGGGACGATTGGAATAATCATCAATCGATTGAAAATTTTCAATGAAAAGGTGCGGCACGATCAGGGCGAACGGCGTGCCGTCCACAATGACGCCCACCCGCCCCTCACTAATTTTTGCGCACAGAGTATCCGGCCGTTCCGTAACACCCACGCCGGAGAAGAACGAAAGCCCCTTGTGATCCAGAAACGGCTGGATATAGCCGGATTCCAGCACCATATCAAGCTTCGCATTTTGAAGCCGCTGCTTGACCTCCTCCAGGATGTCGGGATTCACCCGATCCGAGAGATAGCAAAGGCAGACCATCGTTTGGCTTGTATCGCCCATATTGAGCATCTCGAAACGGGCATAGGGCGTTTTGAGCCGGCGGCGGATCAACGTGGTGTTCACCTTGAGCGTTTCTACAAAGCCGTCGCGCGAACCACGCTCCTGCACCTCCGTTTCCGGGTCGGAAATCGAGCGCCGCTCAAAGCCCTGCACACCGAAAACCTCGCAGCGCGTCACACCGTCGATAAACAGTGCCGCAAAGCCTGACATCATCAGGTTGAGTACGTCCGCCATGTCGAAGGCTTCTTTATGATCCGTGCCGGAGAGCACGTGATCCCGCAGGTATAAAAACTGCTCGTCCGGCTCCTTCGGGATATTCGTGGCATGCAGGATGGGCGTAACCGCAATTTGGGAGAGTAGGAGATCATCGCACATTCCTTCGCATAGCACAAAGGCTGCCCGGTTACCATTGACAGGCAGCTCGCGCACCATCAGATCAAAGCTTGGGCCGAACACGCCGCGCAGGTAGATCAGGTTTTCCTGCAAAGAGGCAGAAATCTCCGCGGGCGGCACCTGCGTCGTTTGCGCATTGATCGGAGTAAAATCCTTCTGTACGGCATTTTTAAGCCATTGAAACATAAAACGGTCCTTCCTTTCCATTTGGCGGAAAAACAAATCAAAAATCCGCCGCTAACGGCAAAGCATAGGCCTTGCGAATAGAGGGTTCTTCAGGATAAATGATATACGCTACTGTTTTTTCCATCCTACTCCGGTTTATGCGGTGGAATATTACAGCGTAGAAACGCCATACTAGATATCGCTAAAGGCGGAAAATGAAAGCTTTGTACGCAACGCTGTGAAAGGCATGGATTGCGTATTGCCAGTCGGTACAAAATTTTGAATGGGGGCGCATGGAGTGATCCATATGCTGCTTTTTCATTTCTTTTCCGCCTTTAGACGGATGAAACAGGCCTTGCAAGGGAGGAAGCAGGATGATTATTACGCTCATCCGCGCGGCGATCTTATATTTTTTGATTGTCTTTTCTGTACGTATCATGGGTAAGCGGCAAATCGGCGAGTTGCAGCCATCTGAGCTCGTTATCACAATCCTGATCTCTGAGATCGCCGCTATCCCGATGCAGGATAACGGTGCGCCTCTGATTAATTCCGTGATACCCGTACTGCTGCTGATCTCCTTTGAGGTGATTGCCTCAGTCGTGAGTATGAAATTCCCCAAATTCCGCGGCCTCATGCAGGGCCATTCCCTCATTGTCATCCGCAACGGGATGATTGACCAAACACAGCTCAAGCGGCTTCGTTTTACCGTAGACGACCTGATGGAAGCGCTGCGGCAGAAGGACGTGTTCCGAATCGAGGATGTGCAATATGCAATTGCCGAAACCAATGGCACGCTGAGCGTTCTGCTCAAGCCGGAAAAGCGCGTTCCGGTAGCGGAAGAATTAAACGTGACGATTCCGGATGACGGCTTGCCGTGTATCGTCATCAGCGACGGACGCATCATCACCTCTGCTTTTAAGGATTGCGGGATGACGATGAAAAAGCTCCAGACCCATATCAAGAAAAGCGGGCTGGAGCTAAAAGATATTCTGATTATGGAGATTGACCGCAGTGGAAATACGACGATCATCAAACGGGATGAACGGCTGAACAACGGAAAAATGGGGTAAACCCTCCCCTTTGGAGGATGAGAAAAGTAAAAGGAACGGGCGCGATTGCCCGTTCCCTCATTCAATGGACTCATTTATGGTGCTTGAAAGGAGCAAGTTTCAATGAAACGCCTGATTACAGCAATTTCCCTGCTTACCATTGCGGGGATTTTATGCGGGATTGGATTTCTAAGCATGAAGAAACAAGTGGATACACTGACGCAGCTGTTCCATGAGGGCGCTCAAGCCGCACAAGCAGAGGATGAAGAACGGCTCCATACTTGCACAAAAGAGCTACAAAAAGCATGGGAAAAAAGCCATGTCGTTTTTTCTATGCTGATCCAGCATCGATCTCGATGATTTAGAGACAGACATTCTGGATTTGAACAACCTTCTGAAAGAAAAGGAGTTTAAAGAATATAAACGGACGTGTGAAGCGGGAATCATTGAACTGGATCATATTTATAATTCGGAGATACCGTCGGTGGGGAATGTGTTTTAAATTTAAGAAAAGAATATCGCGCTTATATCCACTTTATTTTATAAGATCCTTTTTAATTTGCGATGTAGAAATTTCGGGTGTACGCGGTAAATAAATAACCTCGCAATAGGGTTTTAAAAAATCGAATTTCCCCTCCCAATCATTTCCCATCACAAAAGTATCAATATGATATTCTTTCATATCGTTGATCTTCTGATCCCAGTCCTCTTCGGGGATTACAAGATCTACATACCGGATAGCTTCTAACAGTCGTTTACGTTCCTTATAGGAAAAATAGCAATTCTTATGTTTTTGCCTATTATTAAACTCATCGGTAGATAGAGCAACGATCAAATAATCCCCTAACGCCTTTGCGCGCTGCAAGAGGTTAATATGCCCATAATGTAAAAGGTCAAAGGTCCCATAGGTGATAACTCTTTTCATCGACTAATACTCTCCAAAATCAATTTTCTGAATATGATGCCGATCTCCCCGTTTATCTTCAGGAGGCAATTGCATATAATCTCCATAAAAGAAACGTAAATACTCTTCATATTTACTTGGAACAGAAAAAAGATGATCTTCAAAGGGCAGTTGGACATTCTTCTCCAACCAAGCTCTCTCGATACTTTCTTTCTGATATCCATAGGAGCCACCAAAAGTAACGACTCTCGTAGTTTCTTGGTGATCATATCTTAACATAATTTGAGTCAGCTCATTCTGTAAAGTCTTTAAAGGTAATAAAAAAGTAATTAGTCTTATGACTTTATAAATAATTAATTTTCCCGTCTCTCTTTTTTCCCAACATTTATAATTATTTTTTATCAGAATTAAACGTTTCAATATATATGACTGTAGATTCTGCCATCTTTGCAACTTATAATTATCCGGAATGCTGTCAAAAGGAAACACATCAACATATATACCATCATGAATATGGACCTTTTCAGCATTCCGCTCGATATAATGAGTATTATTAAGTCTAATTTTGGAAAACGGAAGACCAAAATGCTTGTCTGTATTCCAATTTTGTAAAAAAAAACGTTCATCTAAATCTGTAGCACAAGCCGTTATAAAACGTTCATAGTCTGAACGTAGCATACCAATATCTAGATCGTCATCCCAGGGGATAAAACCTTGATGACGAACTGCGCCCAATAGAGTACCTGCAATTAAAAAATATTGTATTCCATTTCTTTCACATATCCTTTTTATTTCTAATGCAACATCTAACTGTAATAGTTGAGCTTTTCTTAAACTACTATCCATCCTCGGTCTCCTTTAATTGTGGTGATAATATTAGCAAGAGTTCTCACTAAAATTTTTTATATTTTTTCCTTTAATAATTGTAGATATCGCTTACGATCCAATAATAGTAAACACCCAAATGAAAGTCCATATATAAGAATAAAGAGCACTAAACTTCCGAAGCTACTACTCACAACGAACATAAGCATCATAATAAATTCTATTAATTTATCCTTCCAGGAAAAGTTTCCTCCCACGTTATGATATAGATAGAGCTCCGCACACAAACACCAAATCGTCATGGTAACTGTTGTACTGATCGCAACCGAAATGATAGAATGAAAAATAAAATAAGAGCCCGCTGTTATTCCCATCATTGCTAAAACTCCTACAATATTAAGTATTAAGTAAGCCTTTTCCATACGATATGCTTTGAAATAGGAAGTTAACAATAGCTGGGAGCGGCCTAATGGCAGGCACATAGCCAACAAAATATATAAGTAAGATAGTACCGGTATATATTCCTTCATAAAATACCGAACAATCCAGACAACTGGTATATAGGCAAACCAGGCAATATAAATCAAGAAACTGCAAATAAAAGAAAATTTCTTATAATATTCTGGTAATTTTTCTTCAGACAACCGTTTTAAAAAGGGAAAAATGACCGTCCCGGCTTTGACACCAGCTGAAACAGTTGTTCCAAGTGTAGCAAACGTGCTGGTAAAGGTAACAATGATATGTAAAATTGACATAGCAAAAGCATATTGTCCATATACATAGGCGGATTCGTTCCATTCGACAATTGTGCGCCCAGCCACTGGCATAAAAGAAGCCGCTATTAAGGCAAACGTTATATTCAGCCCATACCTGCACTTCTCCCAAAATTCCCGTAATCCGATTCTGATAGGCTCTGCCTTTCCAAATAAAAACCTCCGCCCGAGTACAAGACAAATTACCGTTACGAAAATCCGTACGCCAAAATCCGCGAGCATAACATCCTCTGAGCGAGACAGGTGAAAAGAAAGAAGCAACACGTAAGCAACTGTAGCTAAAACTTTCAGTAAAAGGTTTACAACATTATACACACCCGTCTTTCCTACAGATAAAAATACGGTGAGCACAATGCATTGCAAACAAATACTGGGAACACTCAAAGCGAGCACTTGGTAGATTTCTTGACGAGTTGGATCTCTTGCAAAAGAAACGGCAGCAAAAAGTGCTACTGTAACAATGATCAGATAAATAAAAAACACACGCATAGAAGCTCTGATTCGTTGAAACGGCAACCTCTCATACTCATATCCGCCATAAAACAGGCCTATTCCATCGTTGAGGCCCAAGCCAAATAAATTTAAATAGCCGAGATAAAATAGATAAATTTGCCAATAGCCGAATTCCTCTGGCCCCATAATTTTTGGCAAGATAAAACCAGTTATGAAAGACAAAGCTAAAATAACGGCTTGTGTGAAAACAGTAATAACTACCTTTTTGGTCCCTGTCCGGATCGTCTCATTATCGTTCACAGGGATTCTCCTTTGCGTTGTTTTCTAAGCAAGATCATGCGAACCAATGCCCAAAAAAATGTCAGTTCTAAAAATGCGCAGCAACTCTGCATGACGCTAAAAATCTGATTGTTGGCCGGCATATATAAAAACATAATAATAAATAACGGCAACAAACACTGGGAGATCAAATTCTTTCCCCAAATCGCATCTTTCCACGATACAGCTAAGAAAGCGCCAATAAAAAACATCAGAAGGATAACTCCATAAAAACTAATGTCATTTGCCATATAACTGTAAAAGGAATGCCATTTCATATCTGCATCCCACTGATCACTAATCTTTGCTTGATATGTCCTAGAAGTTACATCAATGCCAAACAGCGTTTTGAAATTTGAACGCAGGAATGCTGAATTTCCAATTCCATAAGTGCTTGTAAACGGCTCATCCAAAGAGAGGGACATTCCATAATAGCCCTGTGTAACATACTCAGTTAGTCCATAAAACGCGCTTTTCATAAACCCATTATTATTTTTCTTATTGTCATCAGTGATATTTTGGAGCGATTGCTCCTTTTTTTCCTGCTGGGAGCGCGTATCCGGCACCGTTGATGTTTCACTCTTTTGTGTAATCTCAACCGTCGTTTCTGGTATGGATTCAGAAACAGGAGCTTGCGTTGTGATCTCCGGAGCTGCCTGATGATTTACATAATCTTCCACTGAGCCGACCCGCGTAATCAAACCATAAGTAAAAAACCATACACTGAAGATAATCAGGCCAACTGTAACCACAATCAAAAAACGCTTTTGATAAAAATTATTTCGGAATCCATTTTCATGATTGAGACAAAAATCAATAAAAAGAGCTCCCGCAAATAAAAAGAGCAGTTCAAAGATCCCCTTATTGGTCCCTATCCCAACATACGTTGCTAGTTGGAATATTACCAAAACTAAAAAGTATACTCTATATCCGATTTTTAGTCGATTCCAAAGAAATACGCAAATTGGAACCATACTGGAAAATAAAAAGGAGCTAAGCGCTAAAATGCCTGTAATTAACTTATTTCCTTGGAAAGCAGCTCCAGAATTATAGTCAAATTTTAAATAATACTGTAGGCCAGGATTTTTTAATCCACTTATAAAATCAGATAATACATGTGTAGGAATCCAGCCAGACGATTTGGTAAGATTCCTATAATTAATCAAACTGGCAATTGTGCAAATCAGTAAAAAAATCCAGAAAAAACGCAAAAAAAGATCCGTTATCTTGGAGGACAAAATGACTGATTGTTTTGAAATTTGAAACTTGTTGGCAAACAATACATAGCCTACTATGAAGGCAACATGATAGCAAGCGATCAAGGTCCAGAACAGTGCCTTATTTTCCGTTTTCCAAGGGATTGGGCCAAACTGATATAAAAGCAAAGTCATGCCTAAATAAAGCTCAATTAAAAATAGGGGCAAAAATAGTAAAAATTTATCATTTCTCTTCTGTTGTATCAAACGATTCCCTCCCATTAAAATTACATATTTTCTATAAATTCAGTGATAACATTGGCGGTCGTTTCCGGCAATGCATCAGGATAAAGCGACTTCACGTCTTCAAAAGATAATAACTGACAATCCTTTTCCAAAAACTTACGCAGCTTTACTAGCGCATCCTCTGTCGTACCGTCTGTAATTTGAATACATAAGGAATTGGGATAACGCTGTAATATGGAAATAACAGAATCCTGGTTATAATAATAAAAATGTATGATGGGTTTACCCGTGGCCAAACATTCAAAAATTTTGCTTGGCGACTGATTTGCGTTTCGATTCCCTACACTGAGAATATAATCGGATTGAGCGATCGCTTTATCTGCCTCCTCCTTTGTAACGCTGCCGTAAAAATGAATGACAGAAGGATATTTTTTAGCATATGCGAAAAGTACTTCTGAACAATTTCCAACAGCATATATGTTACACTCCACCGATATTTCAAGCTTAGCCAAAACTTGCAACATAAAATCCGGCTCTCTGATTCCCTTGTTAAATGAACCGGCATACGTCAATATTTTCAATTGTACATCTTTCTCACTAGGATCAGCAGAGACGGCATAAAGCATCGGGTGTTCCAAAACAGAAATTTTATTTGCATAATTTGAAAACTCCTGCTCAAAATGTGGTTGGAGATGCCTCATAATTATAATTTGACTACTTAAATCTAAAATTTTTTGCTCTAATTTCAAATGCTTCGTATATTTTATTCTTTGATTAAGCTTTGTACGATGCAGCGAAATATTATCGCTAAACGGATCGAAAAAGTATGATATAACCTTAGGCGGTGACTGTAACTGACTACAGTATCGATAGGTGGCAACCATTGACTCAAATGGGATGCATACGGGAATAATCACATCAATCGGCGTGATGGAATGGATTCTCTCCAACGCCTCCTCATACTTTCTACACAAATGGTAATCCACATTATGGGGCTTAATAATTGCCTTCAAATATTTTAGCATCCGTAAGAATAGCAATTCTAAGGAATATAATCTGCGAAAAAAAGCATTGCGCTTAGACTCTATTTTATCTTCTACATAAAGTCTATGGTTAATCTGCTTTGTATCAACACGTAAAATATGACATCCATTCAAATAATCTTCGTCACTCTGACCGCAGTGGTTCTTTACAGAAAGGATCGTAATATGATAGCGAGTTTTTAGGCAGGAAACCACATGATTGACACAAGTACCCACAGCAGAAAAATATGGATAGTATCCCGATAATACAAAGACAATGTGTTTCATATCTTCCTCGCAAGCCTCCCTTTCTATCAAAATATTGAACTATTAAACAAACTGATGATAAAGGGCTACAGTTTTTTGACACTGTATTTTTTGATCCATTGAATTTCGATGTGTCAACCATTTCTCATGGTTCATTTGATAATGGATACTACCTAAGCGTTTCACTTGAGATATCATTTCCTCTAAATTACCCTTAGGAACAACATAGCCACAGCCAGCAGAAACAGTTTCACTACAGCCGCCCGTATCAAATGTTATTACCGGCGTTCCACAAGCGATCGCCTCTAAATTCGTCGTAGGATAATTATCCTCTAAGGTTGGATTCAAAAAAATATCCGCAGCACTATATATCTTTACTAATTCATTCAAATCATCTGTACGTGTAATTCCCAACATATGATTGGAGAGCGAATGGCATTGCTGTTCTGTCAGCCCTACCACAACTATGCAAAAAGTATCGTCCAGCCGTTGAGACAACTCTAATAAATAATCAAAGCCCTTACGAGACTCCCAAACATTTGCAACCGACAGCAGCATTGTTTTGTTGGTCAAATGATTTTTTTCCCTAAAACTACTGCCGGTTGGTTTAAACTGATTTAAATCTATTCCATTGTGGATCGTAGCAATGGGATAATTTTTAAAAAAAGACTGTTTCGCCAAATCTTTTAACCAATTGGATGGTGTTATAATCTGTAGTTTCGGGATAGAAGTGAACCATTCTTTTTTTTCTTTAAAATTACTTTCTGAATGATCCATCACGAAGCTCGCCGGGTATTCTCTTTTCTGCGGGCAATCATGGCAACCTGTTTTCCAACGGTCACATCCAACAAAGTCAAAATAAGAACAATGCCCCGTAAAGGCCCAGCAGTCATGTAACGTCCAAACAATCGGTTTCCCACATTCTCTGAGCCACTCAAACAGGGTTGGCAGATGAAGATAATAACCATGTAAATTGTGCAAATGAATTATATCCGGATCATATTCCCCAGCTGACCGAATAAAACGCTGCGTTGCCCTTTTCGAATAGAAACCATGCTTATCCGTAATGCGGCTACAGACGCCATGCAGATTCACAGCCAAATCGGTGCCAATCCGAAAGCTTTTTACATCGTCCGGCGCCTGACCGCGCCCATAGGCAATCAAACAATCGTCACCGCTTTGGGTTAAATATCTCGATAAGTCTGCCGCGATACGTCCGGTACTGCCATATCCACAAACGGAATTGATTTGCAAAACCTTCATTTATTTTCCCCACACCGTTTTATTCACAATCTCCGTATAGCTCTGGATCAGCTTCACTACTTTCACTGACACATTCGTATCCGCATAATCCTCCGCCATAACAACCTCTTCCCGGTTATCCCGCATGGCAACGGCCAGATCCAGCGCCTGCTCCACATCCCGGCCGGTAATCCCGCC
>ERZ791883.2993-NODE-2993-length-10121-cov-3.468508_pt1 | contig 10121 bp, 6 predicted proteins | sample MGYA00510160_ERZ791883 | MGnify/ENA primary metagenome ERZ791883 (study PRJEB30046, sample SAMN00792072) | human gut metagenome | study: EMG produced TPA metagenomics assembly of the A metagenome-wide association study of gut microbiota in type 2... | reverse complement strand
CTGCTAAAGACGGTTCAAAAATAGTAGTAGAGCTACCTGATATCCGTGATGAAAAGAAATACAATTATCAAAGTGACCTCTACGCCGCTACACCGATTGTGGTGGAAATAGCCAAGTAGTGAAACACAGAAATATCATGAAAGTAAAAAATATCCTGTTTATGAATAAGTATTCAACTCTTTATATCACAGCCCTCGGACTCATTTCATGTACCGGGGGAAATAAGTCGGCAGAAGCATCCGCAACTGCCGCCATCAACTGTGACACTAATAAACAACGTCCCAATATAGTCATCTTATTAACAGATGACCAAGGCTATGGCGACATGCGCTGCTATGGCAATGAAAAACTGCAAACGCCACACCTTGACCAATTGGCAGCTGAAGGTACCCGCTTTACGAACTTTTACGCCGGTGCCGCTGCTTCCACCCCCTCACGTGCCGCATTACTCACCGGACGTTATGCCGAACGTACAGGAGTACCCGGTGTAGTAGACGACCAATCGGAAAACGGTCTTAAGCGCAGTGAGATAACGCTAGCCGAATACCTGAAACAAAACGATTACGCCACTGCCATTGTGGGCAAATGGCATTTGGGTTACCAACCCGAATACCTGCCACTGCGTCACGGTTTCACCGAATTTTACGGTATCCCCTACTCCAACGATATGTGGCCGTATCATCCGGCACCCGACCATGCCTACCCCGCATTACCTTTTTATGATAATGACCGCATATTGGAGTACAATGCCCCTGTCAATCAAATGACTACTCGGCTGACTGACCGTGCCGTACGCTTCATCAACGAACATAAGCAGGAACCTTTCTTCCTCTATCTACCCTATACCCAGCCCCATGTACCGCTGGGAGTGTCTGACAAATTCAAAGGAAAATCAGGACAAGGCCTCTATGCCGATGTAATAATGGAAATAGATTGGAGCGTGGGAGAGATTATGAAAGCGCTGAAAGCCAACGGACTGGATGATAACACGATTGTCATGTTTACCTCTGATAACGGCCCCTGGTTGAGTTATGGAAACCATGGTGGAAGCAACGGCGGTTTGCGCGAGGGCAAAGGTACCACCTTTGATGGTGGTCAGCGCGTCCCCTTTATAGTACGTATGCCGGGAGCAATACCCGCAGGCAAAGTGAACGATCAGTTCCTGTCGGCACTCGACATCACGCCTACATTAGTAAACCTCACACAGTCACAAATGCCACGTATGAATAAGTTTGACGGACAAGATGCCTGGGATATTCTTTCAGGAAAAGCAAACGAACACCAGCCTTTCTACTTTGTATATAACGGAGTGGTGGAAGCCTTGCGCGACGGCAAATGGAAATGTGTAGCTCCGCACACCTATCGTATCGTGAAAACTCCCGGTAAAGACGGACTTCCCGGCGAACAGATAGCAGCAGGCGGTAACACCGGTCTCGCCCTTTTTGACTTGGATACCGATCCTCGAGAAAGCAATGACCTGGCTGCTGCACATCCTGAAATAGCAGCGCAAATGCAGGCTAAAATCAAAGAGTTTCAGAAGGAAATGGATGAAGAAATGAAACATTTAATGATCGAATAGACAAGCTATATCAACCAATTGCATCATGAAGAAAATCATACTATTATTGATCCTCATCCTGCTATGTCACCCGGCCGGTATACAAGCACAGTCGGTACATCCCCTACAAGTAACAGAAATACCTGCATGGGTAGCCAATGCCTTCACTGTAGCCCAGAAACAATCGGAAGCAATGTACAAAGAAGTGATGAAAAACAATCTACTTCCACGTTCCATTCAACGGGGCATGGTGTCCCAAACGGACTGGACGGCAGGCTTCTTTCCCGGTACACTGTGGTATCTTTATACCTACAACCATAAAGAGGTATGGAAAAAACGCGCCCAAGCAGCCACAGCTCTGATGGAAGGTGAACAAAACAATGCTTTTGACCACGACATAGGTTTTAAGATGTACTCCTGCTATGGTAACGGTTATTTACTTACCGGTGACAAAGCCTACCGCCACATCCTCTTCCGTTCAGCTAAAACGCTGGCCTCACGCTATTCATACAAAACGGGACTCATCATGTCATGGGAACCGGATGAAAGCCGTGACTGGCTATTTCCGGTAATCATCGACAATATGATTAACCTGGAACTGCTAATGGAAGCATATAAGATGTCAGGCGACACCACTCTTAAACACATTGCCATATCCCATGCAGATAAGACGATGAAGTATCACTACCGCAAGGACATGTCCTGTCCTCACGTAGTAGATTATGAACCGGAAACAGGGGCTATGCGCAAATATGACTGGAACAACGGATCAGATGATACAACCCGTTCCACCTGGTCACGCGGACAATCGTGGGGACTATACGGTTATACCATGATGTACCGTGAAACCGGCAACAAGAAATACCTGCGCCATGCCGAACAGATAGCCGACTTTCTATTAAGTCATCCAAACATGCCGGAAGATATGATTCCTTACTGGGATTATTCCGACCCCAAACGTTCAACCATGCGTGATGCTTCGGCGGCGGCAATCATGGCATCGGCACTAATGGAACTTAGTACCTATTCCGTACAAGGCAAAGCATATTTTGCTGCCGGAGAAAAACAACTGAAAAGCCTGGCTTCACCCACCTATCTGGCAAAACCGGGGACACACAAGAACTTCATCTTGATGCATGCTACCGGAAATTTCCTGCGAAACAGTGAACTTGACGGAGGACTCTCTTATGCGGACTATTATTTCATGGAAGGAATGTTGAGATACTTACGAGTGCTCAACGGGCAGGATCTATATCCATATCGTTCTTACCATAAGGATATGAGATTCTAAATAGAAAGCCTGTTTGCAGACGTTCCCAATGAATGATAAAAATTGAAGGCACGTTTTGTGGTTGACAGAAAGATGGTTATCTTTACGCTATCTTTAATCAATCTATATACATTCAAAACTTATATATTCAGCACTCATGAGAAACCGATATCTGCAAACAGGCTTTATTTTTTGCCTTCTTCTTTGCTTCTTAACCATATCCGTGTGTCATCTACAAGCAGCGGACAGATACAGCCACATTCATTTCAAGCGATTATCCGTAGAAAATGGCTTGCCACAAAATACGGTTCTTGCGCTGACACAAGATCATAATGGAAAAATATGGGCAGGAACTTTTGACGGTCTATGTTGGTATGATGGTTATCGTTTCTCTTCTTTCTATAAAGACTTAAATGATAGTACAAGCCTTTCAAACAACCATATTTACTCATTATGTACAGACAAAGAAGGCACAGTATGGGTAGGAACATTAACCGGATTATCCCGTTATAATATCGTCGGAAACAACTTTACCAACTATTCACTTCCCGGCGGATTACCAATACAAATACTTACCATTGTCGATCTTAACGAGAAGAATCAGCTACTGCTGGGCACTAACAACGGGCTCGTCATTTTTGACAAGAAGACCGGACACATGGATTTCCATTCCCATTTGCAAGGCAAAACGATTTATTCCATCTGTAGAATGAATGATGATATGATATTGGGAACTTCTTCAGGAGTTTACTTTTATCAAATCCAGAATCAAAATGTCACCCAATTATTGCCCGAGCTCAAGAAAGAAATAATCTCTTCCATTATTTATGACCCACGCAAGCGTGTCTGCTGGCTAGGTTCTCTAAGTAATGGGATATATTACACGGATGATAAATTTCAAATTAAGAAACACTATCATAATAAAGACAAAGACTCCGGACTGACTTCCAATGCAGTACGAACACTGACACAAGATGATCAAGGTCGAATTTGGATTGGCACCATAGATGCGCTGTTTATCCTCGAACCGGAAACAGACAGTATAGAAAAGTATTCATTTTCTTACGAAGACGAAAACTCACTGGGGCATAATTCCGTCCGCTCTATTCTGAAAGATAATCAAGGCGGAATCTGGATAGGGACTTTCTACGGCGGACTTAACTACTATCATTCCATGGCTCCGTCATTCAACACAATGTCACACTCGGATTATCATAATTCAATCAGCGACAACACTGTCAGCTGCATCGTAGAAGACCCTTATACCGGGAATCTTTGGATAGGTACTAATGATGGCGGATTGAATGAGTACGACAGGAAACGGAATTACTTCACCGCATATTCCGCAAACCGGAATAATCCTCACGCATTGCAATCTAACAATATAAAATGTGTACTCCCCGACACGGAAGGCATCTATATCGGAAGCCACGGCGGTGGACTAAGTTACTTATCCAGACACAACAGGCAGATTGAAAACTACGTTCTTCCGGAAGCTATTTCTGTAAGCAACAGTTGTTATTCCTTGTTGGATGGAAAAAATGGAACGCTTTGGGTAGGTTCTATTATTGGCTTGTATCAGTTCAATAAGAAAACACATCAGTTATCCCTCCATCCATTAGCACAAAAATATCCCCAGCTGAACACAATCCTCATATCTGTTCTTTATCGTGATTCCAAAGACCGTATTTGGATCGGAACGGAAGAAAGCCTATATGTATATAGCAACGGCAAACTGGAAGAACGGAAGGACTATACTTCCCATTCACCATCCCTCATACAAGCTTTTTATATCCAGGAAGACAGTAACCACGATATATGGGTCGGTTCATCAGTCGGGCTATATCAATATCCCGGTGGAGACCCCGAACATCTGGTACGCTACACAACCAGTGAAGGACTGCCGAACAACTTTATTCATGGAATTCTGGAAGATGGTAAAGGACGTCTTTGGATAACAACTAACCGTGGGTTATCCTGTTTCAATCCTTCCGAAAAAACATTTCTTAATTATACCAAACAAGACGGATTGAGTCACGAACAGTTCAACACTTATGGAGCCTGTAAGACTAAAGATGGCATGTTCTATTTAGGCAGCTTAAAAGGGATCACTTATTTTAATCCGTACGAATTCGTGGATAACCCATTCTCGCCTAATGCCGTCATTACAGGTGCTACCATCATGAATCAGCCCATCATGCTGATAAAAGATGGTGCAGCCAGTGTTTTTCAGGCAGAAAATGGCCGTCTGTTGGGTATGACTTTTCCTTCAAGTATGAAATTCTTCAGTATCCGGTTCTCTGTAATCAATTATCTTTCCGGGCGGCGAAACCTGTTTGCCTACAAACTGGAAGGATTTGATGACGACTGGATATATTCGACACAGGCGATCTCTATGCGGGGAGCTAATTATTCCAATCTCCCCCCGGGCAAATATACATTCAAAGTAAAAGCCTGCAATAATAATGGCCGATGGAACGAAACTCCTGCTGAATTCTTTGTACATATCACACCCATGTGGTATCAGACTTGGTGGGCCAAGACGATCTTTGTCTTATTTACACTAAGCATACTGGTATTAGTGGTTTATTTCTTCATTGCCCGTGCGAAAATGAAAATGCAACTCCAGATAGAGCATCTGGAACGTCAGAAGATTGAAGAAGTCAGTCAGGAGAAAGTGCGTTTCTATATCAATATGTCGCATGAGTTACGCACTCCGTTGAGTTTGATACTGGCTCCATTGGAAGAACTAGTGGAAGACAAGAGTAAATTCGAGATACAGGCACAACAGAAACTGTCCTATGTTTACAAGAACGGACGTAAACTATTACATCTCGTTAATCAACTTTTGGATTTCCGCAAAGCAGAATCAGGAGCTATGCCTATTCACGTGACAATAAGCAATGTGGACGAACTGGCGAACAACGTATTCACAATGTTTAAAGAGAATGCGCAAAAGAGAAATATGACTTATCAGTTACAGTCGGAATTGAAAGGTAGCCAGTATCCGATAGACCGGACATATCTCGAAATGATGCTGACTAACCTGCTTTCCAATGCTTTCAAATTTACGCCGGACGGTGGAACTATCATCCTCTCTCTAAACAAAGCCGGGAAATTCTTCCAAATCAGCGTTAAGGATAATGGTGTCGGTATCCCCCCTGCAAAACTATCCCGTATTTTTGAGCGCTTCTACCAGGTGGACGATCAGCAGAAAGGTAGCGGTATCGGACTTTCTTTAGTGAAATGTCTAGTTGAGAAACATCACGGCACGATTTCCGTCAGTAGTGAACCGCAACAGGGAACGGAATTCCGTATCCTGTTACCCGTAGAATTAAAAGTGTTCACTCCCGAAGAAATAGTAGATGAGAATGATGAAAAATCACTCATCCGGCAAACCAACTCCCTGGCTAAGGATACCCTGATGAATAATGAACAGCTCCACCCACAGATAATGGAAGACGTAGCTCTGGAAGAAGATGATAGCGAATTGGAAGGCATGACGGAAACCATTCTTTTGATAGATGACAATAAAGAAATGGTAGATTATCTTAAAGGTAATTTCAAATCAAAATATATCACTCTGACAGCCGGAAACGGTGAAGAAGCACTAGCTATTTTGAAAACTCAAAAAGTAGATATAGTACTCTCGGATGTGATGATGCCGGGTATCGATGGTATAAAGCTATGTGAACTGATAAAAAAGAATATGCAGACCTGTCATATCCCCGTTATCCTATTGTCGGCCAAGGGAAGTATAGAAGCACAGACTGCCGGTATCCAAATCGGGGCGGACGATTATATCCCCAAACCGTTCTCTATGAATCTACTGAAAGGTAAAATCCGTAATATTCTGAAATCAAAGCAACGATTAAGATATTATTATTCAAATACAATTGATATTGACACGGCTAAAATGACCTCCAATACGTTGGACGAGGAGTTTATGAGCAAAGCGATACAGATTGTAGAAGAGAATATCGACGATGAGAGTTTCACTACCGATGATTTGGCGGAAAAGCTCTTTATAAGCCGTTCTTCACTGTATCTCAAAATGAACTCCATATCGGGAGAGCCACCCGCCAATTTTATCCGCCGTATCCGTCTCAACAAAGCTTGCAAATTATTACTTGAGGGACGGTATTCAATCTCTGAGATCAGCAGTAAGATTGGTTTCAGTTCACCGTCCTATTTTTCAACGAGTTTCAAGAAGTATGTAGGTTGCCTGCCGTCGGAGTATGTCAAGAATCAGGGGAAGAATATGGAGCAATAGGATTTGGACAGGATGCAGTATTATTATAAATACAATTATTATATTCGCAATAATTGTATTTATAATAATCAGTATGGTAGCTATTCATCATTCTTTTATGTAGCCGGATACATATCCCCTCTTAAAAAAGGTAATCGCCTCTTAATGGGACGACTTCCCGACTCCCTAAAAGTCCACCATTTTGTGCGCTGAAAGGCCTTGGTCTTCGCACCGGGAAACCTTAAAACTGGTAGTCTAACTAAAAATTCTTCAAGTCTTTATACCGCTTCATTGCTTCCAAATAATAATAGTCGGCATAGTTCAACGGGACATTCACCTCACTGTCATGCGGGAAACTGCCTACAGAATGCATCAGGATAAATCCCTTATTCTCATTCTCCTTCGCCAGATAATCCGGGGAGGATAACTGTTTCAATATATTCTCCGCATATTCAATATAGGCATCACTTAGGCTCTGGTCTTCCGTATAAGCATATAACTCGAGCAATGCGGAAGCCGTAACCGCCGCTGCAGAAGCGTCACGGGGAGCATTCGGAATATCGGGCGTATCATAATCCCAATAAGGAATATAATCATTTCCCGAAGGACGGTTCTCCATAATGAAGCGGGCAATCTTATGTGCCGCCTCCAGATAAACCGGATTTTTCGTAAAGCGATAGCACATGGTATAGCCATACACTCCCCATGCCTGCCCGCGAGCCCAAGCGGAAGAATCGGCATAACCTTGAAATGTGCCCTTTGACTCTACCTTTCCGCTCGGAACGGAATAACTTACCACATGATACGAAGTCATATTCTCACGAAAATGATTCTTTAAAGTCTTGTCGGCATGAGCAATGGCAATGTCGCGATATTTGGAATTGCCGGTTTGCTCGGACGCCCAGAAAAGTATTTCAAGATTCATCATATTATCAATGATGACGGGATAACTCCAATCACCGAAATCCCAAGAACGAATCAGACCGATTTCGGGGCTGAAACGTGCGCAAAGACTTTCCGAAGAATTAATCAGGATCTCTTTATCTTTCGGCTCCGGTTTCAGACGAAGAGCATTCCCATAACTGCAATACATCATAAAACCAATGTCATGGTTACCTGTATAATACTGAATACTTTCCAGACGGTCGGTGTACCGACGGGCTTCTTTTGCCAAAGCCTCATCTCCCGACAATTCGTAAGCCAACCACATGGAGCCGGGGTAGAATCCGCTTGTCCAGTCTTTCGCATTTTCCAAACGGTAGCTTCCGTCCACTTTGGTTGAGCGCGGGAAACAGGCTGTATCCGGTACATCTTTCAATTGTTCAGCCATATAGAGCAACTGATGATCGGATGTTTTTACCGCATTCTCAAACCATTCCGGCGCCCCCGTCTTGGGGGTGCTGCAAGCGGTCAGCAGACTCATTCCCCAAACCGCTACGTACAACTTTCTTTTCATTTTCATATTAATAGCTTTAGTGATTAAATGTATTCTTATCGATTGCTCCCGGAAGTAAACTGTTTCTCTTCGTTCCGGGTAACGAGCTTACAGGTCTGTTCATCAATAGAAAACGTTACAAGACTATGCAGCAACCAATCCCTTTCGACTATCTTCTTTCAGACTACCTCGAAAGAGGGAGTTACAAACCGGGGGATATCATCCGTTATCGTGAAAGAATAAGTAGGACTCCACGCCATATTCTCACCGGACTTACTTACCGAACGAAAACGCCAATACCAGGTTCCGCTGCTCAATATCTGATGAGGGTTGAACATACACCAGGGGACAGATTTGGAAACGACTGTCGTATTTCCAGGATTCATACTATTAAAATTAATCGATACTTTACTTATGACAAAAGTAGGGATTATCGGAAAGACGGACTTTATATATCTATTTTTTCAGTATTGATTCCTTATCAACAGGTATTAATATCGTCCAAAGAAGTTTTGATTTTGTGTATCTGTAGTACTATTATTTACAATCTCGTCTCAGAAAGGAAGCTATCGACATTGCAAATTGGCATTAGCGCCTATATATAAAAATTGCGTACATATATCCTTTCACGGATAATGTACGCAGTTCACTTTAGCGGAATGTATTTTATTTATATAAATAGAACATACGATCCATCAGTTGCCATTTCTCTGCAGAAGTCGCTGTTGCATCCGCCTGTTGGAATATAGACATATAGGCTTCCCATTCAGCCTGACGAGGCAGGGTGGCGAGACGCGCCATCGCAGTCTCCCAATCAAAATCAAGTGGTGTCTCGACTATCATGAACAGACGGGTCCCCAATATATAAATTTCCATTTCCAGAATACCCACTTCACGGATTCCATCCCGGATTTCCGGCCACGCCTCTGCTTCACTATGACGCTTTACATATTCTGCTATCAATTCGGGGTTGTCTTTCAAATCCATTGTCTGGCAGTACCTTTTCACCGGAACTTTATATTCCTGTACTACATAACCATTTTCTTTCATTTTCTAGTGTTCCTTAATTCAATTATATTTTAATTAGTTGGATATATGTTCTTTTTATAGCTAAACAGACTAGACTATCTATCTCACGATGTCTTCCGGGAACTTGGCCGGCATTCCCAGTCTCTTCCAAGTCTCATAATACCAGGCATTGAGTTCGTTTCCATTCAAATCGTTCTTGATAAAGTATTTCAGATGCAAGTAATCCTTATCCTTGATTTCGAATTGCAGAATATTATCCTGATTGTCCAACATCGGAAGATGGATATTCTTCTCGATACTCTCTTTATAAGAATCATCCGTCAGTTGCTTCCACGTTCCATATCCCGTGATGATAGCATCGGAACCGGGAATAATCGTGAAGTTCACGATTCGTCCGTCATCGCTCAGAACCTTGAACGTGTTACTAGGCTTTAAGGCTCCCGGAACATCAGGAGATTCGGACACATAATGGCAAAGCTGCCAAATACCTTTCAAATCGGCCAATTGGAATTTTGTTTTCTTCTGGGCCATCGCACCTGTTACCGCCAACAACATTATTGAAAGCATGGTAAAGAAA
>ERZ791883.2983-NODE-2983-length-10151-cov-3.455032_pt1 | contig 10151 bp, 9 predicted proteins | sample MGYA00510160_ERZ791883 | MGnify/ENA primary metagenome ERZ791883 (study PRJEB30046, sample SAMN00792072) | human gut metagenome | study: EMG produced TPA metagenomics assembly of the A metagenome-wide association study of gut microbiota in type 2... | reverse complement strand
GTAATATGATTGCCGGTCTTCCCGGTTCCGAAGCCGAAGGTTCTGGAATATAATGCCCGTTTTGGCGATCCGGAAGCGCAGGTTGTTCTTCCTCGTATGAAGAACGATATCATCGAAGTGATGGAAGCCTGTGTAAACGGAACTCTGGATCAGATAGATCTTCAGTTTGAGGATAATGCGGCAGTATGTGTAGTCCTTGCAAGTGACGGATATCCTGTGAAATATGAAAAAGGTATTCCGATGTACGGATTTGAGAACTTCAAAGGTAAGGATGGTTATTATTGTTTCCATGCAGGAACCAAATTAAAAGATGGTCAGATCGTAACCAACGGAGGTCGTGTCCTGGGAATCACAGCTACAGGAAAAGACCTGAAGGAAGCAAGAAAAAATGCCTATGAAGCCACAGAGTGGATCACATTTGCAAATAAATATATGCGCCATGATATTGGTAAGGCAATTGATGAAGCATAAATAATTTTGAGGTGCTGCAGTTTCAGAAAAAATGTATTTTGGATGATTACTGTAAAACAGATCAGAAAACAGAAAGGTTTAAAACCAGACCGGACTGTTTTCTGATTTTTTTGTAAATGTTTTTGCATAAATAATATAGGCTATTTTCTTTACTTTTCATGCAATCTGTTATAAAATAAAACAGTGCTGTAAAACAGAAACGTAATCGAACTCCGGACAGCAGGGGAAAATTTATGAACAGAAATTATGTAGATAAGAAAATACAGAAGATCATAAAAGAAATGAGACAGAGAGGATAAGAGCATGGGAATCAGCAAAGAAGAAGCAATCAAAGAATTACAGACCAGAGAGGAGATTTTTGTGGCATATTCACAGGCTACAAAGCTTCCGTATGTGAAATGTGATGAAGAGACATTTAATGATCAGGCATGGATTTTTTCAACAGAAGAAGGAATCAAAGAATTCGGCAAAAAAATGCTGGAAGAAAAGGTTCTTCTTATGGGTATGAAATTTACCAAGAAGGATTATCCCAGATTATATGGAACTTTCTATGCAATTGGCGTAAATACAGTTGTATGGGTAGATGGTGAAGATAAGATTGAGATTGATCTTCCTGATATTGCAAAACAGGCAGATATGAGCAAGATTGAGCCGGCTAAGAGACCGCTTCTGAATCCTACACTGGAGCTTTCCGGCATTTACTTTATGCAGGAACTCCGCCGTCCGGTAGAGAAGGATCAGCATGGAAATCTTCGTGAGCTTGAGGAAGAACTGATCGTAAACCTGAAGAAATCCGAATATCTGGTTGCTATGAATGTAGATCCTGAAGATCCTAAGAAGATCAATATTCCGTATCTCAAAAATAAAAAAGAAGAAATTCTCCAGCCTGTATTTACAGACGTTATGGAACTTGAGAAGTTTACAAAAGGTCAGAAGCTGCGTATTGCGAAAGTACCGTTTGCAAAACTTCCGGAGCTGTTAATCGATAAGGCAATGGCTTATGCAGTTAATCCATTAGGCTTTAACCTTGTTCTGAACAGAGAACAGCTCAATAAGATCATTGGCTTAAAATAATCAAGTCATGTAGATGAAATTCAGTTGACAGAAAGAAGATAAAGGGTGTGCATGCTGTGTGAGAACATGGCAGTACACCCCTTTTTGTTTTGAAAAATAATACAGCAATACGTCTTTCTGTTGCAAAAAATGTTGGTTTGTGCTAGGATATGTGTAACACAAAAAGGAGAAGAAAACGTATGATGATAGAAATAGATTTCAGCAGTGATGAAGCCATTTACATCCAGCTGACCAATCAGATCATCATGGGGATTGCTACGTCAAGACTGCAGGAGGGAGATACACTGCCATCAGTGAGACAGCTTGCAGATACAGTTGGGATAAATATGCATACAGTAAATAAAGCATATTCACTGCTGCGACAGGAGGGATTTGTCACTATCGACCGCAGACGTGGTGCAGTGATTTCTATTGATGTAAATAAACGGAAAGCATTGGAAGAACTGAAACAGAATCTCATGGTGGCGCTTGCGAAAGGATGTTGCAAGAGCGTAAGCAGAGAGGAAGTACATCAGCTTATTGATGAGATTTTTGACGAATATGATGAAAACAGATAGGAGAGGACATGGAGAGACAATTTACCAGACAGGCAGAGAATGCCCTCAAATTGGCAACGACAATTGCGAAATCCTGTGGACATGGATATATCGGAACAGAGCATCTTCTTGCAGGTCTTTTGAAAGAACCTGAAGGCACTGCGGGAAAAGTGCTGCAGGAATTTAACGTAGAAGAAGAAAAACTCAGGGAACTTATCAGCAGCCTGGTTACACCGGTTCAGGGCAATACTGCGGCAGCAGAAACAAAAGATCCCCAGTACAGCCCGAGAGCAAGAAGGATCATTGAACAGGCGAAGGAAGATGCTGAGAGTATGGAATGTCTTTGTGGAACAGAGCACCTGTTGCTTTCGCTTCTGAAAGAGACAGACTGCGTAGCGACCAGACTGCTTTTTACAATGGGAGTAAATATCCAGAAGTTGTTTGTGGCTATCCTGACAGCTATGGGATTTGACAATGATACCATTGCAGAGGAATTTCAGTACGCAAGGAATGCGGGAAACAAAAAAGTGACCAGTACCCCTACGCTGGATCAGTACAGTCGTGACCTGACACAGCTTGCAGCAGAGGGAAAACTGGATCCTGTGATAGGGCGTGATAAAGAAATTACCAGACTGATCCAGATTCTGAGCAGACGTACGAAGAATAATCCGTGTCTGACAGGGGAACCCGGAGTAGGTAAGACTGCCATTGTAGAGGGACTTGCACAGCGCATCGTTATGGGAATGGTTCCGGATACAGTGAAGGATAAGCGTCTTGTTGTGTTAGATCTTTCCGGCATGGTTGCGGGAAGCAAATACAGAGGTGAATTTGAGGAACGCATTAAGAATGTGATCCAGGAAGTAAAAGAACATCAGGGAATTCTGCTGTTCATTGATGAAATCCATACCATCATCGGAGCAGGTGGAGCGGAGGGAGCACTGGATGCTTCTAATATTCTGAAACCTTCTCTTTCCAGAGGTGAGATTCAGCTTATCGGCGCGACTACTCTGGAGGAATACCGTAAATATATTGAAAAAGACGCAGCACTGGAACGAAGATTCCAGCCTGTGACAGTGGAAGAACCATCTTCAGAGGAGACTGTTGAGATCCTTAAAGGTCTGCGTCCATATTATGAGAAACATCATGGGGTAAAGATTGAAGATGAGGCACTTGAGGCAGCAGTAAAAATGTCACAAAGATATATCAATGACCGTTTCCTTCCGGATAAGGCAATTGATATTATTGATGAAGCAGCATCAAAGGTTCAGCTTGCGGGTTATCAGTCAGCACCTGAAATGGAACAATATGAACTGGAACTGAATGAACTTCGTGAGGAGAAAGAACAGGCAGTTAAGACTGCAGATATTGAACGCGCAAAAAAAGCACAGGTACGCCAAAATGAAGTGGAAGCCGAAATGGAGAAAATCCGCATTAAGACTGAACGTAGAAATAAGAGGAAGAAACTTGTTGTAGATGAAGCTGCTGTTGCAGAGACGATTTCTGACTGGACAAAGATTCCTCTTCAGAAACTGACAGAGGGAGAAACCAAACGTCTTGCTCGTCTGGAGAAAGAACTTCATAAACGTGTGATCGGACAGAATGAGGCAGTAAAAGCTGTTGCGCAGGCAGTGAAACGGGGAAGAGTAGGACTTAAAGATCCGAACCGTCCCATTGGTTCTTTCCTTTTCCTTGGACCTACAGGTGTTGGTAAGACAGAACTTTCCAAGGCTCTGGCAGAAGCTGTCTTTGGAAGTGAACAGGCGATGATTCGTGTAGATATGTCCGAATATATGGAGAAACACAGTGTTTCCAAGCTGATCGGTTCTCCTCCGGGATATGTAGGATATGAAGAAGGCGGCCAGCTCAGTGAGAAGGTCCGCAGAAATCCGTACAGTGTATTGCTTTTTGATGAGATTGAGAAGGCACATCCGGATGTGTTTAATATACTTTTACAGGTGCTGGATGACGGTCATATTACAGATGCACAGGGAAGAAAAGTCGACTTCAAACAGACGATTATTATTATGACTTCCAACGCAGGGGCACAGGCGATTATGGAACCGAAACGTCTGGGATTCATGTCTGATAATGATGAGAAGAAAGACTATGAACGAATGAAAGGCGGTGTGATGGAAGAAGTGCGCCGGATTTTCAAACCGGAGTTCCTGAACCGAATTGACGATATCATGGTGTTCCATGTGCTGAATAAAGAAGATATCCGGAAAATTGTGACATTGCTTCTTAAAACACTGGAGAAACGATGCGCAGAACAGATGGAAATTCATCTTACAGTGACAAATGCTGTGAAAGATTTTATTGCAGAAAAAGGTTCTGATAATAAATATGGTGCCAGACCGCTGCGTCGTGCAATTCAGAGTAAGATAGAAGATGCGCTTGCAAACGAGATTCTGGAAGGCAGAGTAAAACGTGGAGATAGTGTACAGGTGAAACTTCATAAAAACGAGATTGCATTTGAAGTGAAAAAACAGTAGAAATCTCTGAGCAGACAGATATTTACAATTAAAGCAGAGGACTCACATGATTCACAGAAATTGTGAAATTAGTATAAAAAAATCAGTGAGATACTGGTCAAAAAAGTGAATGTATTATATAATAAGCACATAAAATGTCGGAAAAGTACAGAGATAGTGAAAAACTGTACGGCATCGGCAGATGAACCGGTGGAGCGGCAAACAAAAGAGTCTTAGGAGGACATAGGAAATGGCAGTAGTAAAAGAATTAATCCGTACAGAAGAGAATGGAGCAATCAGCTTTGGTGACTATGAGCTTGCACAGAAGTCTAAATTATCAGACTATCAGCATCAGGGCGATATGTATAAAGTAAAAACTTTTAAGGAGATTACCAAGCTCGAGAGAAACGGAATGTTCGTTTACGAATCAGTTCCGGGAACAGCAGTATTTAATCTTACACAGAGTGAAGCTCAGATGGATTTCCATGTAGAGGGACCGGAAGATGCACAGATCACAGTGGAGATGGAGCCGGATACAGAATATGAAGTATTTATTGAACAGGCAAGCACAGGTAAGATGAAAACAAACCTGGGCGGTAAACTTTCCTTTAGCGTGGAACTTGGCAATGCTGCAAGAGTAGAAGTAAAGATTGTAAAATGCTGAAAAATAAAAAGACGGTATATTTTTGCCAGGAGTGCGGATATGAATCCGCAAAATGGATGGGGCAGTGCCCGGGATGCAAGTCCTGGAACACCTTTGTGGAAGAGACAGTTTCCACAAAGAAGCCATCCTCTTCTGGAGTAATGAAATCATCAGAAAAAAGGCAGGAACCGGTGATCCTTAAAGACATTAGCCTGTCAGAAGATGAACGGCAGACAACTCAGATTGGTGAACTTGACAGGGTGCTGGGCGGCGGTATCGTCCCCGGCTCCCTTGTTTTAGTGGGAGGAGATCCGGGAATCGGAAAATCAACGCTGCTTTTACAGGTGTGCAGGAATCTGGCAGAGAAGCAGGTTTCGGTTCTTTATATTTCAGGCGAGGAATCTCTGAGACAAATTAAGCTGAGAGCTAATCGTATCGGGCAGTTTACGGATAAGATGCAGCTTTTATGTGAGACGAACCTGGAAGTGATACGTGAGGTGATCGAGCGCAGAAAACCGGATGTGGTTGTGATCGACTCCATTCAGACTATGTTTCACGAAGATGTAAGTTCGGCACCGGGAAGTGTCTCTCAGGTGAGAGAATCTACCAATATCCTTATGCAGATCGCAAAGGGAATGGGGGTGTCCATTTTTATTGTAGGTCATGTGACGAAAGAAGGAAATGTGGCAGGTCCGAGGGTTCTGGAACATATGGTGGATACGGTGCTTTATTTTGAAGGCGACCGGCATGCTTCTTATCGTATCCTGCGTGCGGTGAAGAATCGTTTTGGATCTACGAATGAGATTGGTGTTTTTGAAATGTGTAATACAGGTCTTGAGGAGGTGAAGAATCCGTCGGAATATATGCTGAATGGCAGACCGGAGGATGCGTCGGGTTCTGTTGTGGCGTGTTCTATGGAAGGAACCCGGCCGATTCTGGTTGAAATCCAGGCACTTGTGTGCCAGAGTAATTTCGGTATTCCGAGGCGGACAGCGGTAGGAACTGATTTTAACAGAGTGAATCTCCTTATGGCTGTGCTTGAGAAGAAAGTAGGACTCCGTCTGGCTGCATCGGATGCTTATGTCAATATTGCAGGGGGAATGAAGATGACAGAGCCGGCAATTGACCTTGGGATCTGTCTGGCGATTGTTTCCAGTGCGAAGGATATTGTGATTCCTGATAATGTGATGGTATTTGGCGAGGTTGGTCTGAGTGGTGAAATCCGCGCAGTGAATATGGCAGGCCAGCGTGTGCAGGAGGCGAAAAAACTGGGATTTGGAACAGTTGTGCTTCCGGAAGTGTGTAGGTCTTCTGTTGGAAAAGTGGAAGGGATCAACTTGGTTTATGTGTCGCAGATTCGTGATGCGATTGGTTATATTATGAAAAAATAGATTGTCAGACTACTGGCTTATATATGGTTTGAATAAGTCGATCAGACTGTCGTCAAAGATATTTTTGCCTGAGAAAGTCTGCTGACAGAGAGAAAGAGGAAAGGATCAAAAGTTATGGCGAGTGGGATTGATACAGTGATATTTGATATGGATGGAGTGATTTTTGATTCAGAGATTCTTGTGCTTCAAGCGTGGAAAGAAGTGGCAGAACGTCATGGAATCGCAGGAGTTGAGGCGGCATGTCATGAGTGTCTGGGAACAAACAGTGTTGTAAGTAAAGGGGTTTTTCTGAAGCATTATGGTGAAGATTTTCCGTATGAGGAATATAAAGCGGAGATGGCAGAGGTGTTTTTCAGTCATGCTTCCGGAGGCAAACTGGCAAAGAAGCCGGGGGTTGAGGAGCTTTTGAAATATCTGAAGATGAGGGGATTTAAGATTGGGCTTGCCAGTTCTACCCGGGAGGTACTGGTGCGTTCGGAGATTTCAGATGGCGGGCTGCTGGGATATTTTGATCAGATTATCGGGGGAGATATGGTGGAGCGGAGTAAGCCGGAACCGGATATTTTTCTGGAGGCTTGCAGACGACTGGGGACCAGACCGGAGAATTGTTATGTGATTGAGGATTCTCATAATGGAATCAGGGCGGCTTATGCAGCAGGGATGCATCCGATCATGGTGCCGGATCTGATGGAGGTGACGGAGGAGATGAAGTCCCTCGCAGAAGAGATTCTGGGATCGCTTTGCGCAGTGCAGGAATTTTTGCAGGGGTCAGGCATATAAATTCATTTGTTTTTATGAGTGTCAGTGATTGAATAAAAAAGAAATCTGTTTTTACTGGTATTTATTTCAAAACTTTTCCAGGAAAACAGATTCCTTTTTTGTTATATTAAGTTTTTGCTTATGAGAGAACTCCTGTTGACTGTAAAAACAGGATAAACATCATAACCGGCGCAACATAGCGGATCATGATTCGATAAAGTTTTTTTCTGCGGAATCTGCTGCCGTTTCGTTCCATTTCATCAATGACATAATCAGGTGTCATAACCCATCCGATCAGGATGGTGGAAAGTAATGCGATAAATGGCATCATAACACTGTTGCTGATGTAATCCATAATATCAAGCAGCTGTCCTGTAGAGCCATTGGGCAGTTCCACTTCTACATAGAAAATGCTGTATCCCAAAGCAATGATCGCAGAAGCAGCAAGATAAACTGCAGATAAAACAGAAACAGTTTTTTTTCTGCCTGTGTGGAAGATTTCCATAGATACAGTTTGCAACGATGGATTCCAACACAGAGATGCAGGATGACAGTGTTGCAAAAATAGCAGTTACGAAAAAGAGGATTCCTACAAATATGCCTGCTTTTCCCATGGCTGCAAAGACCTTTGGGAGAGAAACAAACATAAGGCTTGGACCGGCTCCCATTCCTTCTGTTCCGGAAAATACGAATACAGCAGGGATGATCATGGCACCTGCAAGAAATGCCACTCCTGTGTCAAAAATTTCAATCTGATTAACAGCCTTGTTTAAGTCAACATCAGGTTTTACATAAGAACCGTAGGTGATCATGATTCCCATGGACACGCTGAGAGAGAAGAACAGCTGACTCATTGCATCCAGTAAAATCTGTAAAAATCGCTGTACAGTAAGCCCCTCAAGATTTGGGGTCAGGTAATAAAGAAATCCCTGGATCCCGGTATGTACCTGGCCGGAAGAATCTGTATGTTTCAGAGTCAGGGAATAAATGGAGATGATGACAACGAGTACCAGAAGAACTGGCATCATCCATTTGGATACTTTTTCAATACCATCCTGCACACCATTGTATACAATAAATGCAGTTACACCCATGAAAATAAGTGCAAAAATAACAGGTGAGGTGGAGGATGTGATAAAAGAAGTAAAATAATCATCTGCTGCAGCAGCCTTTGCCTGTCCTGTCAGGTAGACTACAGCATATTTGGTGATCCATCCACCGATCACTGCGTAATAAGTCATAATAAGAACAGGTACAAGAAAAGTCAGAATGCCTAAGAATTTCCACTTGGGCTTCATTTCAGCATAAGCACCGATCGCACTTTTCTGAGTGCGGCGGCCGATTGCGATATCAGATGTAAGCAGGGTAAATCCAAATGTAAGTACAAGCATAAAATAAATGATTAAAAACAGACCGCCTCCATCTTTAGCTGCAAGATATGGGAATCTCCATAAATTGCCTACTCCTACAGCACTGCCGGCTGCGGCAAGGACAAACCCGAGCTGTCCTGAAAAATGATTTGATTTCCTTTCCATAATAGATAATCTCCTGTATGATTTATGTTTGCATAAGTACGATAACATATGTTAACATATAAGTAAAATGAATGTTTTTGCTAGTATACATTAAAAAAAGTAATGGATAAAAACAGACAAGAAGTAGGGATCGTAAATGAAGGAAATCAGAGACAGATATGAAATTTTTTTGAAGGTATGTGAGACTGGAAGTTTTTCGAAAGCAGCAGAGGCGCTAAACTATACACAATCGGGAATCAGTCAAATGATGGCCGGATTTGAGGAGGAACTGGGAGTACAGTTATTTGCAAGAGCTAAAAGGGGTGTAACTCTGACGGACAATGGAAGAATGCTGATGCCTTATATACAGGAGATGACAAATCAGAAAGATAAACTTAGACAGGCTGCTTTTAATATTAATCATAAAATAGAAGGAAAACTCAGAATAGGAAGCTTTTCCAGTGTAACTGCAATGTGGATGCCGGAAGTGATCCATTATTTTAACAGAAATTATCCACAGGTTGAGGTGCAGATCTTTGATGGAAATTATGATGAGATCAGAGACTGGATCATACATGGGCAGGTGGACTGCGGATTTCTGTCTTCGATCGTTGCAGATAATCTGAAGTTTTATCCATTATGTGAGGATCCTCTCTGTGCTGTGATGCAGAAAAATCATCCTCTTGCAGAAAAGAAAAGTGTGAGACTGGAAGAACTGTTGGAGTATCCTTTCATTATAGAGACTCCGGGATGTGATAATGATATTTTGCATTTATTGGAAAGATGTGGGAAGGAGCCAAAGACTTCTTACAGTTTTCGTGATGATACGCTTATTATGGCATTTGTGAAAAATGGGCTGGGAGTGACGATCTCACAGAAGCTGGTTATGAAGGCGTTTGCCAATGATGTAGAGAGCAGACCTCTTGAACCGGGGAGATCCAGAATTATTGGGTTGGCATTTGCAAAAACAATGAACTCGGTTGTGACGAAGATATTGTTGGAATATCTAAAGGGGATGATGTAGTATTTTGCAGTGAAGAGAGTCCTGTTTTATGGCATATATGGCATGAAAATAAAAAGATTGTCAAATTATGGAATTAACTGTTGACATTGTGGCTTTTCGGTGTTATATTAGATGAGCTGTCGGAAATAATTGTTTGTAAGATAAAAACAATTCAAAAAGATTTCTGAAAGAAAAAAAGAAATTCCAAAAAGTGCTTGACAACTTAAAACAAACATGTTAAAGTAACCAAGTCGCTTGAACAGAGCCGACAATCACAGATCAGAAGAAC
>ERZ791883.2968-NODE-2968-length-10200-cov-2.332380_pt1 | contig 10200 bp, 8 predicted proteins | sample MGYA00510160_ERZ791883 | MGnify/ENA primary metagenome ERZ791883 (study PRJEB30046, sample SAMN00792072) | human gut metagenome | study: EMG produced TPA metagenomics assembly of the A metagenome-wide association study of gut microbiota in type 2... | reverse complement strand
GGCAAGGGAAGCCGCTTTTCGATCCTGTTGCCGGCATAGCGCCCTGCCGGGGAGGCCCCTCACAGCGCGCCGAAGCCGCAGGCATCGTGCCTGCGGCTTCCCCGTTTTCGTTTGCCCGGACGGAATTGTCCGGTGTGGCGACGGCAGGCGGCAGCGGGAAAGAAATAAAATTCGCATTTTCCCCGGCTTTCTCCGTATTTATTTATTTTGCCTGTTGCAGACGGCCAATTACCGTAGAAAAAAGCTTGTTTAAAGTAAAAATTATTATCTTTGCGGGAGTACAGCACCAAACCAAATAATCATTGCGAATTATGGTCGATTCTTTTTTGGGACAAGCCGAAGAAGGCAATAAAACCGCTCTGCTGAAACTGCAGTTGATCGGACACTACATCATGGGAGGGGATTTCAGTATCACGGATCTGAGCCATGAAATGAACCTGTCGGTGCCGACGGTCACCAAACTGGTCAGCGAACTGATCGAAGAGGGCTTCGTGCACGATTACGGGAAGCAGGGCACTGCCGGAGGGCGCCGGCCCAACATCTACGGATTGAACCCTTATGCAGGTTATTTCGTCGGTGTCGACATCAAGAAGGACATCATCACTCTGGCGATCATCAATTTCAAGGGGCAGGTCGTCGACATGCGCGATTGCGTGCCGTTCGTCATGGAAAATTCGGTGCAGGCGCTCGACCGGTTATGCGACGTGGTCAACGGGTTCATCGCCAAGAGCAAGATCGACCGTGCCAAGATTTTTTCGGTCGGCTTCAACCTCTCGGGGCGGGTCAATTCCAAGACCGGGTACAGTTACAGCTATTTCTTCGTCGAGGAGGAGCCGCTCACGATGCTGCTGGAGAAACGCCTGGGCTGCAAGGTCTATGTCGAGAACGATACCCGGGCGATGACCTACGGGGAGTACATGTGTGGCGTGGGTAACAACGAGGATACGATGATATTCGTCAATGCCAGCTGGGGTTTGGGCGTCGGGCTGGTCATCGACCGCAAACTGTTCTATGGCCGGTCGGGATTCTCGGGCGAGTTCGGGCATTTCCCGCTGCTCGACAACGAGGTGATCTGCCGGTGCGGCAAGCGCGGCTGCCTCGAAACCGGTGCCTCGGGCTCGGCCGTGCACCGTATATTCATGGAGAAGCTGGCGCAGAAGCGTGTTTCGATGCTTTCCGACAAGTACAATCGCGGCGAGCAGATCCTGTTGGAGGATATTCTCGAAGCGCTGGGACAGGAGGACGTGCTTGCCATCGAAGTCATGGAAACCGTCGGGCATACGCTCGGCAAGGCCATGGCGGGGCTCATCAACCTCTTCAATCCCGACCTCATCGTGCTGGGCGGGACGCTGGCCGTGGCCAAGGATTATATCATGTTGCCGCTTAAGAGTGCCATCAATAAATATTCGCTGCAACTCGTGAATAAGGATACTACCATAAAACTCAGTAAGTTGGGTGAAAAAGCTGGGGCCGTGGGCGCCTGTATGCTGAGCCGTAGCAAGATGCTGGGGCTGATGTAGTCCGGAACCAAAAAAATTAGCTATAAAGAGAAGTCCGTAGCCTTACGGACTTTTTTTTATACCCGTTATTGCCCGATATTACCTGTCACAAATGTTTTTTTTGGTCGATTAGAATAAAAAAGACTATAATATTGCCTCATTGTAAATTTATTTATTATATTTGCATAGAAAAACGATAAAATTTACTTTATTTTATGCAAACTATAAAATCCCGTCTGATATGAAAACTTCGAGTCGAAGGAATTTTCTTAAGAAAGTAGCTGTGACGGCGGCTTCGGCTGTCGCCGTCCCCGGACTGGTCAAGGCAGCTTCGGAGTTGGGTGCAGAAGGGATGGACGATGCCCTGGCCGCATCCGCTCCGGGGCACGGCGGGCTGATCGTCCCCAAGGGGGAGGGGTTGCGCATCACGGGTACGTTCCTCGACGAAATCTCGCACGACATCCCGCACCAGAACTGGGGCGAGAAGGAGTGGGACGCCGATTTCCGCCATATGAAGTCGATCGGCATCGATACGGTGATCGGGATTCGCTCGGGCTACCGCAAGTTCATCACCTACCCTTCGCCCTACCTGCTCAAAAAAGGGTGTTACATGCCGTCGGTCGACCTGCTCGACCTGTTCCTGCGCCTGGCCGGCAAGTACGGCATGAAGTTCTACTTCGGGCTTTACGACTCGGGCGAATACTGGGACACGGGCGACATGTCGCATGAGGTCGAACATAACAAATATGTAATCGACGAGGTGTGGAACATGTACGGCCGCAAATACGAGAGTTTCGGCGGCTGGTACCTGAGCGGCGAGATCAGCCGTGCCACCAAGGGTGCCATCGGGACGTTCCATGCCCTGGGCAAACAGTGCAAGGAGGTTTCGGGCGGGCTGCCCACCTTCATCTCGCCGTGGATCGACGGCAAGAAGGCGGTGATGGCCAGCGGGAGCAAACTGACCAAGGAGCAGGCTGTTTCCGTCGAGCAGCACGAATGCGAATGGGACGAGATATTCGACGGGATTCACGATGTGGTGGATGCCTGTGCGTTTCAGGACGGGCATATCGACTACGACGAGCTGGATGCGTTCTTTGCGGTCAACAAACGCCTGGCCGACAAGTACGGCATGCAATGCTGGACCAACGCCGAGTCGTTCGACCGCGACATGCCCATCAAATTCCTGCCCATCAAGTTCGACAAGCTGCGCATGAAGCTCGAAGCCGCCATGCGTGCGGGCTACGACAAGGCCATCACATTCGAATTTTCGCATTTCATGAGCCCCCAGTCTGCATACCTGCAGGCCGGGCATCTCTTCGACCGTTACAAGGAATACTTTAACATCCGTTAGCCGATGAAATCACAGACGAATACGGGATATGTGGCATTCCTGTCACTGGTAGCCGCCATAGGCGGGATTTTGTTCGGGTACGACACGGCGGTCATTTCGGGTACGATATCCGGTGTGGCCTCGCAGTTCTCGCTGGACGCCATGCAGCAGGGATGGTTCGTTGGGTGTGCGCTCGTCGGTTCGATCGGCGGCGTGGCCGTGGCCGGAGTGCTGAGCGACCGTTTCGGGCGCAAGCTGACGATGTTGCTGTCGGCCGTGCTGTTCACCGTTTCGGCCGTCGGCTGTGCCGTCAGTGCCGACTTCACGCAACTGGTCGTTTACCGCATCGTGGGCGGCGTGGGCATCGGCGTGGTGTCGATCGTTTCGCCGATGTATATTTCCGAGGTCGCCGTGGCGCGCTGGCGCGGGACACTCGTGTCGCTTTACCAGCTGGCCATCACGGTCGGGTTCCTGGCGGCCTACCTCGTGAACTTCCAGATACTCAAATCGGCCGAAACGGCCGCCTACGCCTCCCCGTGGATGCAGAAGATATGGGTTACGGAGTTGTGGCGCGGCATGTTCGGTGCCGAAACGCTGCCTGCGTTGCTCTTCTTCACCGTTATATTCTTCATTCCCGAAAGCCCCCGCTGGCTCGTGCTGCGCGGCCGCGACGTGCGTGCGCATGCCGTTTTGCAGCGTATCTACCGTTCGTCGGAAGCCGCCGACGAGGAGATCGCTGCCGTTCACGGCACGGCTTCCGCTTCGTCGAAGTCCGAATGGCGCGTGCTGTTCGAGCCGGGTATCCGCAAGGCGGTCGTCATAGGCGTTTTCATCGCCATCCTGGGGCAGTTCATGGGCGTGAACGCCGTGCTGTACTACGGCCCGACGATCTTCGAAAATGCAGGGCTGTCGAGCGGCGATTCGCTCTTCTCGCAGGTGCTCGTGGGTGTGGTCAACATGCTGACCTCGGTGCTGGCGCTTGTCATCATCGACCGCGTGGGACGCAAACAACTGGTCTACTGGGGTGTGTCGGGCATGATCGTTTCGCTGCTCTGCATCGGGTTCTATTTCATGTGCGGCGCGGCGCTGGGATTGCCCAGCGTATTCCTGCTGGTGTTCTTCCTGGCCTATATTTTCTGCTGCGCCGTTTCTATCTGCGCCGTGGTGTGGGTGCTGCTCTCGGAGATGTACCCCACCCGGGTGCGCGGGCTGGCGATGTCGATCGCCGGGCTTGCGCTGTGGGTGGGCACCTACCTCATCGGGCAGCTGACGCCCTGGATGCTCGAAAACCTTACGCCCGCCGGCACGTTCTTCCTCTTCGCGGCGATGTGCGTCCCCTATATGTTGATTATCTGGCGTGCCGTTCCCGAAACCACGGGGCGCTCGCTTGAAGAAATAGAGAAATACTGGCAAAAAAATGAATAACACGAATAATGAATCCGGTGCTGTGCGCATTCAGGCCGGAGACCTCCGTCGTCTGGATCACCTCCGGGACATCAATTTAACAACCGACACTATGGATTTTCAGAAACTGGCCGGCGAGTATAAGTCGGAGCTGCTGGACAGCGTCCTGCCGTTTTGGCTCGAACACTCCCAGGATAAACAATACGGGGGGTATTTCACCTGCCTCGAACGCGACGGCAGCGTCTACGACACCGACAAGTTCATCTGGCTGCAAGGCCGCGAGGTGTGGCTTTTCTCGATGCTCTATAACAAGGTGGAAAAACGCCCCGAGTGGCTCGAGTGTGCTTTGCAGGGTGCGGAGTTCCTGAAGAAATACGGCCATGATGGCAATTACAACTGGTATTTCTCGCTTACGCGCGACGGCCGGCCGCTGGTCGACCCCTACAACATTTTCTCGTATACGTTCGCCACGATGGCCTTCGCGCAGCTGGCCATCGCCTCGGACGACGCCGGGTATGCCGCCATCGCCAAAAAGACTTTCGACCGGGTGCTCGAGAAGCGTTCGAACCCCAAGGGCAAGTGGTGCAAGGCACATCCGGGGACGCGTCCGATCAAGGATTTCGCGCTGCCGATGATCCTGTGCAACCTGTCGCTCGAAATCGAGCAGCTCATCGACAAGCAACTCATCGACCAAACGATCGAAACATGCCTGCACGAGGTGATGGAGGTCTTTTACCAGAAAGACCTCGGGCTTATCGTCGAGAATGTCTCGGCGGAAGACAATTCGCTGGTCGACTCCTTCGAGGGACGCTCGGTCAACCCGGGGCATTCGCTTGAGGCGATGTGGTTCATCATGGACTTGGGCAAGCGGCTCGGTCGTCCCGAACTGATCGACAAAGCCGTGAAGATTGCGCTTTCGACCATTGAATACGGCTGGGACAAACAGTACGGCGGCATATTCTATTTCATGGATCGCCTCGGGCGTCCGCAGCAGCAGCTCGAATGGGATCAGAAACTGTGGTGGGTGCATATCGAATCCGCGATTACGATGATCAAGGGCTACCAGCTGACGGGCAACAAGGAGTGCCTCGCGTGGTTCCAGAAACTGCACGATTACATGTGGACGCACTTCAAAGATCCGAAATATCCCGAATGGTTCGGTTACCTCAACCGCCGCGGGGAGGTACTCCTCCCGCTCAAGGGCGGCAAGTGGAAGGGGTGTTTCCATGTTCCGCGCGGACTTTACCAGATATGGCAGATCCTCGAACAATGCAAATAGGCGGCTCGTTCCCGATGCCTGATAAACGATTTGCCGGCCTCAAACGGTGCCGTGATATTTAAAAGAAACGAAACAAGCATGACACGTATAGGATTCTTACTTTCGGCGGTGTTGTCCCTCGCAATCGGGCACGTACGTCCCGCACAAGCCAAAACGATACGCCGCACGGTCGACGTGCTGGTTATCGGCGGCACGACTTCGGGCACTTCGGCGGCCATCGCCGCGGCGCGTCAGGGGGCGGCCACGCTGATCGTCGAACCCACGCCCATGCTCGGGGGGATGTTCTCGGCGCAGGGCGTCCCGGCTGCCGACGGTAACCACCACCTGCCCTCGGGGCTGTGGAACGAATTTCGCGAGGCTTTGCGCGCCCATTACGGCGGGGCCGAAGCGCTTGCCACGGGCTGGGTGAGCAACACGCTCTTCGAGCCCCATGTGGCGGACAGCATCTTCAGGGCGATGGCTGCGGCCGAGCCGCGGCTCGAAGTCCTGCACGGGTATGTGCTCGATAAGGTATACAAGCGCGGCAACTGCGTGACGGGCGCCCGTTTCTCGCGTAGCGGGGGCGACAGGCTCGAGGTCTCGGCTCGTATTACGGTCGATGCCACCGACCTGGGCGATGCGCTGCCCATGAGCGGTACGCCCTACCGCATCGGCATGGACGCCCGTGCCGATACGGGCGAGGCGCTGGCGCCTGCCGAGGCGAACGACATCGTGCAAGACCTGACTTTCGTCGCCATCCTCAAGGATTACGGCAAGGGTTCCGACAAGACCATCCCCCGCCCCGAAGGGTACGATCCTGCGGAGTTCGCTGCGGCCTGCCAGACCGCTGCGGGGCAGCCGATCCCGGCGGAGGCGATGCTCAACTACGGCCGCCTGCCCAATGGCAAATACATGCTCAACTGGCCGGTCAACGGCAACGACGTCTACATGAATATCGTCGAGGTGCCCTATGCCCGGCGTGACGCCGCGCTGCGCCCCGCCCGCGAGAAGACCCTGCGGTTCATCTACTATATCCAGCACGAACTGGGTTTCAGCCACCTGGGGATCGCCGATGACGAGTTCGGCACCGCAGACGGATTGGCATACCTGCCTTACCACCGCGAGGGGCGGCGCCTGGACGGGGTGATCCGCCTGACGCTCGATGACGTGGCGGATCGTTACGGCCGCCCGTCGGCACTTTACCGTACCGGCATTTCGGTCGGCGACTATCCCGTCGACCACCACCATGATTGCCGTCCTCAGATCGGGAAGATACCCTTCCCGCCCGTGCCGTCGTTTTCGGTGCCGATGGGGGTGATGATCCCTGCCGGGACGGACAACCTGGTGGTTTCGGACAAGGCTATATCGGTTTCGAACCTTATCAACGGTTCGACGCGCCTGCAGCCGGTAGTCCTGCTCACGGGACAGGCCGCAGGGACGTTGGCGGCCATCGCCGCCCGGGAAGGGTGCACGCCCCGCGAAGTTCCGGTGCGCAGGTTGCAGGCCGCCCTGCTGGCGCAGGATGCGTATATCGCGCCGTTGTACGACGTGAAACCCGACGACCCCGACTTCGCGATGTTGCAGCGCATCGCAGCGACGGGCATCCTGCGAATGACGGGCGAGCCGTTCCAGTGGGCGAACCGCACGTGGTTCTATCCCGAGCGCGGGATCTCCGTCGGTGAGTTCAGCCGCGGCCTGCACGACTATGCGCCGCAGGTCGAAGTGTCCGACGACCCCGCGCCGCTTACGGCGTCGTCGGCTGCCGCCATGCTCCGCAAGGCCGGTGCTGCCGTCGCTGCCGACGGTACGGAGCCCCTGACGCGGCGCGAAGCGGCGCGGATGACGGACGAAGCGCTGCATCCGTTCGACCGCGACGTCGATTTCGAAGGAAACCTGATAAAATAACGAACCATGAAGAAACTCATCCTCCTGCTGCTGGCCGCTGCCGTCGCGACGACCGCAGCCGCACAGGCGCAGCGCGATACGCTGACCTTCAACAACGACTATTATTTCTCCAAACGCAATGTCGAGGAGCTGGTGCCGGTCACCGGGCAAAACATCGTGATGCTGGGCAACAGCCTGACCGAACGCGGTTTCTGGGCGGAGTATTTCCAGGGGAAACGCGTGCTCAACCGCGGCATCGGCGGCGACTGCATATCGGGCATGATCAACCGCGTGCAGCCGATCGTCGACGGACGACCGAAGGCTATCTTCATCATGGGCGGCGCCAACGACCTGCTTTTCTCGAAGATTTCGAACGAGAAACTCCTGCAGCAATACGAACGCCTGCTGGACATCATTGCCCGGGAGACACCCCGCACGAGGGTCTATATCCAGAGCCTGCTGCCGCTCAACGAGGCGCATAACGAAGCCTTCATGAAGGGCAAGAATGCCCGTTTCGCCGAGTTCAACGCACTGCTGCGTGCGATGGCCGAACGCCGCGGGCTGACCTTCATCGACATCTGGAGCGCTATGCAGCGCAACGGGGAACTGCCCGAAGAGTACACGTTCGACGGCATCCACCTCAAGGCGGCGGGTTATGCCGTGTGGATCGAGAAGATCAGGCCCTACGTCAAATAAGCTGTCCGGATGAAACGTCTGTTTTTCGCGCTGGCATTGTGCGCGGCGTCGGGGGCCTGCATGGCCGGCGGCGACATGCGCTTCTATGAAGCCCGTTCGGACAAGATCCGCTTTACCGGCCGCGCCGCCGAAAACGGCGACGGCAGCCTGTCGTTCGACTGGAGCGGTTGTCATTTCACGTTCCGTTTCGACGGCAGTCGCTGTGCGATGCGTGCTGCGGATACCGGGCGTAACTACTACAACGTATTCGTCGACGGGCGCCTGTACGGTAAGGCGACCGTCGAGGGAGCCTCGTCGTGCGTGCCCCTCGCCGAAGGGCTTGCGCCGGGGCCGCATACCGTGACGGTGCAGAAACGCACCGAAGCCGAGCAGGGGCGCACGACGCTCTACGGCATCGAGGCCGACGGTGCCTTGCTCGACCTGCCGCCCGCCCCGTCGCGGCTGATCGAGTTCATCGGCGACTCGCACACGTGCGGCTACGGTACCGAGGGGAAAACCGCCTCGGAGCCTTTCACCCCCGAGACCGAGAACTGCGACCTGGCATGGGGCTGCATCGTGGCGCGCTGTTTCGATGCCGATTACGTGCTCACGGCCCATTCGGGGCAGGGGATCGTCCGTAACTGGGCCGATGAAAAGGAAACCTCCGACCTGACTATGCGCCAGCGCATCCTGCGGACATTCGACATGACCGACTCGCCGCGGTGGGATTTCCGGGGCTACAAGCCCGACATCGTGGTGATAAAACTGGGCACGAACGATTGCAGCACGGGCATTACACCCTCCGAGGCCGCCTTCGGCAAGGCTTTCCGCGAGCTTTACGGCGCCCTGCGCGAACATTACGGCTCCGTGCCGATCCTTTACGTCATCCCCGACGGTGCGGAGGCGTTCTATCCCTATATGCAGTCCGTCATGGCCGGCCTGGAGGACGGCGACCTGCATTGCGTCATGCATTTTACGGGCATCACCAACCAGGACGGCGACCTGGGGGCCGGGTACCATCCCAACCACCGCGGACACCGGAAGTTCGCCGCTGCGGTCATCCCCTACATCTCGACGATCATGGGGTGGGAGATGCCGATGGAGGTCATTCAATAGCTACTGAAACGATGAAAAAACTGTTTTTTACCGTCCTTGCCCTTGCGGGTTTGCTCTGCGCCGCTGCGCAAACCCAGGACTGGGCGAACTTCGGCCGCTTCGAGCAGGCCAACGGCCAGGTGCGCAATCCGAAGGTCGTCCTCATGGGCAACTCGATCACCGAACTGTGGATCAAGACGCATCCTGACTTTTTCGCCGCCCGCGGTTATGTGAGCCGCGGCATCAGCGGGCAGACCACCTCGCAGATGCTCGTGCGCTTCCGGGCCGACGTGCTGGACTTGCACCCGCAGGTGGTCGTCATCTGCGGCGGGACGAACGACATAGCGCAAAATACCGGTTACATATCGCTGCCGCATATCCTGGGCAACCTCGTGTCGATGGTCGAGCTGGCGCGTGCCAACGGCATCGCCCCCGTGCTGTGTTCGTTGTTGCCCGCGCGTGAATTCGGCTGGCGCAAGGAGTTGGAACCCGCGCCCCTGATCATCGAGCTGAACGCCATGATCCGCGAGTACGCCCGCAGGGAGAATGTCCCCTATGTGGATTACCACGCGGCGATGTCCGAAGCGGACGGAGGCATGGTAGCGGCCTATACCTACGACGAAGTCCATCCCACGGCCGCGGGAGAAGATTCTGCCGCCCGTCGTCGACGCGGTGCTGAAGAATCCGAAAAAGTATCGGCGGCGTTAATAGCCGGCAGGGGCAGAATTATAAGAGGGCCGGGGAATGCTTATTTCCCCGGCCCTCTTATTCTTGCAGGCAGATCGCAGCGGCCTTCCGTTATTTTGCCCCCGTGACCTTATTCCCGGAGCAGCAATACACAGCTGCCCGGTGCGCCGGCCTTTATCTTCAGTTTATTCCGCCCGGCGGCCGAAATACGGATGCCGCTGTTCTGTTCGGCCGTTCCGAAATGCCGCAGGTCGAGGTATCCGGGCAGTGCCAGCGTCCTCTTGCAAGCCCGCTTGCAGTCGATGAACACGGCCGTATGTCCCCCGACGCTGCCTTCGTAGCACAACAGGTCGGCATCGTCGGCGATA
>ERZ791883.2960-NODE-2960-length-10208-cov-2.900916_pt1 | contig 10208 bp, 8 predicted proteins | sample MGYA00510160_ERZ791883 | MGnify/ENA primary metagenome ERZ791883 (study PRJEB30046, sample SAMN00792072) | human gut metagenome | study: EMG produced TPA metagenomics assembly of the A metagenome-wide association study of gut microbiota in type 2... | reverse complement strand
GTTTACCCTTGCGCTGCTGTGCGAACTTCGTACAATAAGAATTGTACAAGAGAAACGGCAAGAGACATTTGTAGTGATTGTAGTTGGTCGCCACGAATCGATGCCGTGTCTGCTTGCGCATAATTACCTCTTTTCGAAGCCCACAGGTCATTCTCTCACCTGTGGGTTTTGTTTATTGCGGAATCGTGCGAATTGCGGACAATTAAAGACAGAGCGATTGTGAGATGGGGCGATACCGATGCAGTAGGGATGAGAATCTTAGCAGCTAAAAGAGTCAACAACCCCGCCTAAACCGGTTCGCCGGTTATAGACGGGGCTTGCGGGGCAACCTGTAAGCCCAGTTGATTAGCCTAAGCCCATTGCTCCGGCAGTGGGGAAAACTACGTTGTGTACTAATAATATAGGCACCTTATCCATGCTCCACAAGTGGTGAGCTCTGCAGGCGTTTCGTTAAACATCTCCGAGGGGAGGAGATGTGCGAGCGTCATGTCGAAAGGCTAAAACAGTGCATAACATTGGCGAAGTGGACCACAGGACGCAAGTCCTGACTTATAGTTTTATTACTATTTTACGAATGGAGAAACAAAAATTATGGTATATGTGATTGGAATTGTAGCAGCCGTGATTATTCTCTTTGGATTTCTCTGCTACAAGAAAGCTCCGCCCACGGAGGCTATCGTTGTAACTGGCTTTGGCCTGTCTAAGCCTAAAGTGGTTTGCGGAAAGGGTACATTTGTTCTGCCCGTTCTTCAACGGGCTGACCGACTGAATATGCGCCTTTTGAAAATCGATGTCAAGACTCCTGAAACAGGTGTTAAGACGAAGAACGGCGTAAGTCTCTGGATTGACTCTGTTGTCACGATTCAAGTCTACAGCGAAAACTCTACCGTTCTGGATGAAGAAGTGAAGGCATCCGGTCTGAAAGACGCCAAGGCGTACATCATGTCCCGACAACAGGCAGCCATCTCGAACTTTCTGGGCATGAACGAGCAGGGCATCAATGAGAAAGTTAATGACGTTCTGCAGGGCAATTTGCGTGAGATTGTCTCTGACATGACCGTTGACCAAATTCTGACGAACCGCAAGCAGATGGCTGTGAGCGTTATCGAGAATGCTCGCCCCGACCTTGCTAAGATGGGACTTGAGGTCGTGACTTTTAATGTCCAGGACATCAGGGATGCAGTGGATGTTCAAGGCCACAATCACGGCGTTATCGAAGCTATCGGCATTGAACAGGAAGAGCTTGTGAAAAAACAGGCTGAAATTGCCCGTGCTCAGGCTGCCCGTGATGTAGCCTGCGCGAAGGCCGATGCTGAGATGGCTGCAAATGCCAAGGAAGTTGAAGCGCAGACTGCGATTGCAAAACGCAACAATGAATTGCAGCTCGCCAAGGCAAAGCTGAAAGCTGAAGCTGATAAAGCTGCGGCTGACGCAGATGCTGCCGGTCAAATTCAGATGAATCTCCGCGCCAAAGAAATCAAAGAAGCGGAAGCGGATGCTGAAATCGCCAAGCAGAAGAAAATGGTAGACCTTGCCGCACAGGAAGCCGAGGTCCAGCAACGCAAACTGGATGCGGAAGTCCGCAAACAGGCAGATGCTGACCTGTACCGCCGCCAGAAAGAGGCAGAAGCCAAGAAATATGAGGCGGAACGTGCAGCTGAGGCACAGAAGTTCTCCAAGCAGCAGGAAGCAGAAGGCATTGAGCTTGTCGGTAAGGCAGAAGCTGAAGCGATTCGTCAGAAAGGCTTGGCTGAAGCGGAAGCCATGAAACAGAAAGCAGAGGCATATAAGCAGTATAACGATGCGGCTGTGGCTGAAATGCTCATCAAGGTTCTTCCTGACATTGCCAAGAGCGTGGCTCAGCCTTTGTCCAGCATTGATAAGGTTTCTATCATTGGCGGTGATGCCTCCGGCGTATCCGGCGTTTCCGGGAACGTTCCTATCCTGATGGCTCAAACCATGCAGACGGTGAAAGAAGCGACCGGCATTGACATGGGCGAAATTGTCCGTGCCAACAGCATCCAGGCAAAGACAGACCGCAACATCAACATTATGACTCAATGTGAACAGCCTGAGAATAACAAAGAGAAAGGAGGTGCCAAGGCAATGGAACGCGTAGAAGGCGGCTATCTGATTCATGAGAAGAATCTCAACGGTGAGGAAGTCACTCATTTTCGACCGGATGTGACCGAAGAAGAGAAGGCTATCATGAAAGACAAAAAGGCCAAAGATTAAAGACAACATGAAAAGAGGGTGACTCGAAAGAGCCATCCTTTTTTCTGTTGTGACGCAAACGAAAAGTTCATGGTAGCCATCCAATTTGGGTGACTGTCTTTTTTGCATGTTAAGGCTTTGTTGCTGAATTGTGCGAATTGAAGATAATTAAAAACAAAAGATGCTTTGTATCAAATCGATTGAAACCGAAGAGGTGAAGTTAATGCTCGGCGTGAGTTTGATTATCATAGCAGCGGCTATAGTCTACATGGTCGAAACCTATATCAGCACCTATTACACTATCGAATACATGCACGGAACATCGCTGTTCCTTATCCTCCTTGCGAAATATGGCACGCCAGTCCTGTTCCTGCTGCTCTGCGCCTACATTGCATATCGCAAATTCCTCAAAAAGCAGAAAGCTGCGGCTTCTGCTGCATCTGAACGGCCTACAAGCAAAGAAGAGCTGTATACCAACAAAATTCAAACGGCAGTAAAGACAAAAAGCGTCTTCTCAGAGCAGGCTGACCAAATGCTGTATCAGGTACGGCGCTTCGGGCAAAAAATGGCCGTTGCCTACAGCATGACCCAGGATAGCAAGACATCCGGGGAACAAGCCAAGTGCCTAACGTTATTGGAATCCGCAGAACGTATCTTCTATGACCGACTGGATGACGCGATTCGCTCGGCTTCAATGTTTGATGAAACGGAATACAAGGCTTTCTGTCAAGGCTCTATCTCGTTTGGAAACAAAGAAGAAGCGCAGAAAAAGAAAGAAATCTACAATGGTATCGTAAGTACCGTGGATAAGGTAGTTCATGACAATGAGCGCTTAATCCTCCGATTGGATTCTTTAGCATACGCTCTGAACCAACGTTCTGCCCAGAATCCGTGGGATACAGAGGTTGTGCTCGCAATGTCAAAGCTCGATGCTGTCATTAACAAGACGACGCAGGACATCGAGCAGGATGAAGTAATCAGCCGCGAGGCTATGAAGCAATATGATATTTTGAAAGGAGAGTCTTAACGTGACGAAGAAAAATATTTTCCCTGTAGTTGCAACCATCGCCGTGGTGGGTGTTGTTCTCGGAGTATTTTCGATGACGGTGATGAGGGACTCGAATGTCAGCATCAGCACGATGACTTCCGAGCAGGCATATGCCAACTTGAGCAGCAAGATGAAACGTATCGGGGTGCAGGAAGTATCCGTCAATCCGCAGCAGCTTGATGTATCGGAGTTTCTGGACGCAAAGGATGAACTGCCCGACATTGAATCCTCCTACCCATTCGTGGTGGAGGGGAACGGTGATGTCAACATTGAAGTCTTCTCTTCCGGCGAGAAAGCAGCAGAATCCGGCTCCGATTCTTTCCTGACAAGCATGGCAAAAAAGTTCAATGCCCAGCACAACAAGACTTCCGGAGACAAGACTATGAGTGTCTCCCTGCGCTCCGTTCCGTCCGGTACGGCGGCTGAGTACATCTCGACGGGAAAGTATCAGCCCGAGTGCTATACCCCCTCAAATACGCTCTTTGGCGAGCTGGTGAAGAACGATGGCGTAGAATTGACCGTTGAGGCTGACCGTCTGGTCGGCAATGTGGCGGGTATTCTCGTATCAAAGAAGACAGGGGATATGCTTCGCTCTGAATACGGTGAAGCGTCTGTTTCTTCCGTTCTGAACGCAACCATCGATGGCAAACTCATGATGGGATACTCGAACCCCTACACAAGTGCTACGGGTCTTAATTTTCTGCTTGAGGCTCTTGCGAGCAGCGGCAGCGATACGATTGTCGATACGGCTGCTGTTGAGAATTTCCAGAAATTTCAAGCGAACGTCCCTCTCGTATCCTTCACGACCCAGCAGATGGCGCAATGTGCCGGAGGCGCTGGGGGATTACTTTGCAGGCCCAGCAGATGGTCCAGTCGGCAGACAAGGGCATCGTGGACGGCGTTGTCATGGAGTATCAGTCTTATCAGAATGACCCGACCTTACAGCGCAACTACGAGTTCATCCCGTTCGGTGTGCGGCATGATAACCCCCTGTATTCTATTGGAAGCATCTCGGCCGAAAAGAAGGAAGTTATTGCTGCGTTCGTTTCCCTCTGCGCCCAGAATCAGGCAGAAGCGACGAAGGACGGGTTCAATGGCCTCGATGACTATGCTTATACCGGTAAGGTATACGACGGCAACACCATCGCACAGGCTCAGAGTGTCTGGAAAGAAGAGAAGGATTCCGGTATTCCTATTGTGGCAGAGTTCGTTGTCGATACTTCCGGCTCGATGCGCGGCGAACCCCTGAATGCCCTGAAAACCGCGATGATAAACACCATCCAGTATATCAATGACGACAACTATATCGGCATCATTGGCTTTGATTCAGATGTCAGGGAATACCTGCCCATTGACCAGTTCTCTCTGACCCAGAAAACTCTGTATAAGGGTGCCGTGAACTCCCTCGATGCGAACGGCAGCACCGCAATGTACAACGGTCTTTGCGTTGCTATGGACCGCATCTACCAGAAATCTCAGGAACTGGGTGGGAATTGCACGCCCATCATCTTTGTGCTCACGGACGGTGACAACAATACCGGATATGGCTTCTCCGATACGAAGAACATCATTGCCGGTATGGATATCCCCATTTACACCATCAGCTACAACTACGCAGCGGATAGTCTTTCGGAGCTCGCTTCCATCAACGAAGCGGCAGCTATCGTTGGTAACAGCGAGGATATCACCTACAAGCTCCGCAACCTGTTTAACGCAGAGATGTAACTCAAAAGCGCGGTTTTGTCCGCGCAGCTGCTCCAAAAGACAGCCTCCACACGGCGAGCAGCGGGAACATGCTGGTCGGAAACGGCACGGTCGTCAGCTGCCAGTGCCACTCGATGGATGAGACGGTCGATATGGTCGCCGCCTTGTACAATGGCAGAAGCAGCGCAAGCATAACCATCCTGCAAAAATATATGCCGTTCATCTTTTTGGGTGGGCGGCTTTTTGTTTTGTGAATACAGCGATTCAGTGGCGAAGCGAGCCGATTTTACCAGCAGTTTGATATTCTGCGGCATGATTTCCAGCAGTTTGATACTCTGTGGGCAGTTGCACAGCCGTGCAAATTGCATACAATGGGAATTGGAGAACAAAAAGAGCGATGCAAGGATGTATTTGCAATAAATATGGCGGCTGTTTTTGGTATTCACGAAACAACACGAAATTAAACGAAACGCGAAGAGGATACAAGAAAAGACGAATGAAATCCGGCTGAGGCGGATTATACTTGTGCCGAGTAGTTTGAAGTCCGGACAATGGGACAGCTAAAGTGGTAAAATGAAACTAGGAATACCTAAAATCAGATTTAACCGAAAAAACAAAAACCATGAATGAATAATTGGTTGCTAAAAAGTAACCGCTCGCTTTTATACCCAAACCAACAAATGACCCAAATCTGTTTAGGAAGGATAGGTACAAAATGGCAAGAAGGAAAACAAACGACTTGGAAAATCAGATGTCGCTCATGGACATGATGGCATCGGAAAGCCCCGAATATACCGAAGAAGGCCCGGAAGAACTCTTGGACCCCGGCGAGGACATGGGGGACAGTGAAGGGCAGACGGATAAGCCCTTCAAACTCGTGGCGAACAAGACCACGAAGGCAAAGGCGAGCATCTCCACGCAGGCGTTGAGTGTTGTGAAGGCGGTATATGCTGATACGGTAGAAACGAATTGGGAAGAGTTGTTTGACGGGTTCGACAGACTCTATGCTATCACTTTTTCGTCCGGTATCGAGTTCGTGAATAAGGTCATCAACAAGTTCTCGTATGCGGAAGTCGTGTTCGGCTGCGAGAAAATCATCGCCAACGACATCGCTGCCATCATGTCGGTGCAAATCGACAGCGTGCAGCGGCTCGCTAAGTCTAAGTCGGCAGGGAACCTTGCGAACCGCCTCGATGACGGGTCTTTGCAGCTGTATGTATCGCGGGACACGAAATCGCACGAGAAAATCTTCATTTTGGAGAGCGCTGACCATAAGCGTGTCCGAGTCATCACCGGCAGTGCTAATATGTCGGCATCGGCGTTTTGCGGCATCCAGCGAGAGAATATCGTTTGCTTCGATGACGAGGCGGCATTTTCGCATTATAAGGTCCTGTTCGAGACCTTCAAGGAGACCTGCTCCGACAATGTCTCCTATAAGGCAGTCGTGAACACCATGAACCAGGAAGATTATCTGAAAGAGAACATCAAAGAAGTGCCCGTCTTTCAGTCTATTGAAAAGCAGAAGCTTGTCTTTCTGGAACAGGCACAGCCTGAGGATGAGGTCGAATACGAGATAGTTGCCGATGTCAAGAAAATGCAGGAACTCGTCAAGCCAATCATGCCTAAGATGCCGGTACAGGCGAATCGTATTGTAGTGGCAGCGGAACCGATGCGCGTTTTCGGGAAACGATATACCGAGGTTCGGCGTGTGGCAGCTGAGGCAGTTAAGCAGCTCCCGAAATTACATATCGACTATGATGCCGGGACCATGACCTTCAACGACGAGAATATCGACCTCAATCCGAATCTCAGCGAGGTGGCAAAGAACATCAAGAGCATCCAGAAGTTTTTCTCAGGCATGGACTACTTTTACGGCGATGTCGAGCAGGCCAAGAAGGACTACTTCAAATACATGACCTGGTATCTGGCTACTCCGTTCATGGCGTATCTGCGGTATTTCGCATCGAGGAACAACTACGATACGAAGCTGTTCCCGATGTACGGCGTTATATACGGCGACTCAAACGGCGGCAAGACGACATTTATAAAATTTCTTGTCAAACTCATGTGCGGTGAGACCGTTAAGATGAACACAACGGAGGATTTCACAGCCACAAGAATCGACGGCCTCAAACGAGTTTGTGAGGGACTGCCGCTGAACATCGACGACCTCGCCAAGACCCAGTTTCAGAACCATTCAGAACGGGTAATCAAGAACGATGAATGGGGTATCTCTGACAGGCTCGTGAACTATCCTGCTGTATCTATCACATCGAATAAAATTACCTCGCTGACAAAAGACCTCTCGAAACGCGCTATCATCTGTCGAATTGGTGCTAAAATCGACAACGAGCGCGGTGCCAAGAACTCAAAGCGTGTGAATGAGAGTATGTCGGAGCTGACAACCGCGTTCTATGGCGAATATGTCCGCCGAATGCTTGTTTGCATCGATGAGATGACGACGGAAATGCGTGAAAATGCGAATGGCAAGGAATACTTCCCGGATATCTTCCACGCTTCGTCTAGTGTCATTGCAGATATCTTCGAGGCATGCGGAATCGATTTGCCGGACTATGTGCGTATCCTGTACTATAACGACTATATGGGTGATGAGAGCATTGGTCGTGCTGCAATTGAGAAAATCGAACTGGCATGGCAGGCTGACCCGAGCAAGTTCCGGGTTGATAAGAAGCAGAACAGGCTCATTTACTCCTATCCGCCGGATGGACCGTGGTACGAACTGAAATACATTGCAGATGAGCTGCCAAACTCCCTCGAAGCAGAGATTTCTGGCGGCAACCAGCTTATCATGAACTACGAGCAGGCACAGGAATTGTTCGGCATCAAGTTTCGGCGCTGGCTGGGCATCTTTAACCTCTAATATGCATGGCAGGTTCTTTTCGGAGCCTGCCTTCTTATTTCGCAAAAATAGTTGCCCATTTGTGCGAATTGCAGACAATCAGAAGTAAAGCATAAAGCGAAGGAGCTGAGTACCATCTCAAAATTTGCAAGCAAAAAGTTGATTGAGCGAAATTGCAATATCATGAAAGACTACGGCAATGGCTATTCCGTTGAGGAGCTTGCCACAAAATATAGGTTGAGCGTCCGTACTTGCTATCGAGCGTTAGACGACGCGAAACAGGAGGCCAGAATTCAGTTGGCGCAGGTAGAGGATGCTAGAAAGGCCGAAATTCTTGCTGCGTACAAAGCCAGTGTCCCTCTCAAGGAAATGATTGCAAAATTCAACGTGGCAGAAGGATATTGCAGCATGGTTGCCAACGATGCGGGCCTGACTGAAAACCGTAGAAATGAGCGCATCAAAATTAGACAAAGACCGCGCAATGAGAATATCTTTCGAGAATACGAGAGCGGCGTGCCGGTGCAGAAACTATCCGAAAAATATCAGCTCTCGGTTCCTGGTATTTACAAGGTTATCCAGCGAGTGAGAAGGCAAAAGGAGGCGATGGAGTTTTGCAATGGATTGTGAAGCAAACCAAATCGAAAGGATATGAGTTCACCTTCGATATCGTGAAAGGCAAGGCCGTTATCGGGCAGGCACACTATATTCCGAAAGTGCTGCGGCAAGGTTATGGCATCCGGCTGAATGATTCCAAGTTCCTGCTGCAATACATGCCAGCTGCTGACGCAAGGGCGTACATGCGCGGCATCAACACGAAAGATATTCTGAGACACCCTTTTGCTATCTGTGAGAACAACCGCAGGGTAGGCGAGATTTCCGTCATCCATACAAAAACCGGATTCCTCCAAGGATACAATTCTATCGCCATGCAACTGTATGGCGAGGAATACCAGAGCTACAAAATCGGCTTTGGAAAAGAAGGAGTATGCTGCCCTGTATTCCTTTGCGGACAGCAAATCGCCCAAATCAATAAGAGCGCGGTGGTCAAGGATAATCTGGATGAATACCTGATTTACGCAGTGAATGAAAAGGCACTGATGCCGTCCGTCATGTTCGCCATTTATATCGATGGAATATACTACGCAAACCGAGGCGTGTATGTGGATGACGCAACGACTATCAACTGCGAATACAGCTTGAACGAGGAAGTCCTGTCCCACTACGACCCGAATTTTGTCAAGGGACTATGACTCCGATAACTGGTATTCACAGACAATATCATATTGCGAAACTGTGCGAATCGCAGACAATTAAAAGTGAATGAATTACAAAAGCTACAGAGGATAAACAATGAGCTATGAACCCATTATCACACCGGGCAGGAATTTCTTTCTTGTCTCGACGGAGTACAAAGAGAGCTGCTCTGCCTGGTGCCGCAAGCAAATTAGAGCGACACTGAGGACCTGTCAGGGACGAGTCATCATCATTGATGCAACGGGCGAGTACGCGGACTTGGCGCTTGAACATGACAGATTGATTCGAGAGAAAATCCCGTCCATCATTTATCGGTATAAGCTGGTGGACGGGAAACCGTATATTGCTCATGTCATTGAAGTTGATACGGAAGCAAATGAAGCACCGCACCTGATTGTATACGATATCAGCCGGACCATAATCATCAGCTGGAAGGTCGGCGTGGAGGCAATTGATAAAATCCTGCAATCCTATGCCGTGATGCAGGACAGTGAAATTGCGTGGCTGTATGTTCCGCTGGACTTATATACCAATGTCAAGCCTGAAGCCGAATCCTGGAACATTTTGGAACGAACTATCAAGGGTAATGAAGGCAAGCTCATGACAGTGCTAACGACCCGAAAATTCAACATCGGCATGGTTCAGCGCTGTTTGCATATGACAAAAAATAAACTTTTGGAGGATAGCAAATGACCAATGAACAGCTGAGAATTGCATTGACGGCGAATGCCGTTACCAAACAGACCCGTAACCATTTTGGGTTCAGTGACCCGTGTGGGAAGACTCTGGAAGAGTACAACAAATCTTCAACGCTTTGCTGTGTGACGGCAGCGCAGAAAATGAACACGCCGGGTTTCGAGCGTGTCCTTGCTGCACAGATTTTCCCCTGCTTCACCATCGGCTGCTGGAACCAGACGAAGACGGTCTATGATTTTGACTACGAGTTCCAGAAAATTCTTATGGATACGGATGACATGGCGATTCATCAGGATATCCTGCAGCGGCTTCCGATTCGTGATTTCTTTATCCCGGTGTATGACAGCTACGACTACAACGGTATGTTCGTGCATGTGGAATTCGAAGAGAAAGAGAAGACCACTGCTTTCGGCATCGTTCTTGTCGGCCCGG
>ERZ791883.2954-NODE-2954-length-10224-cov-15.143967_pt1 | contig 10224 bp, 9 predicted proteins | sample MGYA00510160_ERZ791883 | MGnify/ENA primary metagenome ERZ791883 (study PRJEB30046, sample SAMN00792072) | human gut metagenome | study: EMG produced TPA metagenomics assembly of the A metagenome-wide association study of gut microbiota in type 2... | reverse complement strand
ATCCGATCTCTGCGCGCGGGGCAGAGCCCCGCAATCCTCGGGCCATGCTGACCCGAAGTTTTAGCTTACTTTTCCTGTTCGGTTTTCTTCTCCGGTTTTTCGTGTTCCTTCTGCTGACCCTTCCAGTCGTCCAGCAGCTTGATGATCTGATCCTTCATTTCCCTCGGCGTAGTTTCCTTGCCGAAATACTTGCTCAGTTCCGCACCTGTCAAAATCACTTTGTCTACCTCCTTTTTGTCCTCCATCATAATGCCGTCGATCACATCCCCGTTGAGCAGCTTCTTTTCGTCCAGCTCACGCATACGCTTTGCCTGCGCCTGTGAAGGCGAGGACTGCTGGCTGTCAATGGCGACGGCGATATAGTTCTGGTTCTTCTTGCCGATATAGGAAAGCTCCACCGCCGTAGTAAAGCCCAGCTTTTTTTCATCCATCAGCTTCATCAGGTCTGGAACCAGCTCATTGAGCCGGATATACCGCTGCACCTGTTTGACGGCCATCTTATTGCGCTCGGCCACGATCTCGTTGGAGCGTTTGCCAGCGTCCTTCGGGTCAATCTGGCCCGAAGTGCGGGAGCCCTGGTGCTTGATAGCCTCAAGCTGCATTTTCAAGGCTTTGGCCCGCTCACTGGGGAGGATTTCTTCACGCTGGTTCAGATTGTCCTCGACCATCTGCGTGATGGCTTCATCGTCTGTCAGGTTTCGGACGATACAGGGCATATCCGCATATCCGGCAAGCTCACTGGCTTTCTGGCGGCGGTGGCCGGACACGATCTCATAGCCGCCATCCTCACGGGGACGGACGATAGCGGGCTGGGTCACGCCCTTGTCCTTGACGCTGGACACCATAGCCCGCATTTCTTCATCATCCCGAACCTCAAAGGGATGGTTCTTGAAGGCGTGGAGCTCGTTCAGCTTGATATAGACGATCTGCTCCTTGCCCCGGCGTGGTGCATCCTTCGGCTTTTCGGGTTCCTTCGGAGCGGGAGAGGTCTGCACCGTTGGAGCCGTTTTTTTCTCCAGTTCCTTTTTGACCGCCTTTTCCGGTTTCTGTGCAGGAGCTTTGGACTTCGGGGCTGGGTCCTTGTCCTTATCTGCTTTCGGGGGACGGCCCCGGCGCTTTGGCTGTTCCGGCTCTTTGGGTTTTTCCTCCGCTTTCTTCGGAGCCTCCGGCTGCTTTTCCGGTTTTTCCGTTTTTGCCGGGTCAGGCTTTTCCACGCCGGGAGCTGCCGCCCGTTCCTCGGCTTTCTTTTCCTTCATAATTTCAGTGAAGTTATAGACGGAAACCTGCGGGTTCTTTACCTCCGGTTCCGTCTTTTTTTCCGGCTCCGGAGAAACGGAAACCTTCTCCGGCTCTTTTGGGGGAGCGGGAGGCGTTTCCTTGCCCGGCCCGCTATCCGTTACCGGCTGTTCCGGCGTTTTTGTGGTTTTATCATCTGCCATAAGCATTTACCTCCTGTTTTTTGGCATGAAAAAAGGGGCTCAACTTTTCAGTCAAGCCCCCGTGGGAAGTTCCTCCTTTCTCCGCCATGATACAAAAATACCGCCCGTAGTCTCATTTGGGCGGTACTTTGTGTAAGATTGGCAGTCCATTATTAAGTTTTTTATTATGTTCCCTTTGTACACCGTTGCAAGCATCCTGTTTGAAGTAACCGTTTCCGGAAGATGCCTTCTTATATATTGAAGCAGTCGATAGAAAATATCGGCTGCTTTTTCATTGTCACCGCTCAAAGAATACGCATTTCCAATTTGATTGACCAGTTTCATTTCATCCAATGTAAAGAGAAAGTCTTCAATTTTGTCCAGTTGAAAATCCGGTATGGTCATCCGAATGGCTTGCAACAACATTTGAATCCGCTCGTCATTTGAATATCTTTTATCCAATCCTCCCAAAAGGACTTTCGATCGAAGAATAAACTGTTGTGTGATTTGATCATCCGGCTTTGCAATTTTCTCAAGCCGACTTATTTTGTCAAAGCCCTCCTCAACGCACTTTAGCGCATTACAGGAAACAATTTCCTTCTTGAGTGCTTCTATTTCCAGTTCTTCCGGTGTTACCAGCGCATAATATCGGTCATCCGGCAGACCAAGGCGCTGCAGAATCGCATTGATTCGATTTCGGCTGGGGGTCTGTTTTCCGTTTTCAAATCTGGACAATGTAACGGATTCACAAATGCCTGCACAGACCTGCTCCTGTGTCAACCCGAGATCCAAACGCCGCTGGCGGATATACTCCCCCAATTTGTAATTCTGCATTTAGCAGCTCCCTCCAAACTTTAGTATTGCCATAATTGTAATATACTAGATTTTGTACATGTGTGCAAGCGTCTCTTGTGCAAACCTGTCGTCCCATGTAATTTTTTATTACACCAGACGATATGGTCAATTGAAATCTTTTGTGATAAAATACAGAAACAGCAGATGAAATGCATTCTAAGCTCTTTGACATACGCATGGAGGAAACAATGATACACTATCTGAAAAAGCAATGGAGGCTCAGTACCCTCACCTGCTTGTTTGCCATCATCGCCTATGGTGCTCAGGCTCTGATTCAGCTTGCCTTGATGAAGATTTTTGATGCCGTGGTATTGCTGGATCTGCGGAGTACTATCTTTTGGACGGCAGTTGATCTGACCTGCTGGGGAGGCTATTTTCTTTTTACTGCTTTACAGGAGCATTGTCAGGCCAAAACAATTCGCGCTTTGAACAATACGGTGCGAGATGGGCTGTATCACTCCTTCCTGCGCAAGAGCCATACCGATTTTCATCAGTCCGACACCGGAGAATATCTCGCCCGGCTGACCAATGATATAAAGCAATTAGAACAGCTTGCGTGGATTCCCTTCTTCGGCTGTGTAGGCAGAATTGCGCAGATCGTGTTCAGCATTTTGGGACTTGCCTTTTTGCATTGGTCGCTGGTTGTTTTTTCCGTGATCACAGCAGTTGTCCTTTGGCTCTCCCCAAAACTGTTCCAGAAGAAGTTGGAACTACTGGGGCAAAGCTGCGGTGTGCAGCAGACTGCCGCCATCAACCATTTGAAGGACCTTCTGACAGGCTTTGACGTACTCCAGTTTTTTGGCAGAGGAAATCTCTTTCTCCAGCAGGGAAATAGGATCAGCGATGACATTGAAAAGCCCAGTTGCCAGCTGAGCTATGGTAAATCTCGCATGGAGGCGTTGATTGGCTTTATCAACGTCACACTTCAGCTCGGCTCGCTTGTGCTGATTGCTGCGCTGACCAGCATGGGACTTGTCACCACAGGCACACTTGCCGGTGGTGTCAATCTGATTGGAGGCGTGGCAAACGGCTTTAACAGTTTGGCCGGTTTGCGTCTCTCCCTCTCAGCCAGCAAGCCCTACTTTTGCAAGCTGCCAACGGTCGATACTGATTCCAAATCGGAAGAGATTGCTCCTATGTCACCGCTGAAAGACTCCATTACGGTAGATAGAGTTTCTTTCTGCTATGATGAGAAAAAGCCCATCCTGAAAGATGCCTCCTTCCGCTTTGAAAAGGGCAAAAAGTATGCCCTGACAGGCCCCTCCGGCTGCGGAAAATCCACTCTGCTCAAGCTGCTTTTGGGCTGGCTGCCGGACTACACCGGTACGATTTCGTTTGACGATGTGGACATTCACACCATTACACCCGCTCAGCTCCAGCAACAGATGAGTTACATTGAGCAGAATGTGTTCCTGTTCAATACTACGATTCGGGAGAACATCACACTGGGTGAAGATTTCTCGGAAGAGCAGCTGCATGCGGCCATTCAGGGCAGTGCCTTTTCCGCAGATTTGGCCGCCATGCCCGATGGCCTTGATACTGTTGTGGGTGAAGATGGCAGCAATCTTTCCGGCGGTCAGAAGCAGCGTGTCGCCATTGCCCGTGCCCTGATTCACAATCGCTCCATCCTGCTGGTGGACGAGGGCACCAGTGCGCTGGATCAGAAAAACGCCGACCTTGTGGAAAAGAGCCTGCTTACCAATCCCGACCTGACACTGATTCTCATCAGTCACCACCTGTCGGCGGAGCGCCGTACGCAGTTCGATCATGTGTATGAGCTGACACCTGTAACGCAATGATCGCCCGGTAATTTCCCCTCAAATCGCAAATATGCCCTGCATGCCGACCAGTGCCGGTGTGTGGGGCCTTTTGCAGTGAAACCGAAACGCTCCACAAGGCTGCTCATATCCTGACCACCAAGGACAAGCCTGCCGATCGCACGGACGACCCCTTCCTTGTGGAGAAGATGTGTGCCGAGTTGGATGGCCGATGCATAGTAGTTCAGCGTAGTTGAGGTCTGTGCGTGTCCAAGCCGCCCAGAGACCGTTGTGATCGGAACGTGGGCCGCGATCAGGATGCTGGCATTCGAATGGCGGAGGCTGTGGAAGTGAATTGATGGGAGATCGTGTGCTTCCAGAAACTTCGGGAACCAGGACGAGATGATATCCGGGTCCATCGGCTCTCCATTCCATTTCGTGAATAGCATATCGTTGTCCACCACTTTGCCATTTTCCAGTGTGACCTTGCGCACCCACACTGAGCCGATCCGGAACCTCTCTACTTTTTGGTATCGCCGGTACTCCTGCAGCAGTTCCACGCAATCCGCTCCTATGCGCAGGCATCTCTTGCCTCGTCTGGTTTTCGGTGCATTGAACACAAGGCATATCCCGGGGATGGACTGGACTGTCCGCTTGATGGAGAGCGTCCCCTTCTCAAAGTCAATGTCCGACCAGCGCAGGGCACAGATCTCACCCCGCCGGGCACCAAGCAGCAAGGCCAGCTGAGTGATCACACTGTACTGCGGCGGTGCATCCGAGAGGGCATCCAGCAGCTTTGGAATCTCTTCCTCCGTCAGTACCCGAACGTCGATTTCCTCGGCTTTGGGATATTCTGCACGGGAGCACGGGTTCTCGTTGATTAATCCCCACTGGACACCTTTCTTAAAGATGCTGGAGAGCATGGCCTGGTATCGAATGACGCTGTTGTTGTTCAGCTTCCCGTCCTTTTTGGTATGCTCCACAAACGCCTTTGAGAAGGCCAGTCCCACTGCAGCGGACACCTTTTCCGCCGTCTTTCGGCTGACGTTCTTACCTGCATAGACCATCCGCATGGTGTCCTGACCGATCCCGGCCTTGTTTCGCCAATTCACCCCGGGTTCCACGTGGGAGCAGCTTCAGAAGGGCTTTCGTGGCGGTGTAGGTGCTGTCCCGGCGGACACCCCTCTCCTCCAGATTGTCATAAAGCGCCATCACATGCGCCGGTTTGATCTTGGACACCTTGAGATGCCCGAGTCCGGCGCTGATCCGGCCACGCATCCTTCTATAATCGTAGAGCGTCTTGGCCTTCAGCTGCTTGTTGGCGTATTCCTCAAACCAGCGGTCGATCAGGTCATCCAGCAGCATGTCTGAGTCCAGCACGAAGCCGTTCGTGACCTGCTGCGAATCCTCTCTGACCGGCTCTCCCTGTGCGAAGAACTGGGCCAGCGTGTCCATGTTGACCAACCACTTTCGGCTTGAGATGGCCGTATAGCAGATCTTGCCCGTTCGGCAGAGCTTGCGGACATATTCGGGTGTCACGTTGAACCGTGCGGCGGCGTTTTTCACGCTGGCCATAGTGGGATAAGGGTTCAGAACAGTTTAGAGTCCCCTCAGCCCGCCAGATGCCCCCACGTCATTCATTTTTAATTAAATCCTCCGGCAGGTGCTCCGGTATGCGCACAAAGCCCCTTTGAAGCTGTCGCATTTCTGTCGCACTTTTCAAGCCCCGCCGGGCGGATATAACAAAAAGAAACCCACGATCCAAGCCGCATTTGAAACGGTGAATCGTGGGTTTTCCTTTGGCGCGCTCGAGGGAACTCGAATCCCTGGCCCTCTGATTAAAAGAATCCAAGGTGCATCATTCGTCAAATTCCAAAAGTTCGAAGAAGTGTTATTTTTATCGTATCATCGCAAAATACGTATTTGCACACACCGCATTGTTTGCATACAGTGTAATGCTTTGCAACCGTTATCCAGCTATTCAGGTGTGCAAAAAGTGTGCAAAAATGTGCAGACGGGCAAAACAAAGCCCAATGGACAAATCAACCACCGGTTTTATGGCAGGGTTTAGGACATCCGAACAGACACCATTTGATGTAGAAATGAGGTTCACCATGAATAAATTGCTTACCTGCCGCTTCAATATGGACACCAACCGGGTGGAAGCCCTGTTCGAGGATGGCACCACTCTTGCCATCGACTGCATCGCCGTGGAGGACGAGTACGGCAGCACCCCGGCACAGCGGGCAGAGCTGGACTGGCTGCTGTATAATAAGCCCTTGGAGTACGCCCAGCTTGTGCTGGGTGGAGAGATAGAGCGTTATCTGTCGCTTGGCTGCGACCATGGCAGACTGGAAGATCGATTACTTCGAAAGGCCATTGCCATTTGAGTACCAATCGAATATACTATAAACAGGAGAGCGGACGTCACTCCGCTGGTGTGGCTGACACCTAAAATCCGATCTGATGCAAGACGTAAGGGCTTGAGGCTGGCGGGCAGCGATAAAACCCGAAAGCGATGCAGGACATAGGAGCCTGAGGTTGGCGGACAACGATAAAATCAGTCACAAGGGACATCGGACAGCACCACGGTGTTGTAGATGCCCCTTTTATTTCTGCTCAACTCGCTACCGATAGCAGACCTATTCCATTATCTTCCATAAATTCAGTTTTTGTCAAGACTATCACAATTTCAAGATTTTTCAGATGTTTTGTTAATTTTTCTGATTTTAGGTGTATAATCAGTACAAACAAGAAACTGCACTCTCATGCATATTTCTGCAATCACCTTATCTGGAGGTCTAATATGGATTCTGAAAAGATTGCTACAAATCATGTTGAACTTGCCATAAGCAAAGCGGGTCACTTGGTTTCTCACATCAATTCCAATGATAAAGAGCCCTCATGGGATGGAGATGTAGAAGTCTATAAAAAGTCCGGCCACGTTCATGCAAAAGCTGACTTGATTTTAAAAGTACCTGTTCAGGTCAAAGGTCATATTAAACCAAATCTAAAGAAAAAGAGCATAAAGTATTCTATCCAATATTCTGATTTAAGAAACTATCTTTATGTTGGAGGAACCATCTTTTTTGTCGTGTATTTCGATAAGGAAGATGAGCATTATACTATATACTATGTTGGACTTCTTCCGTTCGACCTCAAAAAAATGCTCAAGGACTATAAAGGAGATTTCTCTAAATGCAAAAGCATTGAATTAAAAGTTTTTCCGACCAAAAAAGAAGATATCGATGATATCTTCCTTAATTTCGCGCATCACATGAATAGGCAACGCGCCGCTATCAATAGCGCGCTCTTATCCTTCGATTCAGACTTACCCACCAACACTATTTCTCTAGGCTATTCTACTAGTGCAGCAAAACATTACGATTTGCCCCTTGATTATTTTTTTGACCACGAAACTTACATTTATGCTGTTCTCCCTCAAAAAGTCGAACTGCCCATTGCTCATCTTGACCGTATTGAGTTATTTTCGTTTACACGAGATGCTCCTATCAGCATTGATTCTAAAGTTTATTTTGAGAGTTATACTGTCACACGTTCTAAATCATCTACGGTCATTCGTTTTGGTAAGGGAATACAGATGAGTTTCAGTACAGCGCAATCCTTGCCTACAAAATTCAATTTTACTTTATCCGGAACACTATCAGAGCGTATCAAAGATGCAGAGTTTATGGTTGCTGCCCTTTCTGCCCATCACTATGAAATCAATGGTGGAAAAATCGCTTTCAGTGAAGCTGATTGTGCCAATCTTCCTACACTTCAAAAAAAGCTTTCCTTTCTTCTAGATGTGAAAAAGACGCTAGAGGCAGTTCATGCAACAGCCGACCTCGACTGTTCTTCCCTTTCTGTCACAGACAATACTAATCTTAGCATCTTGAGAGCTGCACTAATCGACAAAGAACCAATCAAGATGTGTTCAAGCCAATCGCTTCTTCGAAGCTGCCATATTGCTAATCTAGAACTTCTTTTATGGGTTGTTCCGACTGAAGAAAATAGTGAATACCATAACATCTATGATTTTAACTATGTACCACTGATATATCGCGAGTTTGACAAAAATGATAAAGAATATCCATCCACTCACTTCGTCATGTTAAATAAAGATGCAATGTTGAAGTACTGCAATATCGACTATAACGCGCTACTTGATGCAGTTCAGCACGTTCCTTTTTCCGAAGATTATTCTCATTCGCTCAATACACTTCTTCTTGAAATGCTTAAAGCATACGATGAAAGTAAAAATAGTCGCATTGAGCTACTATCCACTGCGACTGCCCTCGCACTTTGGATTAAGGATTCTGATCCATATACAGAGCATCCTATTGCTATTCTCAACTATCTTCAGTCCGTCAAACGATCTCGCACACTGACTTCAACTGAACAAGCCGAAATTCTTTCTCTTATTGAAGCAACCCAAGACAATGAGTCTATTTATGTTGGTGCATATCTACTATTAGATAATCCTGTTGCGGCTAAAATTCACTTTGATAAGCTACCTGAAGAATCACAGAAGTTTTTTGAATCTTGCCCTATCTATCATTTTATGCCAAATGGACAACCTACCGTTTCTGCTCTGACAGAAGGGTAACAAGTGATGCCCACCCGCCCATGGTTTTTCCATGAGTGAGTGGGCATCATTTTGTTAATCGAGATTTTTCGGCAAGCGGTCATACAGAACCACCGTGTCTTGTGTTTCGATATGTACACGCTCTTTCTTCAGGAGCGTTCGAGAACGTTGGTTTGCACGGTAGTCACGGCCGCTTTCTTCAAAAGCAGAACAACACAGAAAGTCACATACCGCATTGCCGGAGGGAGATTCCCGGATAATGAACACAAAGGCAGTTGGTTCGATTCGGCTGGAAATCAGGTAATCCGCTTTGATTTTGGTCACGAACGGATAAAACTGGGGCATATAGGAGAACAAATCGAACTCCTGTTCCAGTATTTCTTTCAACCGCACCAGTGCCAACAGACGCGGTTTCACATACTCCTGATAGAGTGTGCCCTTCTTTACCTTGTCGTAGGTGATCTTATCAGACAGAATCATATCAACCGTCTTGCGTGGACTATACCGGGGCAAGGCGATGTCTTTCAGGTAGTGGAACCCAGCAAGGTGCGGAAAGTCCTCCAGTGAAAAGGTCAGTTTGATCTCGTGCAGTTCACCCTTATAGCCGTAGGTGAAAACATAGTGGTACTCGGTCAGTTCTTTCCAGGCTTCTGCTGCCCGATACAAAATATCCTGCTGTTCGTCCTGCACATTTTCACCTTCCCTCAAAAAAATAGAAGCCCTGCCGAAAGGCAAGGCTCCTATTAAGCGTTTTCTTTCGATTCATCGAATCTATTCGGCTTGTGGTTCACGCTCAACCCACGGTCTGGCTCCACAATCGGCTGATACCGAACCAGTCCACTGCTTCATCGCCACCGATAGCTGGTCAATGCCGCTATCCTCTAGCTTTATTATACCACAAAAGGACGTAAGTTCAAGCGCTTAAATTTAAAAACACTCAATCATATTATATGCTAAAGGGGTTTGGCCATTGCTACGTTTGCGAACGTCATACACCACCCTTGCCATCGACTGCATCACCATTGAGGATGAGTACGGCAACACCCCGGCACAGCGGGCAGAGCTGGACTGGCTGCTCTACAACAAGCTCTTGGAATACGCCCAGCTTGTTCTGAGTGAAGAGATTGAGCATTATCTTTCCCTCGGCTGCGACCACGGCAGATTGGAAGATTGATAGGAAAGGCCATTGCCATTTGAACGCAAATCGAATATACTGTAAATAGGACAGCGGACGTCATTCCGCTGGTGTGACTGACACCTAAAATCCGATTTGATGCAAGACGTAGGGGCTTGAGGCTGGCGGGCAGCGATAAAACCCGAAAACGATACCATAGAACCGGCAGGAAAACCATCGGTGGAAAGATTTTCCTACGCATTTCAAAGCCTGTTTCGGCGGGGATTGGGTAAATCATTCTGCCACCCACCGACCAACGCCGAAAAGCCTTGATTTCCGTGGGCTTTTTGCCACCTAAATGCGTAGACAGGAGGGGCTTTTGGTTTCATATTTCCAGTGTACCCAGCAATAGAAATGTGTTCTTCTAACATCTAATAATTCATATTTTACGCCTTGTATTCTCTCCTGAAAGGAAATATAATTAAATCTATT
>ERZ791883.2945-NODE-2945-length-10268-cov-5.111231_pt1 | contig 10268 bp, 5 predicted proteins | sample MGYA00510160_ERZ791883 | MGnify/ENA primary metagenome ERZ791883 (study PRJEB30046, sample SAMN00792072) | human gut metagenome | study: EMG produced TPA metagenomics assembly of the A metagenome-wide association study of gut microbiota in type 2... | reverse complement strand
CCGGCTGATCCGTAGTCAGCTACTCTATTCAGTTGAGCTACGCGACCATTGTTTTTGTTTAACGGGTGCAAAGATACGGCCTTTTCTTGAATTTGCAAGCTTTTGGGGAACTTTTTTTGCAAATAAATTATTCGATGAACCGGTAATTAAACAGTTGCCAGCCGAGTGTCAGCCCTACATTCCACTCCCTTCTTGGTGAGCTATAATGATTTACATATGCAGAGATAGCTCCAAATGGTAATTGACAAACCACTGAAATTTCTCCTAAATATTCGAATCGGGAAAATGCTTTTCCATAATAAGCCTTATTAATGGAGTTCCGTTCAATTGGGAAAATAGGCAAAAAACCATAAAATTCTCCACGGACATGAAACATCTGGTTTAAACGATAAATGGGACGTATTCCGGCAGCAACATATTGATTGGCACGGAAAGCTTCGTTATACGTCAATTTACTATGTGCAGTGGGGGCAAACTCACTAGCCTGCATCATAGTGGCCGTATAGTTCTCTGAGAAGTTCTTAGAGGCATAAACTGCGTCCAGATACCATCCCAATATCCAATTAGCACCCATCTTATGATATTTCTCCTTCATATATGACAATTGTAACCACGAATGCTTTTCTTTTACGGGCTTTTTATTCTCCGAATTAACCCCCGGACGAAAACTTTCATTTCCCGTAAATATCTGAGCAACCAAGGCCTCTCTTGCACCTTGAATCGGGAATTGCCTGGAGTTCAGTGTACTGCCATTAAAACTAACGGAACCACCAAACAGGCGATATCCGCTCTTATCATATTTGTCCTTATCAAAATCAATCACATTATTCTGAAAGTATCGATCCTCTATCTGCGCAATTCCAAAGCCCAATTCCAATCTTTTGCTGGATAAGAAAGGAAGAGCGACCTTCAATTTCAGGAATCGTTCATCCTTCTGATTAAAAGCCGGTTTATCGTTTTTAGAGAAAAGCTTATCTTTTTTAAAATAATCGAAAGTACTGATGGAAGCGATAAAACGATAGGATGTCGGGATAGTAGTGGCAAAATCGACTTTGGCCATGAACTGAGCATTATTATATATTTTGCCCAACTGTCCGTCAAGCGTAAACTCTTTCGAATAATAGTTCAGATTCTGGTATGCAAGTCCCAGATAAATCTGATTGGAGCTGGTCGTAGACACATTACCTCCCACACGAACCGAAAATTCATTCTCCATCTTTATTTTCAGATGCAAATCGTACGTATCATCTTCCGGATTGAAAACGGCATGGGGAATAATCTCCGAAATCATGTTATCCGAAAGTAAACGGAAATATCCCCGTTTCAGATCCTCATACGTAAATTCTTTATCGTCCGAGGTATGAAACTCTTTCTTTATGTACACCTGTTGGTGAGTATTAGCTCCGTCAATATAGATGTTCTTAAATCTGAGTTCAGGATAATTGCTTTTATACACCAACCGCCTTAAACGGATATTATCCACATTAACCCTACGGTGAATACGGCTTTTGATGGAGTCCATCAGGCTCATTGTACGGTCATATCCTATTTTCTCGAGCTCATCGATGCGTTGGAAGTCCATCAGACTTACATCATTATATTTGAAAGTCATCAAAATACCGGCAGAATCAGGAAGAGAGTAGTCTGTCTTCTGCATAACCATATTTTCTATCTGGCTCATCAGATCATTCTCTTTCGGCTTTCCCGGATTAGTAGATACAACGCTACCGATAATGATGTCCGGATGAAAATCCTCACGCATCACGTCGGTTGGAAAATTATTATAGATTCCACCGTCGTAAGCCAACATGCTGTCTATCTCGATAGGCTTGAACATAAAGGGAAAACTCATAGAAGCCCGTACGGCGTCACCCAGATCACCACGCTTCAGAATCAGCTGCTTCTTGTTATACACATCCGATGCGATACAACGAAATGGTACAAAAAGTTTATCAAAGTCACCGTCACATGCAGCCGTAGCGCGCGCATACAGATCGATAAAGACAAGGTTCATCTGGATAGGATTAACAACACTGGTCGGCAGAAACTGCGGCTTCAGGCTCAACGAGTCCTTAAAGGAAAAACGTATATTGAAAAACTCCGGTGTGGGAAGATTCTTCTTAAAATAGTACATGTATTTTTCTTCCACCTCACCGGAATACCATCGCTTGAAATCTTCTGATTTCAGTAAGGTTTCCATGTCGTCAGGCGAATACCCCATGGCATAAAGAGAGCCCACAATGGCTCCCATAGAAGTACCGGTTATATAATCTATCGGGATATTATTCTCTTCTAGAGCACGAATAATTCCAATATGCGTCAGTCCTTTAGCACCGCCGCCACTCAATACCAATCCGACTTTCTGTGCCTGGACAAGCATTGGCAAAAACAGTAAAAAAAGAAATAACAATAAAAGATTTTTCTTCATAAGGTCCAGCAAAACACTATATAGAGGGTTAAATCATCGTTCAAATATATACAATAGTTTCCAATTTACCGACAGCTGACATACATTTCTAATGAAAAAAGAGCATTACGATACATTTTCATGCACGTAATGCTCTTTGAATGATATTATGAAATTAAAAAGCGGCTGCTTAAATCAGCTCAATGCTTCTTTTTACAAAGTTATTTAATGCTTCACCTTTCAGCATATTGTTTTGCAACAACGCCAGATCGATCAACTGACGTACCACTTTGTTTTTGCCTGCATATCCGGCAAAAATAGAATCTTTCTGCTGCTTCAACTCATCCCATTTCTTATCCAGATCATTGAGTTCATCTTTCTCCGCAGTAGGGATATCTTCGTCTTTCTTGCCTTCTTGCTTTTTCTTGAGTGCATCACGACGTTTTGTCACATCTTCCAGTTCCGTCTGTATAGGAGCAATGGCAGCACTGCACTCTTTTTCTTCATCAGCCAATACTTCTTTCACTAATTTATGGTCTGAATTCAATACCAGATTAAACATATCGGGCATTTCACCATAGAAACTCATGCCAGCCTGGATATTGGCCATTTCCTTCATACGGCGCATATATTCGCTCTGGGTTATCATCACGGGAGAGCCGTTTTCGCCTAAAGCCTGAGTCATGACATTAAATTCAACCTTTTCCATTTTCGGCAACTGACTCTTGAAGGCTGCTGACAGAGCTTCTTGTTTTGAAGCCTCAAGCACATCGCTCTTCTTATCTTCTTTCACAATCAGGTTGTCGACAACATCACTGTCTACACGGGTGAAGCGAGATTTCTCCAGTTTCTGTTCGAGCATACTTACCATGGCCACATCCAGTTGCCCGTCCATCAACAGCACATTGTAACCTTTATTTTTGGCAGCTTCGATATAGGCAAACTGTTCGTCCTTATTATTGGCATACAGATAGATCAGGTTTTATCTGTCTGATTATCTTTAATCAAAGTCTGGTACTCCTCAAAGGTGTAATGTTTGCCATCCGTATCGGTGAAAAGGGCGAATTTTTGTGCTTTATCATAGAAATCCTCTTGAGTGAGCATTCCATAATTAATAAAGATTTTTAAATCATTCCACTTCTCTTCGAACTGAGCGCGATCATTCTTAAAGATAGATTGCAGACGGTCTGATACCTTTTTCGAAATATAGGTAGAGATCTTCTTCACGTTCGAATCACTTTGCAGGTAAGAACGGGATACATTCAAAGGAATATCCGGTGAATCGAGCACACCATGGAGCAGAGTAAGGAAATCCGGAACAATACCTTCTACAGAATCCGTAACATAAACCTGATTACAATACAACTGAATCTTATTCTTATTCAAATCAATATTGCTCTTTACCTTCGGGAAGTAGAGGATACCGGTCAGATGGAACGGATAGTCTACATTCAAATGAATCCAGAACAAAGGTTCGTCTGACATCGGATAAAGCTCACGATAGAATTTTTTATAATCTTCGTCCGACAATTCACTCGGTTTCTTTGTCCACAAAGGAATGGTGTCATTGATGACGTTATCTTCCGCCGTCTCTACTTGTTTGCCGTCTTTCCACTCTTTCTTTTTACCAAAAGCGATGGGAACGGGCAGGAAGCTGCAATATTTCTTCAGGAGGGCAGAGATGCGTGACTCCTCGAGAAACTCCTTGCAATCATCATCAATATACAATACGATATCTGTACCACGATCCGCTTTCTCCACCTCTTCAAGTGTAAACTCCGGACTACCGTCGCAAGTCCATTTTACGGCCTGTGCACCTTCTTTATATGATTTGGTGATAATTTCAACCTTCTTGGAAACCATGAATGCAGAGTAGAACCCAAGTCCGAAGTGTCCAATGATGGCATTCGCATCGTTTTTATATTTTTCAAGGAAATCGTTAGCTCCCGAAAAGGCAATCTGGTTGATATATTTATCAATCTCTTCAGCAGTCAAACCGATACCACGATCGGAGATGGTAATGGTGTCTTTGCCTAATGAAACGTGAACGGTCAAATCACCCAGTTCGCCCTTAAATTCACTGATAGAAGCCAATGTATTCAACTTCTGAGTGGCATCAACGGCATTGGATACTAATTCCCGCAGGAAGATTTCATGGTCACTGTACAAAAACTTTTTGATGATAGGGAAAATGTTCTCTGTTGTAACCCCAATATTACCTTTTTGCATAATAACGTATATTTTTTAAATGATCTTGGTTATTAATAATTGAATTTCTTTATTGCCTGAATAGAGACAAAAAAAATGCCAGACCATGCTGGTCTGACATTTTGACGTATGTTTGAAAGAAACAGTCGGATTATTCAGCCGTTTTGGCTTCATTCTTCATTTCCAACTCACCCTTTTCTTCATTTAAAGAGACAGTGATCGTATCTCCTTCATTCAGATCAGCCGAAATGATAAGTTCCGATAAGCCGTCTTCCAGATAGGTCTGGATGGCACGCTTCAGCGGACGTGCACCGTACTGGACATCATAGCCTTTTGAAGCGACAAACTGTTTAGCCTTGTCTTCAATGACCAGTTTATAGCCGATAGATTCGATTCTGTTATACAGTCCTTTCAACTCAATATCGATAATCTTCGTTATAGCTTCTAATGACAACTGGTCAAAGGTGATGATTTCGTCAACACGATTTATAAATTCGGGTGCAAACGATTTATTCAGAGCCTTCTGAATCACGCTGCGAGAGAATTCTTTATCGTCAAGACGGCTTTGAGTGGCAAAACCGACTCCACGCCCAAACTCTTTCAACTGGCGGGTTCCGATATTCGATGTCATGATAATAACAGTATTCTTGAAGTCAACCATTCTGCCATAACTGTCAGTCAGCCGACCTTCGTCCATCACCTGGAGAAGCAGATTGAACACATCGGGATGCGCCTTTTCTATTTCGTCAAGCAATACGATAGAATAGGGTTTACGGCGTACTTTCTCTGTCAATTGTCCGCCTTCCTCGTATCCTACGTATCCCGGAGGCGCTCCAACCAAGCGTGAGACTGTGAATTTCTCCATAAACTCACTCATATCGATACGGATCAATGCATCCGAAGAACCAAACATATATTTAGCCAATTCCTTGGCCAAATGAGTTTTACCAACGCCGGTAGGGCCTAGGAACATAAATGTACCAATCGGTTTATTCGGATCTTTCAGTCCGACACGGCTGCGCAGAATGGCCTTGACCAGCTTTTTGATAGCATCGTCCTGAGCTATCACCTTTGATTGCAGGTCTTCTTTCATGCCTGCCAACTTGATGCCTTCCGCCTGTGCCATACGCTGTACCGGAATGCCGGACATCATTGATACGACATTTGCGATTTCTTCCTCATCCACCGTCTCACGATTATCCTTCAAACGTTCCTCCCAGTCTTTCTTCATCACATCCAACTGGACAGCAAGTTCTTTTTCCTTATCGCGAAAACTGGCAGCAAGTTCGAAATTCTGTGATTTGACAGCCTCGTTCTTGTTATTTTTAGCTTCTTCGATCAACTTCTCCTGATCTTCTATTTCCTTGGGTACACTCACATTGGTAAGATGTACACGCGAACCGGCTTCATCGAGTGCATCAATAGCTTTATCCGGGAAGTTACGGTCGGTTATATAACGGTCTGTCAACTTGACACAAGCTTCCAATGCCGCATCCGTATAATTTACGTTGTGATGATCTTCATATTTATCCTTAATATTACGAAGAATCTGCAACGTTTCGTCAGCTGTAGTAGGCTCTACCATTACCTTCTGGAAACGACGCTCCAACGCCCCGTCTTTTTCGATATTCTTCCGATATTCGTCAAGGGTAGTGGCACCGATACACTGAATCTCTCCACGCGCCAATGCCGGCTTCAACATGTTGGCAGCATCCATCGATCCGGCTGCCGATCCGGCACCTACAATGGTATGTATCTCGTCAATGAACAGAATCACATTCGGATTCTTCTGCAATTCGTTCAAGATGGAACGAATGCGTTCCTCAAACTGTCCGCGGTACTTGGTACCGGCAACAACCGCAGTCATATCGAGTGCAACCACACGCTTGTCAAACAGAATACGGGACACCTTTTTCTGTATAATACGAAGTGCCAGACCTTCCACTATGGCCGATTTTCCGACTCCCGGTTCACCGATCAAAATGGGGTTATTCTTCTTACGGCGACTTAATATCTGTGCCAGGCGCTCGATTTCCCGCTCACGTCCCACCACAGGGTCAAGACGGCCTTCCTCGGCGGCCTTAGTCATATCAGTACCAAAATTATCAAGCACCGGAGTATCATTAGTCGGCTTCCTGGAGGCAGTCTGCGCCTGTTGCTGACGTTCACCGGATCCATGGGACGAACGGGATTGATTCATCTCTTCTTCATCATCATCATCTTCTGTAAATCCCATGCCGGCACTGATATCCGGCTGTAAGGACAATTGTTCGAATACCTGCTGGTAATTCACATGATTCGCTTCAAGAACCGTTGCTGCCAGATTATCCTTATCTTTAAGGATGGCCAGCAGTACATGTTCCGTATCTGCAACTTGACTTTTCATCACTCGTGCTTCTAAAATACATAGTTTCAATATCTTTGCAGCTCCATTTGACAATGGAACATCGGCATCAGGCAACAGCATGTCGTCTGCATGCTCTTTCAGTATGGCCTCAATCTGCTTCTTTATGTCGGTCAGGTTTGTTTTGAGTTTAGACAATATCTCGATTGCTTTTCCCTCACCATCGCGAAGCATACCAAGCAATAAATGCTCAGGCCCTATATAGCTACTTTTCAGGCGATTTGCCTCTTCTTTGCTATATACGATAATATCGGAAACTTTTTGTGAGAATTGATTATTCATACTTATCTTCCTTCTTCTAAGAGGTTATTCACTGGCAAATATACGCATTTCATATTGTTTGCATGCGCTTCATTTGCTTTATTTATTATATAACAAATGTCGTGCCATTATTTCCTTTGTTCTTATACATTATAATATAATAAAACAATTAAGTATAGAAAAAAACATTAGATACTGATAAAAGCACCTCCGACACCCGGATGTCGTGATGTCTGACACCCGGGTGTCGGAGGGTACGAGACCCGGGTGTCACAGACCTAAAGAATAAGGGTAGGGCAGTCTTACAAAAAGCAAAAAACTTTCTTCGTTAAAGTTTTCGTATATCAAGGAAAAGTAGTACTTTAGCGTGGTTTTTGATAAACCGCAAATGTATAATTAATAATCTTTTTAAATGCTTGAACAAGACAGAATTATAACATCGAGGAGGAAATGAAGTCATCGTACATTGACTACTCCATGTCGGTCATCGTTTCACGTGCCCTTCCCGATGTTAGAGATGGATTTAAGCCCGTTCACCGCAGAATTCTCTACGGAATGATGGAACTGGGAAATACGTCAGACAAACCCTATAAGAAATCAGCCAGAATCGTAGGTGAAGTACTTGGTAAGTATCACCCGCACGGAGACTTTTCTGTATATTTTGCGATGGTACGTATGGCTCAGGAATGGGCAATGCGCTATCCGCTGGTAGACGGGCAAGGTAACTTCGGTTCTGTAGACGGCGACAGTCCTGCTGCCATGCGTTACACTGAAGCACGTCTGAACAAATTAGGTGAAGAAATGATGCAGGACCTCTACAAAGAGACTGTAGATTTCGAACCTAACTTCGATAATACGCTGATGGAACCCAAAGTGATGCCGACACGTATTCCGAATTTGCTGGTTAACGGTGCTTCCGGTATTGCTGTAGGTATGGCAACCAACATGCCGCCCCATAATCTGTCTGAAGTCATCGATGCCTGCGAAGCATATCTTGACAATAAAGATGTGACCGTAGAGGAACTGATGGAATATGTAAAAGCGCCCGACTTCCCTACAGGAGGATATATATATGGCATAAGCGGCGTACGTGAAGCCTATCTTACGGGACGCGGACGCGTGGTTATGCGTGCGAAAGCAGAAATCGAGTCCGGACAGACACATGATAAGATCGTCGTTACAGAGATTCCCTACAACGTGAATAAGGCAGAATTGATTAAAGCAATTGCCGATCTTGTCAATGAAAAAAGAATAGAAGGTATATCAAATGCCAACGACGAGTCCGACCGTGAAGGTATGCGCATCGTTATTGATATCAAACGGGATGCAAATGCAAGTGTAGTGCTGAACAAGCTCTATAAAATGACAGCCTTGCAGACGTCATTCGGTGTAAATAACGTTGCACTGGTCAACGGACGCCCTAAAATGCTGAACTTACGCGACTTGATTGTTTACTTCGTAGAACATAGACACGATGTGGTAATTCGTCGTACTCAATTTGACCTGCGTAAGGCCAAAGAACGTGCACACATCTTGGAAGGTCTGATTATCGCTTCGGATAATATTGATGAAGTAATTCGTATCATCCGCGCCGCCAAAACACCAAACGATGCAATCTCCGGACTGATGGAACGCTTCAACCTGAGCGAAATTCAGGCACGCGCCATCGTTGAAATGCGCCTGCGCCAATTAACAGGTCTGATGCAAGATCAGCTCCATGCTGAATACGAGGAGGTTATGAAGCAGATAGCATATTTGGAAAGTATCCTGGCCGATGATGAAGTATGCCGTAAAGTAATCAAAGACGAATTGCTGGAAGTAAGAGCTAAATATGGTGACGAACGCCGTTCTGAAATCGTTTATTCATCAGAAGAATTCAATCCGGAAGACTTTTATGCGGATGATCAGATGATTATCACCATCTCACACATGGGATATATCAAACGTACACCATTGACAGAATTCCGTGCTCAAAACCGCGGTGGAGTAGGCTCGAAGGGTACTGAAACCCGTGATGAAGACTTTGTTGAGCACATCTACCCGGCAACAATGCACAACACGATGATGTTCTTTACTCAAAAGGGTAAATGTTACTGGCTGAAGGTATATGAAATACCTGAAGGAACAAAGAACTCTAAGGGCCGTGCTATCCAGAACTTGCTGAACATTGACTCGGACGATGCTGTTAATGCATATTTGCGTGTGAAGAGTTTGAATGACCAGGAATATATTAACAGTCATTATGTACTGTTCTGTACCAAGAATGGCGTTATAAAGAAGACATCTTTGGAACAATACTCACGCCCGCGCCAGAATGGTGTCAATGCAATTACTATACGTGAAGACGACCGAGTAATAGAAGTGCGTATGACCAACGGAAACAACGAAATCATCATAGCCAACCGTAACGGACGCGCAATACGTTTCCATGAAGCAGCAGTTCGCGTAATGGGCCGTACAGCTACCGGAGTTCGTGGTATCACACTGGATGACGACGGACAGGATGAAGTAATAGGCATGATTTGCATTAAGGATCTCGAGACAGAGTCCGTAATGGTTGTCTCCGAACAAGGCTATGGTAAACGTTCTGATATTGAAGATTATCGTAAAACAAACCGTGGCGGCAAAGGTGTGAAGACCATGAATATTACCGAAAAAACAGGTAAACTGGTTACAATCAAGTCTGTAACAGACGAAAACGACCTGATGATCATTAATAAATCGGGTATTACAATTCGTCTGAAAGTAGCTGATGTCCGCATCATGGGCCGTGCAACTCAAGGAGTCCGTCTGATCAATCTTGAAAAACGTAACGACCAGATCGGTTCTGTATGTAAAGTTACATCCGAAAGCCTGGAAGATGAAGTTCCGGAAGAAGAAAGAGAAGGAAATATTCCAAGCGATCCGGAAACGAATACACCGGTAAATGAAACAGAAGAATAGACATAATATTAATAATTAATCAAACAACAATCATGAAAAGAGTAT
>ERZ791883.2935-NODE-2935-length-10308-cov-2.682239_pt1 | contig 10308 bp, 10 predicted proteins | sample MGYA00510160_ERZ791883 | MGnify/ENA primary metagenome ERZ791883 (study PRJEB30046, sample SAMN00792072) | human gut metagenome | study: EMG produced TPA metagenomics assembly of the A metagenome-wide association study of gut microbiota in type 2... | reverse complement strand
AAATTAAAATATGGGACATATGTGGGAAAAAGTTATGAAAAGAGCCTTGCAGGCTATGTATGCTGCAGGGCTCTTTTTAAATGGGCAAAAAGATAGGCAAAAAGTTTTTGGTAAAAGGTTTACAAAAAGTTATGTGAGTGTTATTCTAATAGTACGTTATTTATAGAAAATAATAACGGGAGGTTACATAAAAATATGAAATTAATTAAAACAGTAGACGCAGAGGGAGCGGTCCTCTGCCATGATATTACCCAGATCATCAAAGGTGTGACCAAGGATGCAGTTTTTAGAAAAGGCCACATTGTTACAAAAGAAGATATCCCGGTACTTTTAAGCGTAGGAAAGGACCAGCTTTATGTATGGGAAAAGGAAGAGGGCATGCTTCATGAAAATGACGCTGCAGAAGTCCTTTGTGCCATGTGCAAAGGGGAACACATGGAGCGTTCCCAGGCAAAAGAAGGAAAGATCGAGCTTTCTGCAGCCTGCGATGGTTTATTAAAGATCAATAACAATGGCTTAAAGGCAGTCAATGGCTTCGGTCAGATGATGATCGCTACCCGCCACGGAAATTTTGCCGTTAAAAAAGGTGATAAATTAGCGGGAACCCGTATTATCCCACTTGTCATTGAAGAAGAAAAGATGACAAAGGCAAAAGAAGCAGCTATGGCGGCAACAGGAAACAAGCCCATCTTAAACCTGCTTCCATTTAAACATAAAAAAGTAGGTATCGTTACCACTGGAAACGAAGTTTTCTATGGAAGGATCAAAGATACCTTTACACCTGTTATTGAAGGGAAAATGGCAGAATTTGATACAGAGATCATCGACCATGTGACCTGGAACGATGATGATACAAAGGTAACAGCATCTATCCTTGATATGATCAAAAAAGGCGCGGATATCGTAGTCTGTACCGGCGGCATGAGTGTGGACCCGGATGATAAGACCCCTCTTGCCATCAAAAATACCGGGGCTGATATTGTATCTTACGGCGCACCGGTACTTCCGGGAGCTATGTTCATGTTAGCTTATTATCAGGTAACAGAGGGAGAAAATCCAAGAACTGTAGCTATTATGGGACTTCCTGGCTGCGTTATGTATGCAAAGAGGACTATTTTTGATCTGGTCCTTCCAAGAGTTATGGCAGACGATCAGGTAACAGCAGAAGAACTGGCTGCTTTGGGCCAGGGCGGCTTATGTCTGAACTGTCCAGTCTGTACCTTCCCTAACTGTGGTTTTGGAAAGGGAGTGTAATAGAAATGGAATTTACACATTTTGATGAAAATGGCAATGCCCTTATGGTGGACGTAAGTGAAAAAGCAGAGACAAAGCGGGAAGCTACTGCCAGAGGAAGCATTTATATGAGCCCTGAGTGCTTAAAGAAAGTAAAAGAAGGGACTATGGCAAAGGGAGATGTATTAGGAGTTGCCAGAGTAGCCGGTATCATGGGTGCTAAGAAGACATCTGAACTGATCCCGCTGTGCCATTTGTTAAATCTTACCAAGCTGACGGTGGATTTTACCATAAAAGAAGAAACAAACGAGATCGAAGCAGCCTGTACCGCCCGTACTACCGGAAAGACAGGTGTGGAAATGGAAGCACTGACCGGTGTAAATATTGCCCTTCTTACCATTTACGATATGTGTAAGGCAGTGGACAAATCCATGGAAATGGGAAATATTTACCTGGAACATAAATCCGGCGGAAAAAGCGGCGAGTTTGTTAATCCCAGAAAGCAGGGCATCTGATGAAAGACAGAATGGGAAGAGAGATCGACTACATGCGGTTTTCCATTACAGACCGGTGTAACCTGCGGTGTAAATACTGCATGCCGGAGGGCATTGACTGCATGCCACGCTGGGATGTGTTATCTCTGGAAGAATTTGAAGCCATTGCCATTGCAGCAGCATCTTTAGGGATCAAAAAGATCAAAGTTACCGGTGGAGAGCCACTGGCAAGAAAAAGCTGTCCCCAGTTAGTAAAGATGCTTAAAAATATCCCAGGCATTGAAAAAGTCACCCTGACTACCAACGGAGTCCAGTTAGATCAGTATCTGGATCAGCTGCTGGATGCAGGACTGGATGCTATTAATGTAAGCCTGGATACCGTAGACCCGGTACTTTATGAGAAGATAACCGGCCGGGATAAGTTAGCCGATGTTATGAGGTTCATTGAAAAAGCAGAAAGCTTACCAATCCCTGTTAAGATCAATGCAGTTTCCATTGATTTCAGGCAGTTACAGGAGAATGGAAAAGCTACAGAACTTTCCCCTCAGGAAAACTGGCAGCAGATGGCAGAACTTGCAAAGCATTATCCGGTGGATGTGCGTTTTATAGAAATGATGCCCATCGGCTATGGAAAGCAGTTTAAGACCATTGATCACAACTGGCTGCTTGAAAATATGAAAAAGGTCTATCCGGATCTGGAAGAAGACACAAGAGTTCATGGATTTGGACCTGCGGTTTATTATAAAGTTCCCGGATTTAAAGGAAGCATTGGTCTGATCAGTGCTATTCACGGAAAATTCTGTTCTACCTGTAACCGCATCCGTCTGACATCCCAGGGACATGTAAAATCCTGTCTCTGCTATGATGAGGGAACAGATCTTAGAAGTATTTTAAGAGAAGGGCAGGAAAGACCGGATAAGGATACCCATTATATCTGGCCAGAAGGCAGAGATGTAAGGGATGAAAAGCTGCAGGAAAAGCTGCGGGAAGCACTTGCAAAGGCGATCTACGAAAAGCCAGCGGCACATTGCTTTGAAAAGCCAGGTGAGATCACCGAGGCACATAACATGATTTCAATTGGAGGATAAGATAAAATGGAAATAACTGGAAAAAGAGGACCGGAAGGTGTTGTAAAAGCGGTCTGTACCAGTGAAAAAAAAGGTGTTGAAAAACATTCTGTTCCGGAAGGACATTTCTTGAAAGATTTTGGTATCGAGGGAGATGCACACGCTGGTAAATGGCATCGTCAGGTAAGTCTTTTGTCTTATGATAAAGTAAAAGAATTTAATGAGCGTGGCGCTCAGGTAGAAGATGGTGCTTTTGGAGAAAATCTGGTGGTAGAAGGGATTGATTTCCGTTCTCTGCCAGTAGGAATGATGATCTATATCGGGGATGTGGTTTTACGCATGACCCAGATCGGCAAAGAATGTCACAGCCATTGCGCGATTTATAAAAGAATGGGCGAATGCATCATGCCAAGAGAGGGCGTGTTTGCAGAGGTCTTACAGGAAGGAACCATTCATCCGGGAGATACTGTTATTACCTGTTATCCAGATGAGAACCGGCCTTTTCAGGCAGCTGTTATCACTTTAAGTGATAAAGGTGCCAAAGGAGAAAGAGTAGACGAAAGCGGTCCTGCAGCAAAGGAAATGCTGGAGCAGGCGGGATACGAAGTAGTAGAGATGCTGATCCTTCCGGATGAACCGGCTATGTTAAAGACACAGTTAATGCGTCTGGCAGACGGCAGACAGTTAGATCTGGTGCTTACAAGCGGCGGAACCGGTTTTTCCATGAGAGACCAGACTCCGGAAGCAACCATGGCAGTGGCAGACCGGAATGCTCCTGGAATTGCAGAAGCCATTCGTTATAAATCCATGGCAGTGACAGACAGAGCCATGTTAAGCAGAGGTGTCAGTGTGATCCGAAAGAAAACACTGATCGTAAACCTGCCGGGAAGCCCAAAAGCAGTAAAAGAAAGCTTGGGATTTATTTTAGACAGTTTGGATCACGGCTTAAAGATCCTTCGCGGCAGTGCTTCTGAGTGTGCCAGAAGAGATTAAGAAAAGGAAAACGGAAAGTTTTAAAAATCGCATATAGACAGTATCTTTGTACCGCCTGCAGCGGGAGGAAGAATACCGTGCAGGCGGTGTTCTCCTTATGATCGCTATAGTCAAACGAGTATAACGATACTGCTATAAATAAATCAATTTTTATTTAAAGGAGAAATGAGATTATGAAGAAACAGATTTGCCTTGTAATGGCAGCTATGATGGCAGCAGGAATGTTAGCTGGATGCTCCGGCAGCGCAAAGGAAACCACAGCAGCAGCTACTGAAGCAGCAACAACCGCAGAAGAAACAAAAGCAGAGGAGACAACTGCAGAAGAAACTACAGCAGCTTCCGGCGAAGAGACTGAGATCTTAGTTGCAGCAGCAGCAAGCTTAAAGAACGCTTACGAAGATAAGCTGATCCCAATGTTCGAAGAAGCAAACCCAGGCGTAACTGTAAAGGGAACCTATGACAGCTCAGGCAAACTGCAGACACAGATCGAGGAAGGTCTGGAAGCAGACGTATTCATGTCCGCAGCTAAGAAGCAGATGACAGCTCTGGATGAGGAAGGCATGATCGCTTCCGATACCATTACTGATCTGTTAGAGAACAAGATCGTTCTGATCGTTCCAACTGGAAATGAGAAGAAGCTGGAGAAGTTTGAGGACATCGAAAATGCAGACAGCATTGCATTAGGCGATCCTGCAAGTGTTCCAGCTGGACAGTATGCACAGGAGGCTTTAACTAACCTGGGTATCTGGGATAAGATCCAGGATAAGGTAAGTTTCGGAACCAACGTAACTGAGGTATTAAACCAGGTAGCAGCAGCAAGTGCTGACGCTGGTATCGTATACGCTACTGATGCAGCAAGCATGGCTGATCAGGTAGAAGTTGTTGCAGAAGCTCCAGAAGGAAGCCTTGCAAAGAAGGTTATCTATCCTGTAGCTGTTGTTAAGGGTACTGCTCATGAGAAAGTTGCAAAGGAATTTGTTGCTTTCTTACAGACTGATAAGGCAATAACAGTATTTGAAGAGTATGGATTTTCCAGTGCGCAGTAGTCAGTAACTATAAAACCGGGATGTTGTAAAGTAAGTTACAGTATCCCGGTTTTAATCAATTTCCCATATAAATCTCATAAGAAAAGAGGTTCTAAATGGACTGGTCCCCAATTTTGATTTCCATGAAGACAGCCAGTCTGTCTATTTTCATCACATTTTTTATCGGGCTGTTTGCAGCCTGGGCAGTGGTAAGCCTGAAAAATGAAACATTAAAGGTTATCTGTGATGGTATCCTGACACTGCCTTTAGTCCTGCCGCCTACAGTAGCAGGCTTCTTTCTGTTATATCTTTTCGGTGTAAAACGTCCTATTGGACAGTTTTTTATTGAATATTTCAGTGTAAAGATCGCCTTTTCCTGGATTGCGACTGTTTTAGCAGCCGTTACCATGTCATTTCCGTTAATGTACCGTTCTGCCAGAGGTGCTTTTGAGCAGGTTGACCAGAACCTGGTTGCAGCGGCCAGAACACTGGGAATGAGCGAATGGGCTGTATTCTGGAAGGTGCTGTTTGCAAATGCAACACCGGGTATCTTAAGCGGCGGCGTTCTTGCTTTCGCCAGAGGTTTAGGTGAGTTTGGCGCCACTGCCATGATCGCAGGAAACATTGCGGGAAAGACAAGAACACTTCCTATGGCGGTCTATTCAGAAGTAGCTGCAGGAAATATGGACGCAGCGTATTCTTATGTAGCTATCATTGTTGTCATTGCATTTATTTCCGTTGTTCTTATGAACTGGGGCGCATTGATCCGCTCACGGAAGTTTTAATGTTCTCTCGGAGGTAAAAAGAATGGCTATTCAAACAGAACATTCTCTCCAGCTTGGAGTTGAAATAAAGAAAAAATTAAAAGAATTTGACCTGGACATCTCATTCAGCGCAGGAAAAGGGTGTCTGGGTATTTTAGGTCCTTCCGGCTGTGGAAAGAGTATGACTCTTAAATCCATTGCAGGTATCGTTACCCCGGACAGCGGCCGTATTGCCTTACAATATGCAAAAGGGGAAGCTGCCGGGGGAAGAGTTCTCTATGACTCGGCTTTAAAGATCAATGAAAAACCACAGATGCGCCGTGTAGGCTATCTGTTCCAGAATTATGCCCTTTTCCCAAACATGTCTGTTGAGGAAAATATTGCAGCCGGTCTTAAAGGAATGGAAAAGAAAAAGGCAAAAGTAGGAGAAATGATCGAACGTTTCCGCCTGACCGGTCTTGAAAAACGTTATCCGGGACAGCTTTCCGGCGGTCAGCAGCAGAGAGTTGCGTTAGCCCGTATTTTAGCTTATGAGCCGGAAGCACTGCTTTTAGATGAGCCTTTTTCTGCTATGGATACATACTTAAGAGAGGGTCTGCGTCTGGAACTTTCTAAAGTATTAGCTGACTATGACGGTGTTTCTGTTATGGTAACCCATGACAGAGACGAGGCCTTCCAGCTTTGCAAAAATATTATGCTGTTAGACAAGGGACATGTGCTGATCGCCGGAAATTCCAGAAAGATCTTCCAGGATCCTGTTACCTGTAAGGCAGCAAGACTGACCGGATGTAAGAATATTTCAAAGATCGAACGGATCGGCGAATACCGTGTCCGCGCTCTTGACTGGGACAATCTGGAATTTGTTACAGACCGGACCGTTGGAGATGATATAACTGCCATCGGTATCCGTGCCCATGATTTTGAGCCTTTGGCAGGAGAAGAGGTAAAGGCCAAAAAAGAGGCTGGAGAGGAAAATCTTATCCCTGTTGTAGATCCAAGTATTTCCGAAATGCCATTTGAGTGGTATATTACTCTTAGCAATGGTCTTTGGTGGAAAAAGGAAAAGACCATCCATACTCATGATGCAGCGGGAGTAGTACCGGAATATCTCCGGGCAGATCCGTCAGCGATCCTGCTTTTAAAGGGAGAACTGTAGAACAGACATAAGAAAGGAAATGGGAAACATGGAGTTAGAAACTGGAAAAAAACTTCGCACAGGAGCAGTTATTGTGGCAGCAGGACATAAAAGTAAAAATTCTGTTTTTAAACCCTTGCTTCCGGTGGGCGACAGTACGGCGATCCGCCGCATCATCATTACCTTAAAGCGGGCGGGAGTTTCCCCTATCGTAGTAGTAACAGGGGATAAGGCAGATGAGCTGGAAAAACATATTTCCAATCTCCAGGTGATCTGCCTTAGGAATGAGCAGTATGCTGTGACCCAGATGTTTTCCAGTATCTGTATGGGGCTTAACTATATAGAAGATCTTTGCGACCGCGTGTTTGTGCTCCCGGCGAAGTTCCCGGTTTTCTTACGGGAAACTGTGCAACGTCTGATGCAGTCAGATGCAGATGTGGTCCGTCCCATGTTTGACGGCCACAGAGGTCATCCTGTTCTTATTTCTTCTTCTGTACTTCCCTCTATTGTATCTTATCAGGGAAGTGATGGTTTAAGAGGAGCCCTTCGTCAGGCAGCAGAAACCTTTCAAGAAGAAAATATTCCCGTTGAGGACAAGGGGATCATTCAGGCTATAGAAACAGAGGGAGACAGCAGCGTTGATTTTATCCGGAAACAGCAGATCCAGGTCCATCCAAGGATCCAGCTTGGCTTAGAACGGGATGATATATTTTTTAATGCCCAGACAGCCCATTTCTTACAGCTTACTTCCCATACAGGTTCCATGCAGACAGCCTGTAAGCAGATGCATATGTCATACACAAAAGGCTGGAAGATCTTAAGAGAAGCAGAAAAACAGTTAGGCTTCCCGCTTTTGTTTTCACGGTCCGGAGGCAGTGACGGGGGGTCTTCCAAACTGACCCCTAAGGGAGAAGAATTTTTAAAACGGTATGTAAAAATGGAAGAAGACCTGAAAAAAGAGGGAGAACGGTTGTTTGAACTTTATTTCGGGAGAGAAGTATAAAAACAGAGTAAACTAAAAACAGGATGATTGCAGGTATGAGCTTGCAATGGTACTGTTTTCGGTAAGTACCTTCCAGGCAAGGAACATACCGGTAGTTGTAAAAAGAAGGGAATGGAACTGATCATCCAGGATCAGCTGGTTCATCTGTTCTAAGCATTCAGAAGCATTCTGCCATGAAAAATGGGGGATCACAGACATTTCCAGACTTTGTCTGAGAAAGTGTTCCTGGGATACACGGGCTATGGAGATGGGGGAAACCAGGGTTTCACGTTTGGGGTACCTTTGAAGAGGATGTTCCTTCCCAGGAAGTTGCAGAAGAAACCAGAAAAGAAGATTAAACTAAAAATGTTTGCATAATTGCAAAAAAATGTTATACTTAAGTAAGTAACACAAAAAGCAGTTTGGAGCTTTATGCAAGCAGTATGCAGGAACTGTCCGGTGATCCGGGAGAAAAACTGTGAAAAGCCGGTACGGCCATTGCTCCGGGATGAAGATCCCTGAAATGGCCCGCCGGTTTTTTTGCCATAGCGTTGTATTTAATTAAGAATAACGGAGGAAACTATATGGGGGAAAGCAGGCTTCACTACGGAATGTCGCTGAGGCTGTATTTTGAGGAAAAAGCTTTTGGACCGGGAATGGTCATGCTCCTTCGGGAGGTGGAGCGTACCGGTTCGCTGCAAAAAGCAGCAAAGGCTATGAATATGGCTTACAGCAAAGCCTGGAAGATGTTAAAAGGGGCAGAAAAAGAATGGGGATTTGCCCTTACAGACCGTGAGACCGGAGGAAAAGACGGCGGCGGTTCTACACTGACACCACAGGCAGAACGGCTGATCGAGGCATACGAAGGCTTTAAAAAGGATGCAGTAGATCATCTGGATCAGCTGTTTGCACAGTATTTTTCAGAGGAAAAGGTAGAAAAGATAAAAGGAATGGAGTGATATTATGGAGCCACAGGAGATCGTATTCTGTAAAGGAGGCGGCTGTACTGCCAAGCTGGGACCGGGAATACTGGCAAGAGTGTTAAATAACCTGCCAAAGACCTATGATCCCAACCTGCTTATCGGCTTTGACGGTTCTGATGATGCAGCGGTGTACAAGCTTACCGATGACCTGGCTATTGTACAGACACTGGATTTCTTCCCGCCTATGGTGGAAGATCCCTATATTTTCGGTCAGATCGCAGCAGCAAATGCCTTAAGTGACATTTACGCTATGGGCGGTGATGTAAAAACAGCTTTAAATATTGTATGTTTCCCGGAAGCAATGGATTTAAACATCCTGGGAAAGATCATGTTAGGAGGCAGTGAAAAGGTAAGAGAAGCAGGCGGCGTCCTTGCAGGGGGACATTCCATTGCAGACAGCGATGTAAAATATGGCCTGTCTGTAACAGGGGTGATCCATCCGGATAAAGTGTTTGCCAACAGCGGCTGTAAAGTGGGAGATGCGCTGATCCTTACAAAGCCACTTGGCGTCGGGATCGTATGTACGGCATCACGTATGAAAGCAGCTTCCAAAGAGGCCTATGACCTGGCAGTGAAATCCATGACTACATTAAATAAGTATGCGTCTGAGATCCTGCGTAAATACCGTTTACACGGCTGTACCGATGTGACAGGCTTTGGATTTTTAGGCCATCTTTGTGAAATGGTCACAGACCAGGCTACAGCAAGGATCTATAAGGAAAAAGTGCCTTATATCCCGGAATGTGAGGATTATGTAGAAGAATTTTACCTGACAGCTGCTGCCCAGAGAAACAGAAACCATGTGCAGGATAAGGTGGAGTTCAGAAACTGCTCCTTTGCAACAGAAGAGATTTTATATGATCCGCAGACGTCCGGCGGACTGCTGGCATCTGTAGATAAAGAAGATGTTCCGGCTATTATGGAAGAACTGGAAAAACTGGGACTTCCCTGCGGCGTAGTAGGAGAGATCCTGCCGAAACAGGAGAAGGCGGTTATCATCCAGTAGATGAACATGGCCGCCCACGGGCGGCTTGACAAGATACATGCCAATAAACCGCCAACGGAGGTTTTGGATATCAGATTTATGGAAAGAGAGGAAGAAAACCATGAGATTAGATGAAAGAGGAAAACAGTGCCCATTACCAGTTATTGAAGCAAAGAAAGCATTAGAGGCATCTGCACCAGGAGAAAAGGTAGAAGTTGTTGTAGATAACGAGATCGCAGTCCAGAACTTAAGTAAAATGGCAGATCACAAAGGTCTTGCTGTATGCTCTGAAAAGACAGGTGAGCGTGAATTCTTAGTTACCATTACTGCAGGAGAAGGAAATGGTGAAGCTGCTGAAGCACCAGTTGCAGCAGAAGAAGTGACCTGCACACCAGATGGAAGAAGAAAAGGCATGGTAGTTGTCCTTTCCTCCAACCAGATGGGACAGGGGGATGAGGCATTAGGAAAGCTTCTGATGAAGGGCTTTGTATTTGCACTGACCCAGCAGGATATGCTGCCGGAGACCATTCTTTTATACAATAGCGGTGCCTTCTTATCCTGTGAAGGTTCTGACAACCTGGAAGACCTTAAGACCTTAGAGGCACAGGGTGTGGAGATCCTTACCTGTGGAACCTGCTTAAACCACT
>ERZ791883.2925-NODE-2925-length-10344-cov-9.004082_pt1 | contig 10344 bp, 7 predicted proteins | sample MGYA00510160_ERZ791883 | MGnify/ENA primary metagenome ERZ791883 (study PRJEB30046, sample SAMN00792072) | human gut metagenome | study: EMG produced TPA metagenomics assembly of the A metagenome-wide association study of gut microbiota in type 2... | reverse complement strand
ATACCACAGTTCCTTAAGAACTGAAGTATGAATTAAATGTAATATCATGATGGCTTTGTTTTTATTCTCAAAAATTTCATTTTGGTTTTCTGCAGACAGTTAATGTCTTAGTAGAATTTTTTGTTGTGATTTTTTATGTCTAATATATTACCTAAAATCAAAATGCAAAAGTGTAAATTGAATTTTTTGCTACGATTCGGTTTGATTTCAATTCTGTTAGGGCTGTTTGTTACCCAGTCTTTTGCTCAGAATGTGACGATCACCGGTGTCGTAAAAGACCAGTCGGGTGAACCTCTGATTGGCGTGAACGTGATGGAAAAGGGGACGACCAATGGTTCCATTACGGATGTGGATGGTAAGTACAGTGTTTCCGTAAAAGGAGGCAAAACCATCCTTGTGTTTTCTTACATCGGTTATATTTCCCAAGAGATTCCGATTGGAAATCAGAAAACGATCAACGTGACGATGAAAGAAGACACGGAAGAGCTGGAAGAAGTGGTTGTGATCGGTTACGGTACGGCTAAAAAGAGGGACTTGACGGGGGCGATCTCGACCGTTAAGGCGGAGAGTTTGGAAAAAGAAACTCCTCGTTCCGTCCAAGACTTGTTGAGAGCCAATGCTCCCGGTATTTCGATCGGGGCATCTGTCAATGCTGAAGGTACGGCTTCTGTCCAGATTCGTGGTAAAAACACATTGAGTGCAGGTTCCAGTCCGCTGTATGTCTTGGATGGTGTGATTTTTAACGGTGACCTGTCGGATATTAATCCTATGGACGTCCAATCTATAGACGTGTTGAAAGACGCCAGTTCTGTCGCTGTATATGGTGCAAAAGCAGCGAATGGAGTTATTGCCATTACTACGAAAAAGGGTAAGACCGGCAAACCTGTTGTCAACTTCAATTCGAACTTTGGGTGGGTGCAGGCTAATTCGGTTCCGGAAGTGGTAGACGGTGCCGGTTTTGTCAAATTCCGTCAAGAATATTCTGAAAGTTTGCTGACTCCGGAAGAATTGGCCGCCAAAAAAGGGATGTATGACGATCCGCGTACGTTGGGTAGCTTAGGAGTTGACCCGTTGACTTGGTATAATTACGACCAGTCGACTCCTGCTACGGCTTTGCCTTCTGAAGAACAAATGTTGACAACTTGGTTGGGACGTCTGAACTTTAAGAACATTGAAATCCAAAATTATTTGAACGGAGTTGAAACAGACTGGACCGACCTTGTTTTCCAAACAGGTTTCCAGCAAGACTACACGGCCAGCATCTCTAACCGTACAGACAATTTTTCCTATTTTTGGTCTATGGGATATGCCGATCGCGAAGGTGTCAAAGTTGGTGACCGTTTCAAAACATTCCGCACCCGGTTAAACTTGGAGTCAAAGGTAACGGATTTCTTGACAATAGGTTTGAATTCTTCTTTCGGAACGAAGGATAAAGGTGCATTGTCTGCCGATGTAGGACAGCGTACGAACAATTCTCCTTTTACAACAAATGAAATCGATGATCCGGATAGTCCATACAGAATGTATCCTTCTGGCGACAATAATACTAAAAATCCGTTCTTCGATAACTTGTACAGAGATCGTAAAGATATGGAACACAAACTGAACGCCAATATCTATGCGATTGTCAAACTTCCGTTCGGATTTGAATATCAGATGAACTTCAACCCATATTATAAATGGTACGAATACTACAACCACGAATCATCCCAACATCCCGAATGGGCCGGCGAAGGAGGTAAGTCCGAACGCAAAAATCAAAAGACATTCAACTGGCAGGTCGACAACATCGTCCGTTGGAAAAAAGAATTCGGCAAGCATCGCGTTGAAGCGACTTTCCTGCAGAATGCGGAAAAGGGACAGTTTTGGGAGACTATCGCCAAAGCGTCTCAATTTACTCCGAGCGATATTTTAGGCTATCATAATATCGGGGCTGGAACCGTGCCTGTTGTTTCCAGCAATGATACGTATAAGACCGGTGATGCCTTGATGGGACGTTTGTTCTACTCTTTTGCAGACAGATATATGGTGACGGCTTCTGTGCGTCGTGACGGGTATTCCGCTTTCGGGCAGATGAATCCGCGTGCCACTTTCCCGGCTGTGGCATTGGGATGGGTGTTTACCTCCGAAAAATTTATGGAACCGGCCAGTTCTTGGTTGAACTACGGTAAACTGCGTTTCTCTTGGGGGCAGAACGGTAACCGCGACATCGGCCAGTATGATGCATTGGCCAAATTGAATTCCGGTCTGCATCCTTATATCGATCAGAATGGCAATATTTATGTCACTTCTCAGATTTATGTGGATCGTATGGCCAATAAAGGATTGAAATGGGAACGTACGTCATCCTACAACATCGGTTTGGACTTTTCTTTATTCAATGATCGTTTGAGAGGTTCTATGGAAACCTATATGACCGAGACGACTGATTTGCTGGTCGACCGTGCCCTGCCTTCTATTTTGGGATTTGCCAGTGTAAAAGCCAATTTGGGTAAATTGGCGAATAAAGGTTTCGAGTTGTCATTGAACGGTGATATTATCCGTACGAACGACTTCACGTGGACCTCTTCCGGCAGTTTTTCTTTCAACCGCCGCAAGTTGAAAAGCCTGTACGGCGACATGGAGGATGTTCTGGATGAAAATGGCAATGTGATCGGCCAAAAGGAAAAAGATGACCCGAAGAACGGGTGGTTTATTGGCCATGATCCGGATCAGATCTGGGATTATGAGTTCGGAGGCGTGTGGCAGCTGGGACAGGAAGAAGAAGCTTCTAAGTATGGTTGCAAACCGGGTGACTTCCGTTTCATAGACCAGGATGGCAACGGTGTGCTTGATGACGATGATAAGACGTTCCAAGGCTATAAGACACCGCGTTTCTTCTGGTCTTGGAGAAATGAATTCATCTATAAGGACTTCAGTCTGTCTTTCATGCTTTATTCCGATATAGGCCATTATGATTATTATAACCATGCATCCAATAGCGGTGGTATGTTTGACCGTTATTCTACGTACGACCAACCTCGTTGGACTCCTGAAAATCCGACGAATGAATACGGACGTATCGGTTCGTACCGGTTTGCCAACTATTATAAGAAGAAAACGTTCGTCCGTATGGATAATATCTCTTTGTCATATGCAGTACCCAAGGATTTCCTGAAGAAATTCAAAGTGCAGAATATGCGCATCTCTCTTACGGCACGTAATCCGTTCACCATAACCGGTTGGGATTACTTTGATGTTGAAGCAACGAAAAAGAATCGTGACGATGGAGCATATGGTATGAGATCTTATAATATAAGTTTTAATTTCACTCTTTGATAAAGACGAAAGAATATGAAGAACAACAAACAAAAATATATCATCGGAGCATTGGCCTTGTTGCCTTTGTTGACGACCGGCTGTAAAGAGAGCTGGCTGGATCCGAAACCTCTCTCTTTTTATACGCCTGAAAACACCTACGTGGATGCAGAGGGCATGTATTCGGCTATTGTAGCTTGTGAGCGTAATATGCGTCATGAGTTTTTCGGAGACCAGTCACCGATTTTGACCGAATATTATACTTCTGACGTTGCCGTGAACGGAAAGACCGACGAAAGCGGTGCTTTGGTCGATTTTGACAACTATATGCTTCCTACCCAAACCAAAAATGATGCTAAAAACAAGATGCAATGGTATTGGGATGAGGGTTTCAAGGGAATCAAATATGCCAATATCGTATTGTCGCGTATCGATGCTGGAACCTACAAGGATGAAGCGGAACGGAATGCTGTTTTGGGTACTGCCTATTTTCAACGGGCTTACCGCTATTATAAGTTGACCCACCAATTCGGAAATGTTCCCTTTCTGGATCGGGAATATACGGAACCGAAATTGGATTTCTACTCTCATGACCGTTGGAGCATTTTGGAGCAATTGAAAAAAGATTTGGAATTTGCTTATGAATGGGTTCCGGAAAAGGTGGATCGTGGAAGAACTTCTAAAGCTGCCTGCGGTGTCTTGCTGATGAAAGTCGCGATGTGTTTGGGTGACTTTGACCGTGCTATCGAGATCGGTAAAGAGATTGTCGCCAACCATCCGTTGATGACAGCTCGTTTCACCTCGAACAAGAACAAGCCGAACACGAATTTGATGCACGACTTGCACAGTGTAGAGGCGAAGATGGACATGTCGAACACAGAAGGTTTGATGTATGTCGTGTCTTATCCGGACGTGGAAGGTCGTGACAGAATCCAGACCATGCGTAATGCGACTCCCTATTGGGCGAAAGGTGCGGCTATCGTCACCCCTGACGGGAAGACCGGTACGGCTATTTCACCTGCGGCAACTGATAAAGGTACGGAAATCGATAACGACTTGCATGTCGGTCGTGGCATCGGTTCCTGTCGTGCCAACAACTACCTGCAATATGACATTTGGGGTGAAAAAGAAAAAAACGACCTTCGCAGTCCTAACGCATCGGGTAGTTGGCGCCGTATGACCGATTTGTATTATAATGACCCGGGCTTGAAAGGTAAATCCGAATGGTATGGAAAACATTTGGTTCGCCCGACCAATATGAGCGTGTCTGATTCGGTACGTTGCTGGTTCTCATGGCCGCATTATAAGTTGTTTGTTCCGGATCCTACGAAGGATACTGATCGTAGCGGTGGCGAGACTGCTTGGTATATTTATCGTTCAGCCGAAGTCTACCTCTTGATGGGCGAATGTTATTATTGGAAAGATCAATTGCAGGAAGCGGCCAACATGCTGAACGTCGTTCGCGAACGTGCAGGAGCTGAACCGCTGAATGGATCTGAAATCAATATCGGCGCTATCTTGGCTGAACGTGCCCGTGAGTTGTATTACGAGGAATGCCGTCATATCGAGCTGGTTCGTATTTCTTATATTTATGCTAAGACCGGTAAACCTTGTGAGGTATTCGGTGGCCGTGTATATAAGTTGGATAACTTCTCCGGTCCCGGTGGAACAGGCTCGAATGTGAAAGAGACTGGTTATAACTTCTGGTATGACTGGATGATGACGGTCAATAACTTCTTCCGTGACGGGACTGAGGTTGCCAACGGTAAATACCGCATCAGCGTCCATCATGTGCTATGGCCTGTCCCCTATAATGCGATCACGACTAACACCGGTGGCGTTATCAACCAGAACATCGGCTATCCGGGGGCCGAGAATAACATCACCCCGTTGAAAGTCGGTGAAGAGACTCCGGCTGGAAAATAGAATAGGGAAAACGCGCACAATAACAACACCGCGTAAACGAGACGCACTCCCGCGGAGGCCTCAGGGCCTCCCACGGGGTGCGTCTTTCTTGTATTCTTTCGCTGCGTCGAACGAAGGACAGGCCTTTTGGGGGTTCAAGTCGCGGTGTCCTACGGTGAGAGCTGCCGGGAAGTGGCGGCCCAGCTCTTGCAACAACTGCGTGAGGGCTGCCTTCTGGGCAGGCGTGCGAGTGTCTCGCGGGAGGCCTTTGCCGTCCAGTCCCCCTTCGTAGCAGATGCCGATGCTGTGGCGGTTGTGACCGAAGCAGTGCGCCCCCTCCAGGGAGAGCGGCCGGCCGGGATGTACCCGGCCGTCGCGTGTGATGTAGTAATGGTAGCCGATGTCGCGGAAGTGCCGGCCGTCGATATGGTCCCGGCGGCAATCCTCGAACGAGTAAGGCTGCCCGCAGCGCGTGGCGCTGCAATGGATGATGAATAGCGTGATGCGTCTCATGTGCGGCTCTCCCTGTCCTTTATATGCAGGCCGTAACGCCGAAGGCACTACCGATGGCCGTAGCCACGACGATGATTACTTTGAGGATGATCCCCCAGACGGATTTCTTTTCGTTCTTTTCTTCCATGAAATTGTGGATTATGAGATTTATGAATTATGATTTATGAGAAGTTTTTGACACATGACTTTGTTTGTGTCTCTCTTGGCTTCTCTTGTCGATTGCTTAAAGTTCTCCCGGCCGTTCCTCCTCGCCGCCACCGCCGGTATTGCCACCTTCGATGTCGTAAGGTGAAAGCTCCTTGAGCTGCGCTTCGAGTTTCAGCTGGTTGATGGCGAGGGTTCCGGTGGCGCGGCATTTGAGGCGCAGCCCGACCACGTTGGTAGTGACCGACCAGTCTTTCGACGTGTCGGCAGGTTTCCCGCGGATCCCCACGCCGAAGATGGCGAGGTCATCCAGCTTCACGTTCTTGCCGTCGAGCAGCAACTCCTTGATGCAGGAGGTCATGTCCTTGAGGACCCCGTGGATCGCGCCTTGCGAATACGGCGTGTTGTGCTTGGCCATGTGTTCGGCCAAAGCGCGCGTGTCGAGCGTCTCGTCTGCCACCGCCCTTGCCAGCCACTTGCCGCTGAGCGGGGTGGACTTGGTCTGGTTCTGATACTTCTTGTAACGAATCATGTCTGTTTGATTTTAAAGTTGATAATTAGGATGAAAAACCGATACCGTTCCGGTGAAGCTGCCCTGCCTTTCTTCCCTTTCCGGTACAACAAAGATAACACCCTCATCTTGTGCCGTTGCGCGTAAGGGGGAGTTGCGGGGAGTTCTGCCGGAAAGATGCGTGTTATAGGGGGAAAACGGGGTGTGGAAGGTGCGCATTGTAGGGTAAAATGAGAGGTGAAAAGTTGCGTGTTATATTTTTTAAGACTAATTTATTCCGGCTTATATGGTGTTCTCTTATAGAAAAACTATATTTTTTATCACCTGAAACAGCTTGAAACTCATTGTTTTTTCGTATATTCGTAGAAATAAATCAAACAAGGAAGACATGGAAAAACAGACTGATTTCCGCATCCGCAGCTACGGTCGTACGGAGCTGGCACAACTCTACAACCCCTGCCTGACCCCCAAGGCCGCCTACCGGAAGCTGGTCGGGTGGATCGACCATTATCCCGGCCTCGCCGTCCGTCTTGCCGAGCTTGGCAAGCTGCCCGGTTCGCGTTCCTACACCCCTGCCCAGGTGCGGGAGATCGTCGGGGCGCTCGGCGAGCCGTAACTCATAGCTTTAGGGGGGCTAAGGCTATGGGTTAGGGGGGCTAAAGCATAGCTTTTCTGTTACTTTCGGCTTGATCCGAAAGTAACCAAAGGATCAAGGCCGAACCTGCTTCGCTACTCCGTTCCCTTCGTTCGCTGTCGCGTCTGAAACTCGCTTCGCTCAGACAGCAGACGCTCCGGACGCTCACTGCGGTCTCTGCGCTTGACGCTCACCAGCTTAGGCCGGAAGTAGAGCCTGACGGCTCTTTGGGGATGGCCGATGCCGCCTGCTTCAGCAGACGGCTGAAAAAGCCTGGAGGCAAAGACGGAGCGTCCGGAGCCTGCGCTGTCTGAGCGCAAGCGAGTTTCGCAGGCGACAGCGTAGTCTTTGCCCGGAGTAGCCCAGCCGGTTAAGCCTTGAACTTTTGGTTACTTTTCTTTCAAGAGAAAAGTAACAGATAAAACTTTATTGCATGAAATAAATAAAAAGAGGGTGTCGAAAAAATGCCATCATTGATTATCAGTCTTTTATGGTGATAGGTGATAGGTTGAACCCCGTTTCTGTAAAAGTTTAGGAAAAAGGAATTAAAAAACGCCGCCTTTAAGGTGACGTTTTTTAATTCAAACTCGGAAAAGTTTTACAAAAAGGGCATTTAACCTATCACCTATCACCCGAGGAAGGAGGAAAATCTGTGTCGTCCGCTTCAGGGAGGATGCTTTTCATCTCGTCTGTCGTGCGTTCGACAACCAGCCAGATATTGCCATGTCTTGTCCGTGTGCAGGTATACCCCAGTTCTTTCAGTGCTATGCCGACCTGCACCGCGTTCAGCCGGATACTGCCGCCGAAGCGGGTGACGATCTGGCTGGCGGTGACGTAAGTCCCCTTTTCGTAATCGACGGGGTGGCGGTAGTACATCAGGATCAGTTCGCGTGCGGGGTTGGGCGTCTCGAAACGGCGGTTCGCGAGGTTCAGCTCCTCGATCTCGTGGTCCCTGTACCAGTAGCGGAAATCGTTGTCGAGTAGGTGTTTCGCCTGTGCGTACAGCCCTTCGTAGTCAATATGGGCGGTCCAGGGGTTGTCGATCGCCGTGACCTCGAACGGCAGCCAGCGGCGGTTGCCGGTGTCGTCGGTGAGGAACTGGAGGTTGTTGCCCGTCGCGCAGAACGAGGCTACGTGGGGCAGGTGTACTTTGTTGCGCCCGTAAGCGGGACGTTCGTTGACGTAGAGCGTGGTGGTCATGGCCTTGAGCTGGTTCAGTTCACTGCGCTGCATGGAGTCGATCTCCTCGAAATTGACGAGCAAGTTCTCCGTCATGGTGAAGAGGTCGTCCTTCGTGAGCCGTTGCGAGTTGGTCTTGGAGGCATAGTAGCGTCTGAGGACGGGTGGCAGGAGGTTCTGGAAGAACGACGTCTTGAAGCATCCCTGCCGCCCGATCAGGACGAGGATGACGTGGTTCACCACCTTCGGATCGAGCGCGGCGGCGACCATCCCGACGAACCAGCGGCGGAAACAGAGGTCGAAACGATCGGTGTCGCTGTCGGCGGGGTGTACCATTGCAGCCAGGTTGCCGATATGGTCCGTCACGCCATCCCACGGTCCCGCCTTTTCGAGAAACTCCTCCAACGGGTGGTAGCGGGGCGCGAAGTCGGAGAGCAGGAGCGTGCGCAGGTGGAAGAGGTCGGCCTCCAACCCGTCGCGGCGCATGGAGCACCAAAGGGAGTTCTCGACCGTGTCGGTCATGGGAGCCCAGCCGTCGGGTGCGGGGATGCCTTCGGTGACGGGGCGGTGTTCGAGCTGGTGTGTCAGTTGGTTCATCCGCAGTTGCATGGAGCCGCCGATGAAGCGCTCCATCTCTTCGACGGTGGCCTTGCGCTGCCGCCCGTTCCCGTTGTGAGGGGAGACATCGGAGAGCTTCATTGTGGCGTGCTCGGCAGTCAGGGCGTAGCAGCTCTTGGCTGTGGAGCGGACGGAGGCCGTGTCATAGTCGGCGAACAGCTCGACGGCCCACGCCTCGGCTTCGGCCTCCGGCACGCCGAAACGGTTCATCAGGTAGAGGCACCGGCTGATGTAGTCGTTGTGGCTGCCGGCTGCGTAGTGCACGCCCTCTTCTTCCACAAGCCGGCGTACGGTGTTCTCGGCGCGTGCGGCCGATGTCTTCCGCCCTCTGTGTTTCTTTCCTGCGGCGATGTCCTGTTTTTGTCCGGCCTTGGCGCCGGGCAGGGAGGCGAACTTCATCCGCTCGGCGTCGGGACGGTAGAGCGCGTCGGGGTCGTGGCAGATCACGGACATGCGCGTGGCGTTCTTGCACTGCCGGTCGATGGCGATGCCGGTGAGCCGGGCGTAGTAGGCGTTTACCGTCTGCCAGGCTGCGGGGAAGTTCTCTTCCGTCACTTCGCCTTCCATCCATGCGATGACACGTATGCCGCGTCCGGACAAGGTCTTGTAGGCAAGGAACGAGTGCGGGTCGGCCCTTACCCGTTCGAGGGTCTCGTCGAAGATATCTTCGGGGATGCCGTCGATGTCCACCATGATGGAGCCCGGATAGCCTTTGATGTGCTTCGAGGAGCGTCCTCCCTCCAGGTGGACGGAAGGGACGAAGGCGGGTTGGTTCTGCTTGATCTGGCTTTGCTGCCGTTTCGACGTTTCGGCGTCTTGTCCTTCGCCGGCTGCAAGCGCGCGGAACAGGGCGGTGACGGCGGCATGGCGCTCGCCGGTCAGTTCTTGCATGATTTCTTCCCATGTGCAGGGAGAGGGGGTGGTTGCGTGGAGCGAGAGGAAGCGCGAGGGGCGGAATGTGTTTTCCATGTAAAATGTTTTATTAAATTTGTTCAATGTTCAGATGTGCCGTTCGGGGGACGAAGCATCCGAAGCATCCTCTGAAACTTTTGACAAGTTTACGCATTTATCCATTCATATTGTCCCCGCCATGCCGGGCTCATTACGAATGAATATTAATATTTATATTAATAATTAAATATTTATAACATGAAAACGACATTTATGTTCCCTCTGTTGGGGCTTTTCGTCGAAAAGCAGATGAGACGTTTCCGGATAACCGTACGTCTTTACAAAAGCGAACTCTCTGCCGGCAGCCGCAGCTACGGTGCGATTAAAAAAGGGGCGACCTCCGTCTGAGCTATTACGCCCGCCTCGTCGCTCTCCTTTACGATCTCGCCGGCGAAGAAGAGTTCCGCCGCCTGGCACATGAGGCGGTGGAGCTGTACATACGGGAGAGGGAAAAGGGGAAAAAAGCTTGATGATAAGATATAGGGCAAACATTCGGGCAGCCAGGAGAAATTTCGGTGGAGGAGCTTGGCTGTCATGTGGACGAAAGTAATCCGGTAGCTGTGATTGTCGAATAAAATCTTCTTGTTTTATA
>ERZ791883.2924-NODE-2924-length-10350-cov-2.630597_pt1 | contig 10350 bp, 9 predicted proteins | sample MGYA00510160_ERZ791883 | MGnify/ENA primary metagenome ERZ791883 (study PRJEB30046, sample SAMN00792072) | human gut metagenome | study: EMG produced TPA metagenomics assembly of the A metagenome-wide association study of gut microbiota in type 2... | reverse complement strand
GCACAGGCCATTCTGGTGCTGGAGCAGGGGCAGATCATCGAGCGGGGCAACCACGAGACACTGCTGGCCCAGAAGGGCAAGTACTATCAGCTGTATACCGGCCAGTCCGAGCTCAGTTGATGGGGCAGTGAACCTACAGATTCTCATAACAAAGGAGGCCGGACTCTGTCCGGCCTCCTTTGTTATGGGCTTATGTATCCATATATGTGTATTCGTCCATGCCCCTCTGTCACTCCGCCCAATGACAGGCCCGGCTGACGGCCTTTTTCCACAGACGGTACTCATCGTCGCAGTCTGCCTGGGGCCGCTGGGGCAGGAACACCCGCTGGCCCCGCCACAGGCCGCAGGCCAATCCCGCCAGCGATGCTGCGCCGAAGGCAGTGGTCTCCACCATGGCGGGGCGGTCCACCGGGATCCGCAGCAGGTCTGCCTGCATCTGCATGAGGATGTCCGACACGCTGGCGCCGCCGTCGGCCCGCAGGGCCGTGATGTCGCACCCGGCATCCTGCCGCATGGCCAGCATCAGATCCGTCACCTGATAGGCGATGCACTCCAGCACCGCACGGGCGATATGGGCCCGGCCCGTGCCACGGGTGATGCCCAGAATGGCCCCACGGGCGTACATATCCCAATAGGGCGCCCCCATCCCGGTGAAGGCCGGAACCACCACCACGCCGCCGGAGCTTTCCACGGATTCCGCCAGCCGGTCGCACTCCGGGGCGGAGTCCACCAGCCGCAGCTCGTCCCGGAGCCACTGGATGGTGCTGCCGCCGTTAAAGACGCTGCCCTCCAGTGCATAGGTGGTCCTGCCCCCTACGCTCCACGCCACAGAGCTTACCAGTCCCGCCCGGCTGCGGACCGGCTCCGCCCCCACGTTCATCAGGGTAAAGCAGCCGGTGCCGTAGGTATTCTTGGCCTCACCGGGATGGAAGCAGGCCTGCCCGAAGAGGGCCGCCTGCTGGTCGCCGGCGGCAGCGCACACCGGCACACCTGCCAGCGTCTCCAAGCCGGGAATCCCCGGCTGCACCGTGCCGTAAACAGCGCTGTTCTCCACCGGCCGGGGCAGCATACAGGCGGGGATCTGCAGCAGGCGACACAGCTCCTCATCCCAGCACAGCCGGTGGATATCAAAGAGCATGGTGCGGGAGGCGTTGGAATAGTCGGTGACGTGCTGCCCCGTCAGCTTCCAGATGAGCCACGTCTCCACCGTGCCGAACAGCAGCTCCCCCCGTTCCGCCCGCTGCCGGGCGCCGGGAACGTTATCCAGGATCCAGCGAATCTTGGTACCGGAGAAATAGGCGTCGATGAGCAGTCCCGTGGTGGAGACGATGCGCTCCTCCAGTCCCTGCCGTTTCAGTTCCTCGCACAGCTCCGCCGTCCGGCGGCACTGCCAGACGATGGCGTTATACACCGGCTGGCCGGTGGCCTTGTCCCAAACGATGGTGGTCTCCCGCTGGTTGGTGACGCCGATGCCGGCGATGCTGCCCTCCGGCAGCTCCCGGATGGCCTCCGCCGCCGCCAAACGCTCCGTGTCCCAGATGGTCATGGGGTCGTGCTCCACCCAGCCTGCCTGCGGATAGATCTGGGGAAAGGGATGCTGGGCCTTGGCGGCGATCTGCCCCGCCCGGTCAAATACGATGGCACGGGAGCTGGTAGTCCCCTGATCCAGTGCCAGAATATACGATGCCATAGCCGTCTCCTCTTTTCTTTTTGGTGAGTTTGTGATATACTGTCCATAGAATGATTCTTATTTTACCATAGGAAGGATGAAATTTCCATGACAAATCTCACCGAGTTCACCTTTCTCTCCAGCGACGGCAAGACCCGGCTCCACGCCATGCAGTGGCTACCAGAGGGAACGCCTCGTGCCGTGCTGCAAATTTCCCACGGTGTAGCCGAGCATATCGGCCGCTACGACGGCTTTGCCCGCTACCTCAATGAGCAGGGGATCGCCGTGGTGGGCCACGACCATCTGGGCCACGGCGGCTCTCTGCCGGAGGGCGGCACCCCCGTCTACTTTGGCGACGGCACCCCTTGGGAGACAGTGGTGGCGGATATCCAGCTGCTGCACGAGCAGTTGCGGCGGGAGTTTCCCGGTGTGCCGCTGTGCCTCATGGGCCACAGCATGGGCTCCTTTCTGGCCCGCAGCTATCTGATCCGCTACCCCGGTACCCTGCAGGCCGCCATCCTCATGGGCACCGGCTGGCAGCCACAGGCCAAGCTGACCGGAGGCCGTGCCGTGGCGGAGGTGGTCTGCGCCGCACAGGGACCCTCCTCTGCCAGCAAGCTGGTGAACGATCTGGCCTTCGGCGGCTACAACAAGGCCTTTGCTCCCAACCGCACCGGCTATGACTGGCTGTCGGCGGACTCTGAGAACGTGGATCGCTACATTGCCGACCCCCTCTGCGGCGCCGATGCCACGGTGGGGCTGTTCCGCCAGATGCTCCACGGCATCGCCTTCAACCAGAACCCCAAGAATCTGACCCGCATGGACAGCAGCCTGCCGGTGCTGCTGATCTCCGGCGACCGGGACCCGGTGGGCGATATGGGTAAGGGCGTCCGCCGCACCGCCGCCGCCTTCCGCAAGGCGGGCCTGTCGGATGTGACTGTGAAGCTGTATCCCGGTCTGAGACACGAGATCCTCAATGAAGGCCCCATGCGCCAGACGGTCTATGAGGACATCTGGCACTGGCTGGAGCCGCATCTGCCGACCCGTTAAAATCTCGCTAATTGAAATACTGTTCACCTCCAAGAGGACGGCCTGTGGGCCGCCCTCTTTTCCTTTGGGAAAATACTGGCACCATTTTGTCATTTCTATCATTCGGTCAGTCAAAAAATACCAGTTTTCAACATTTTTCTCATACTTTTCTCATATCGGACTAATACGTCGTTTCATAGAGAATTTGTGAGAATTTTTTGAATAAATTACGAAAAATCGCTTGACTTTGCCGTGGAATTGGGGTATATTATAGCCCTCAAACGTACAGGATCCGATCCCTGGCAAGTATGCCGGTAGGCACTGTGCGGTTTTCCCCTGTCCATAGACGGGGGAATCTTCGACCGGGAGGTGAGTGAAATGGCCTATATGCGCTTGGGCGATCTGCTGGTGGCGTCCGGGACCATCACAGGGCAGCAGCTGGAGCGTGCTCTGGCACTCCAGAAGGAGACCAAGCAGCGGCTGGGCGACGCATTGATCCAGAACGGCTTCATCACGGAGGCGCAGCTCATCGACGCTCTGCGAGTGCAGCTGGGCGTGGACTTCGTGGACCTGACGGCCATTTCCATCCCCGTGGAGCTGGCCCAGTATGTCCCCCGGAACATCGCCAAGAAATACTGCGTGGTGCCGGTGAAGCTGGTACGCAACAGCCTGTATCTGGCCATGAGCGATCCTCTGGACTTCGTGGCTCAGGATGAGGTCAAAACCGCCTCCCGTAAGCGCATCATCCCCATGATCGCCACCCGCAAGGCCGTGGAGCAGGCCATCAGCCGCCTGTACGGCAACGAGGGTACGGCACGGGTCATCGAGGAGATGAAGCGAGAGGCCGGCAGCAGCAGCGATGTCATCCCCGCCCAGATGGCGCAGGACACGGCGGACCCGCAGGAGGCCGCCCCCACCATCCGCTTCGTCAACGCCCTCATCGAGCGGGCCTATACCGAGCGGGCCAGTGACATCCATCTGGAGCCGCAGGAGGGCGAGATGGTGGTGCGGATGCGTATCGACGGTCTGCTCCGCCGCATCCTGACAGTGCCTGCCGACCTGCAGAATACCGTGATCTCCCGCCTGAAAATCATGGGCGGTATGAATATTGCCGAGCATAAGATCCCGCAGGACGGCCACGCCATCCAGTCGGTGCGGGGCCACAGTCTGGACCTGCGTATCTCCTCCATGCCCACGGTGTATGGCGAGAAGATGGTGCTGCGTCTGCTGGACAAGTCCGCTCAGGCCCTCAGCAAATCCCAGCTGGGACTGGAGGGGCAGGATCTTGACAACTACAACGCTCTGCTGCGAAACACCAGCGGCGTCATTCTGCTGGTGGGGCCCACAGGCTCCGGTAAGTCCACCACCATGTGCAACATGATCCGGGATCTGTCCCGTGAGGAGATCAACATCGTCACGCTGGAGGACCCGGTGGAGTACCACATCCCCGGCGTCAGCCAGTGCCAGATCAACGAAAAGACCGGCATGACCTTCGCCAGCGGCCTGCGAGCCATCCTGCGTCAGGACCCGGACATCATCTCCGTGGGTGAGATCCGGGACGGCGAGACGGCCTCCATCGCCATGCGGGCCGCCATCACCGGCCATCTGGTGTTCTCCACTCTGCACACCAACGACGCCGTGTCCGCCGTATACCGGCTCAAGGACGTGGGCGTGGAGCCGTGGCTGGTGGCCAGCGCCCTGCGGGGCGTGGTGAGCCAGCGTCTGCTGCGGAAGGTCTGCCCCCACTGCAAGAAGGGCTATCAGCCCTCCGCCGAGGAGTTGGCCCTGCTGGGGATGCCGGAGGACAGCCATGTCACCTTCTACAAGGGCGAGGGCTGTCCGGAGTGCCATCACTCCGGCTATGTCGGCCGCCGGGCCGCCTTCGAGATCCTGATGCTCAGCGGCCGCCTGCGGCGGCTCATCAGCGAGGGCGCCAACGAGGAGCGGCTGACGGAGGAGGCCCGCAAAAACGGCTTCCGCTCCATGAGGGAGAGCTGCCGCCGGCTGGTGCTGGAGGGCGTCCCCTCCGCCGAGGAGGCCGCCCGCATCATCAACACCACAGTAGACGAGTAATTGCGTAAAACCCGGCACGGAAGGAGCGGAGACACGCCATGACCACATACCGTTACAAGGGCCAGACCAAGGACGGAACGGCTGTATCCGGCGTCATCCGGGCCTATGACGAGTTCGAGGCCGCCAGCCGCCTGCGGGAGACCGTAGCCGTTATCACCCGGCTGGAGGAGGTACAGGAGAAGAAGGAAAACATCTTCAACCGCCCCATCGGCCTGAAGATCAAGGAAAAGGAGCTGGCCCTGATCTGCTCCCAGTTCGCCATCATCCTCTCCGCAGGGATGTCCATTCAGCACTGTGTGGAGATGGTGGCGGCCCAGACCAGGAACCGCCACATTCGCCAGATGCTGGAGAAGGTGGCCGAGGAGGTGGGCGCAGGCTACTCCATGGCCCAGAGCTTTGAAAACAACGCCCCGTACCTCCCCAAGACCTTCATCGAGACGGTCCGGGCCGGAGAACAGTCCGGCACGCTGGAGGAGTGCTTCCAGCGGCTGCACCGGTACTATGATAAATCCGCCAAGACCAAGGCCAAGGTGGTCAGCACCCTGACCTACCCCGCCATGGTCATTGTGGTGGCCATCGTCGTGTTTATTATCATCATCGCCGTGGCCGTCCCGGCCTTCAACGATGTCTTTGCCGAGATGGACACCCAGCTGCCGGGCATCACCCGTGTGCTGCTGGCCATCAGTGACTTCTTCGTGGGCTGGTGGTGGCTGCTTCTGCTGATCGCCGCCGGGCTGGGCATCGCCTATATGGTGGCCCGCCGCTCTGTTCAGGGCCGGAAGGCTATCGCCGCATGGAGCCTCACCAAGGCCCCCCTCCACCGGCTCCACAGCCTCAGCGCCGCCGCACAGTTCGCCCACAGCATGGCCACCATGCTGACGGCCGGTCTGCCGGTTCCCAAGGCTCTGGATGTGACCGGCAACGTGATCAGCAACTACACCTTCGCACTGGCCGTGCAGGAGGTGAAGCAGAAGGTGGAGCGTGGCCGCACCATTTCCGAGAGCATGGGGCAGATCGAGTACTTCCCCAAAATGCTGACGGAGATGGTGGGCGTAGGCGAGCAGTCCGGCTCGCTGGAGGAGACGCTGGACGTCATCGGTGAATACTTCGACAACGAGGTGGAGGTCACCACCGCCCGCCTGCTGTCGGTGCTGGAGCCCATCATCACCATCGCTCTGGCGGTGATCGTGGTGGTGCTGCTGCTGGCGGTGTATCTGCCGCTGTTCACCCTCTACGGCGGAATGTAAGGCCGCCGTACCCAAATTCATATCCTATCCGTATAACAACCCTGTACGGATCAAGATAAAAACCGCAAAAAAATAATAGGAGATGTAGAACTATGTTGAAGAAACTGCAGAACAAGAAGGGCTTCACTCTGATGGAGATGCTGATCGTCGTCGCCATCATCGCTGTGCTGGTGGCCATCGCCATCCCCGTGTTCAACGGCGCCCTGACCAAGTCCAAGGAGGCCGCTGACGTGGCCAATGTCCGTGCTACCTATGCCGAGTGGCAGACCGCTATGCTCACTGAGAACACCAAGGCTCCCGCTGATAAGGATGCTTTCCTGAAGGGACCTGATAATGGCACTGCTATCGTCCTGAACTATGGTGACGACAAGCTGGCTTACGATGCTGGTACCGGCATCATCACCTACAGTGCTAAGAAGCTGACCGACGAGAACGGTGCAAAGACCTTCACCTGGAAGCTGGGTACGCCCGACATCCAGTGACATCCATTTGTCACATTCACACGCAACACCTCCCGCACCGGCCCGACCGGGCCGGTGCGGGGCGACCCGTCTCTCATCGGGCGGGGATGGCCGTGGGTTGGCGTCCCTCCCCGCTCCGTGAGAGCAGTCCCATCTAAAGGAGAGCCTTCCCCATGCTGTATGCCGATCCCTTCCTAACTGTTTACTGCTGCCTGCTGGCCGCCCTGCTGGGTGCGTGCATGGGCAGCTTTCTGAACTGTGCAGCCTGGCGCATCGTCCATGGGGAGAGCGTGCTGCGTGGCCGGTCCCACTGCGACGCCTGCGGCCACGTGCTGGCGGTGCGGGATCTGATCCCGGTGGTCAGCTATCTGGCCGCCCACGGGCGCTGCCGCTATTGTGGGGCCAAGCTCTCCCGGCGTCACGTTCTGGCCGAGGCCGTCTCGGCGCTGGTGTTCGTGACGCTGCTGCTGCATTATGATATTTCGCTCCAAGCTCTTGAAGGCTGGTGTGTGGCCGGCATCCTGCTGGCCTGCTCCTTTGCGGATTTGGAGGGGTACATCATCCCCGACCGTTTTATAGCGGTCGGCGTTGTGCTATTTATCACCACTCTTTTCTTCGACCCCCAGCCGCTCCGGCGGGCGCTGGACGGCGCCATCGGCGGTCTGGCGGTGGCAGGGGGCGTGCTGCTTCTGGTGCTGGGGATGGAGAAGCTGCTGGGCCGTGAGGCCATGGGCGGCGGCGACATCAAGCTCCTGTTCCTGACGGGGCTGTTTTTGGGCTGGAAGCGAAACCTTCTGTGTCTGGTGGCGGCCTGCGTCATCGGCATCGTGTGGGGACTCCTGCAAAAAAAACGGGACGGCGGCGAGGCCATCCCGTGGGGCCCCAGCATCGCCCTTGGCGCTTGGCTGACGGCGCTGTGCGGCCAACAGATCATCGACTGGTATCTGGGGCTGCTGTAATTCTTGAAAGTGAGGACGAGCATTTTGGAAAAGATCGTTGGCTTTGACATCGGTGAGAGCAGCGTCAAGCTGGTATATTTCGCCGGTGCGGACCTGAAAAAGGCCGTCACGGCGGAGCTGCCGGACAACATGGTCTCCGGTTCGAGGATTTTGTCCATGGATGCCATGGCGGACTTCCTGCGCCAGACGGCCAAAAGTAACGGCATCCCCCTGACCCATGCGGCGCTGGTGCTGCCCTCCACGGAGGTGTTCACCCGTGAGCTGGTGATGCCCGCCATGACGGAGCAGCAGCTGCTGTATAACCTGCCCTATGAGTTCCGGGACTATCTGACGGAGGAGAAGAACAAGTACTTCTTCGACTATTCCATGCGGGAGGTGCTGCGGGACGAGTCCGGCCATCCCACGGAGATGAATCTGCTGGCCTGCGCCACCCTGAAGAGCACCGTGGAGAGCTATCGGGCCATGCTGCGCCGGGCGGGCTTCCGCCTGCGGGTGCTGACCCCCAGCGAGTGTGCGTACAGCGCCGTGCTGCAGGCCTACTACCGCCGCACCCAGCAGGAAGGCCGTGACCTGTGCGTGGTAAATCTGGGCCACAGCGCCACCTTCCTGTATATCTACCGGGGCGGCCACTTCGCCAGCCGCCGGGAGATCGAGGTGGGGATGTCCGATCTGGAGCATCTGGTGGCCGATCAGTGCAGCGTGGACGTCCACGTGGCTCACGAGTATGTGCGCCAGAACTACAACCATGTGCTGGAGTCGGAGCAGGCCCGTGAGCTGTATGGCCGCATCGCCGTGGAGGTGGTGAAGGCCGTGAACTTCTTCAACTACAACAACCGGGAGCGGGAGCTGACGCAGCTGTGCCTGTGCGGCGGCGGCAGCGCCATTCAGCCGCTGTACGACACCATCGCCGATACCACCGGCATGACGCTGCACACCTCCGCCGAGCTGCTGGGCCAGCGGATGTCCACCGAGGAGCCGTGGATGTACCTGCGGGCCATCGGCGGCGTGGATCTTGGCATCAAGGGGGGCCTGCGATAATGGCAGAAAAGATGAAAAAGGGGCCTTCGGAGGCCGGTCGCAAGACCCTCAAATGCCCCCATAAGCAGGGCATCAATCTGAATATGCGGGAACAGAAGGGCAATCCCCGTCTGACCCTGCTGGTGGGCTGTCTGGCCATCGTCATTCTGGCGGGCTGCGTGGCCAAGTTCGGCGTCATCGACCAGTACCGCCGGCTGGATGCGGCGCAGGCCGCCTACGCCTCCGTCCACACGGAGTATACCCAGATGCAGGAGCTGCTGAAGGGCTACGACCGTCTGCTGATGGAATACCGCACCTACTCCATGGAGTGGGCCACCGACGGCAGTGAGGACAACGGCACTCTGGTGGACCGCCAGAAGGCGCTGGATCTGCTGGAGCAGGAGATGCTGTCCCGTGGACGGCTGGTCTCCCTACAAGTGTCCGGCAACAAGATGGTGGTGGCCATGTCCGGCATGAGTCTGGATCAGATCTCCCGGATGTTTGACGTGATCCAGCAGTCCCCCATCGTCAGCAATGTGGAGCTGAATCTGGCCTCCACGGAGGACGGCAACGTCTCCACCATTCTGGACTTCACCGTCCGCATCACCCTACGCAGCGCAGAGGAGGCAGACAAATGAACCGGGAATTGACAAGACGGGAAAAGACCCTGCTGCTGGTGCTGATCGTGGTGGTGCTGGTGGCGGGCTACTGTAAGCTGATCCTCATCCCCATCAACGATCAGATCTCCAGCTATCGGCTGAACATGGAGGCCGAGCAGACGGAGCTGGACGCCAATCAGGGGAAAATGGCCCAGATGCAGAAGATGCAGAAGGCCATCGAAGAGATCAAGGCGGCGGGCGAGAAGCGCACCATCCCCCAGTACGACAACAGCGGCAAGCTGATGATCGAGCTCCACGAGATCATGAGTGACACGCTGGACTATTCGCTGGACTGCTCTGCGGGTACCGTGCAGCAGGACTATATCATGCTGCGGCCCATCGTCATGACCTTCCGGACCTCCACCTATGCGCAGGCCCGGCAGATCGTGGATCGGCTGTGCTCCAGCGAGAACATCAGCCAGATCTCCGACATGAATATGAACACCTATACCGAGGGCCGCAACAGCGGCACCGTGGAGACCACGCTGGTCATCACCTACTTTGAGATCATGCCCTGAGAACGCCGTGGGGCGGGGAGCTTTTTCTATGACTGAGAGAAAACTACAACGGAATAGACGGGGCTTCACGCTGACGGAGGTGCTGCTGGCGCTGGCCATCCTCATCATCCTGCTGGCGCTGGCCATGATCCCCATCAGCCGCCACCAGCGCAATATCCGCCAGACGGAGCTGGATTCCAAGGCGGAGACCATCTATCTGGCGGCCCAAAACCGGCTCTCCCAGCTGCAGGCCAGCGGCCGCAGCGACGAGTACGGAAAGGATCGTGCCACGGCCCTGAACAACATCCCCTGGGACGCCGAGCAGGATAAGTACACCACCAGTACTCTGTACTACGTCACCTCCGCCGCCAAAAGCACCGACACCTCCGCCGCCGGGAGCATCCTGCCCCGTGAGCAGGTGGAGGCGGAGCTGTGGGACGCCAACTGGGTCATCGAGTATGATCCCGGCAGCGGCAGTGTTTACGCCGTGTTTTACAGCGAAAAGCCCATGCAGTACAGCTTCGACGCCTTCAACCCCCTGCGCTCACGGGATCGCCGGGTGCAGGAGGGGGCTACCGTGGGCTACTACGGCGGCGACAGCGTCCAGAGCGAGGACACCGGCAAGCTGACCCCCAAGATGGAGATCATCAACAAGGAGCGTCTGCTGCTGAAGGTCACCTGTGACACGCCCCGTGACCCCCTGCACTTCTATGTGACGGTGACGGACGCACAGGGCCAC
>ERZ791883.2923-NODE-2923-length-10350-cov-8.067800_pt1 | contig 10350 bp, 9 predicted proteins | sample MGYA00510160_ERZ791883 | MGnify/ENA primary metagenome ERZ791883 (study PRJEB30046, sample SAMN00792072) | human gut metagenome | study: EMG produced TPA metagenomics assembly of the A metagenome-wide association study of gut microbiota in type 2... | reverse complement strand
CTGACGAAGAGGTGGTCGCAAGCGCCGAGCAGGAGCTCAAGAAGCTCGCCATGCCCATCAAGGAGGCCTGTATGACCCCCGCGGTCAAGAGAAGCCTCTATCGCCACGTCGCGATGTTGCTGGATTTGAGAAAATAAGCAAAAAAAGAACCGTCCGATTGGACGGTTCTTTTTTGTCGTAGAAATTTACTTCGCGGCGCGGGCCAGAACGGCCTCGGCGCTCATGTTCGGGTTGATGGTCTCTTCGCTCTCGACTGCGATGGCCGCGGCAGCGGTGCCGGCGGCGCAGCTTTCGACAAGGTCGCGGCCCGCGAGAAACGACCAGACGAGGGACGCCATCATCGCGTCGCCCGCGCCGGTGGCGTTGCGCATCTCGGCCTTGCAGATGGACTCCAAATGCGTCTCGCCCTGCTGTGCGGCAAACACACCGTCGCCGCCGAGCGACAGGAACACGCGCTGCACGCCCTGATTGAGAAGCGCCTGCGCGGCCTGATAGAGCGTGGCGTCATCCGTGATCTTCACGCCGGAGAGGAGCTCTGCTTCGATGCGGTTGGGCTTGAGCGTGTGGACATGACTGAGTAAGCCCTGGAGCTTTTCCGCCTTGACGGTGGATACCGGATCGACGAAAAGCGGTGCGGCGCAGTGCTCGACAAGGTACGCGATGGACTCGCGCGGCAGGTTCGCGTCGACGACCACGGCGGCAGCGCCGTTCAGGAGGTCGAGCTGCGACGCGAAGTAGTCCGGCGTCAGCTTTTTGCAAATTTCCATATCGGAGACCGCAATGGCCATATCACCGTCGCTGTCGCCGACGAAGACATAGGTCGAGGTGCGGCCATCCGGCACGTGCAGCGCGTGCGAAAGGTCGATGCCAAGGTCGCGGCAGCTCTGCTCGACCTGACTCGCGCGCGAATCGCCGCCCACAGCGGTCAGGAGATACGTCGGTACGCCGAGCAGGCGCATGTTGTGCGCGATGTTGCGTCCCACGCCGCCGAGGCTCAGCTCAACCTTGCCGGGGTTCGAGTCCTTCGCGCGCAGCGGCGCGAAAGAGTGCGCGCCGATGTCGATATTCACGCCGCCGCAGACGACGGCGTAGGGAAGATTCTTTTCGTTAGACATGATGTTGCTTTCTCCGAATTATTTGTGATAAAGACGCTTGGATTCATACTTCGGCTCGCAGCTGACGTGAATGCCGAGGCGCTTGTAGAGCTTGATGTCCTCCTCCGAGATGATGACGGAGAAGTGCGCATCGCAGCCGCGGAGCGTGCCGAGCTGGGCTCTTGCCATGTCGGCGAGGGGGTTCGTCAGCGCCGAGATCGCCAGCGCGATGAGCACCTCGTCAGAGTGCAGGCGCGGGTTGTGGTGGCCGAGCGACTGGATCTTGAGCGCTGAGATCGGCTCAATGACCTGATTCGAGATGAGGTTCATGTCGCTGCGGATGCCCGCCATGGCCTTGAGCGCGTTGAGCAGCAGCGCCGCCGAAGCGCCGAGAAGGGAAGAGGTCTTGCCCGTGACGACGCGGCCGTCGGGCAGCACCATCGCGCCCGCGGGCGCGCCGGTCTCCTCGGCCTTCTGCTTGGCCGCGGCCACAGCGGGGCAGAGGTCGGGCGTCACATCCGCCTGCTGCATGACGAGCTCGAGCTTTCTGAGCTGGCAGGCGTCAGCAATGCCGCGCGCGACGTCGACCTGCGCGGTGTAGTAGCGGCGCAGAATTTCCATGCGCGAGGCCTGTCGGCAGACCTCATCGTCGATGATGCAGTTGCCCGCCATGTTGACGCCCATGTCGGTGGGGGACTGGTAGGGGCACTTGCCGGAGATGCGCTCGAAGATTGCGCGCAGGACGGGGAAGATCTCCACGTCGCGGTTATAGTTCACGGTCGTCTCGCCGTAGGCCTCGAGGTGGAACGGGTCGATCATGTTCACGTCGTCAAGGTCCGCGGTCGCGGCCTCGTAGGCGAGGTTCACGGGGTGCTTGAGCGGCAGGTTCCAGATGGGGAAGGTCTCAAACTTGGCGTAGCCCGCGCTTACGCCGTGTTTGTGCTCATGGTAGAGCTGGGAGAGGCACGTCGCCATCTTGCCGCTGCCGGGGCCCGGCGCGGTGACGACGATGAGCGAGTGCGTCGTCTCGATATACTCGTTACGGCCAAAGCCCTCGTCGCTCACGATGTGGGCGACGTCGGAAGGATAGCCCGCGATGGGATAGTGGCGGTAATTGCGAACGCCAAGCGTATTGAGACGCTTGATGAAGGCATCCGCCGCGTTCTGCCCCGCGTACTGCGTGATGCACACGCCGCCGACATAAAGCCCCAGCGAGCGGAACGCGTCAATCAGGCGCAGGCAGTCGTCATCATAGGTGATGCCGAGGTCGCCGCGCACCTTGTTCTTTTCAATGTCGTTCGCGTTGACCGCGATGACGATCTCCGCGTCGTCGCGCAACTGCTGAAGCATGCGGATCTTGCTGTCGGGCTGGAAGCCGGGCAGCACGCGCGAGGCGTGAAAATCGTCAAAGAGCTTGCCGCCGAACTCGAGGTACAGCTTGCCGCCGAACTTGCTGATGCGCTCGCGGATATGCGCGGACTGCATGGCAAGGTATTTGTCATTATCAAAACCGATTTGTCCCATCGTAAAAAGCACCCCATTTTCAATTTACACATAATATATGCCTATTATATAGAACGTACGGCGGCTTGACAAGAAATGTGCCCGCAGAAAAATAGATGAAAAACGGCGGCGAATTTCTGCTATTTTCCCCTCTTTACATCAGCGAGCTCTTAGCGTATGCTATAAACAGTCTCTTCACGAGGGGAAGAAAAAATCCGCGCTTTTTGAAAAAAGGTGTTGACAAAAGAATGCGGATATAGTAGTATATCACTGTTCGATTCGCGCGGTTAGCTCAGCTGGTAGAGCACATGCTTGACGTGCATGGGGTCACAGGTTCGAGTCCTGTACCGCGCACCAGAGAAAAGCCTTGAAACTCAACGGTTTCAAGGCTTTTTCTTTTTGCCCTTTTCTTGCCTTGTTAGTAACGCGTCTGTAACAGCGGATACCAGCGTTTCGGCGTCGATATGGGTATAGATGTTTGCCGTGGTGGAATAATCGGCGTGGCCAAGAATCTTTTGCAGCATCTCGGGGGGCAGCCCTTCCTTGACGGTGCGGCACATGAGATAGCCGAGGGATATCTCGTAAACATCTTGAAGTCTCACGAGACTTCAAGATTTGGTCCGTATATCCGATAGGGCGCGGCCATAACTTAAAGCGAAAGAGTACGACTACACAATACTACACAGGTAAGGTTAGGTGTAGTATTGTGTAGTCGTGGGTCGACAATGCTATGCAGACCACAGCTCTGCAGGGTCGCCTGCTTTGTTGGTGCGCCCGATGAGTGTACGTTCTAACAAGTGGAAGCCCCGGATCCGCTCGGCAGAAAAAAGAACTTGCCAAAATACATCAGACATATTATACTCTAGACCAAATAAACAATCGATACAGGAAAGAAGGCAGAGTATGAAAAAAGCGGTTGGGGGAAAATCGCGCGTCGATCTTGCAGTCGATCAGATCATTCAGGTCATTTTGGACCGCGATATGAAGGCCGGTGACAAGCTGCCGAACGAGTATGATCTGGCGCGCGAGCTGGGCGTGGGCCGCAGCACGCTGCGCGAGGCGATCAAGCGCCTTGTTGCCCGCAATATTTTAACGGCGCGGCAGGGCGCGGGCACGTTTGTCTCGGAGAAGAACGGCGTGCCGGAAGACCCGCTCGGACTGACGTTTATGATGGAAGAGGGCTCGGAGAATCTCGCGCTCGACCTGCAGGATATTCGATTGATGCTTGAGCCGGAGACCTGCGCGATCGTTGCGCGCGGCGCAACGCCCGAGCAGATCGACCAGATGCAGGCATACTGCGATGAGGCGACGCGCCTGATCGAAGCGGAGGAGGATTATTCCGCCGCCGACGCAAAGTTCCACCAGTATCTTGCCGAATGCAGCGGAAACCATGTGCTGCCCAATCTCATCCCGATCATCGCCTCGGCGATCGGCGTTGTGATCACGGTGACGAACGATGAGCACCGCTCCCAGAGCGGCATGGAACACCAGCGCATCGTCGACGCTATCCGCCGCCATGACCCGGAGGGGGCAAAGTACAGCATGATCGCGCACCTGAATACCAGCCGCAATTCCATGGTCCATTCTCGGGATAACTGCGCGGCGAAGCGCTGAAAGCGCACCATACCTTGAGTCATCACACAACTAACGCACAGAGATTTCGTATGCCTAACGAAATTTCTGTGCGTTTTTGCAAAATAACTAAAAAAAGCGCAAAGAAATCGGACGAAATACAGAAAACATTGTGAACTAAATATTAACTATTGACGAACGGAGTTGTCTGATGTATTCTGAATTTGCAAAATACATCAGACAACAGCACAAAGCCATCCACCAACCAATAAAAAGAAGAGGAGAAAGATCATGAAAAAGTTTATTGCAATGCTTCTTGCCCTTGTGATGGTGCTTTCCCTTGTTGCCTGCGGCGACAAGAAGGACGACGCCGCCGGAACGGACGATTCCGACAAGGACTCTCAGGACACCATTACGCTTAAGATGCACTTCGTCGACCCCGAGACCGCTCCCTTTGTTCAGGGCGGTAAGAAGATCGCCGAGCTCGTCAGCGAGGCGACCGACGGCCGCATCCAGATCGAGGTTCTCGCCGGCGGTTCCCTCGGCGGCGAGCGCGACACGGTCGAGCTCGCGATGGACAACAGCCTGGATATCGCCACCTGCGCGAACTCCGTGCTGACCAACTTCATCCCCGAGATGGGCATCCTTGACCAGGCTTACCTCTGGAAGAACGCCGATGAGGCGCACGCTGCCGTTGACGGCAAGCTCGGCGATCTCATCAAGGAAAAGGCTGAGGCGCTCGGCCTGCACATCATCGGCTTTGAGGAGTCCGGCTTCCGCAACACCTTCTCCACCAAGCCCATCCAGACCATGGCCGACTTCAAGGGCGTGACCATCCGCACCATGGAGAACAAGTATCACCAGGCAGCGTTCGAATCCTTCGGCGCCATGCCCGTTGCCATGAACTACAACGACGTTTTCACCGCGCTGCAGCAGGGCACGATCGATGCCTGCGAGAACGCAACGGCCAACTGCCTCAACTCCGGCTATTATGAGGTCACCAAGAACGTCACCTTCACCCAGCACGCCTTCGTTTACATCGTCCTCTGCATGAGCGACGATGCGTGGAACAAGATCCCGGAGGATCTTCGCGAGCCGTTCCTTGCCGCCGTTCAGGAGGGCGTCGAGTATGAGCGTAATCTGCTCAATGAGGCCAATGATGATGCCATCGCCAAGCTCAAGGATCTGGGCGTGAACTTCTATGATATCGACGTTGCCGAGCTGCAGGCCGCCTATCAGGCCAAGGCCGAGGAGAAGGGCTTCACCTTCGACCCCGAGTGGCAGGCTGCCGTTGACGAGGCAATTGCAAGCGTTGCCAACTGAGAGCGACGGATCGACAGCAACACGAACCGCACATAAGAAAAACGGGAGCAGCCGCGATCGGCGGCTCCCGTTTCCTTTGAAACGCATGAAAACAGTATAAAGCGCAGTTCAGGAGGGCTAAACATGAAAAAAGTACTGCACGCATTGCAGAGCCTGGAAAAATGGATCATCGTGATCGCGTTCGTCATCATGGTCGTCGCCATTTTCTGCCAGGTGGTCAACCGCAATATCTTTAAGATCCCGGTCTCCGGCTTTGAAGAGGCGGCAAAGTATTCCATGGCCTACATGGTTCTGCTCGGCACGGAGCTCGGCCTGCGTGACGGCACGCAGATCGCCATCAAGGGCGTTGTGGACAAGCTCAAGGGCAAGGTCAAGAAGGTGATCGTCATCATCTCCCAGATCATTGTGGTCGCGTTTGCCGCGATCATGACCAAGGCGAGCTTCGCCATGGTGCTCAAGCAGGCGGCGATCGGCCAGACCTCTCCGGGTCTCGGCATCCCGATGTCCGTTCCGTATTTTTCGCTGGTGCTCGGCTTCGGCCTGATCGCCGTGGTGCAGGCAGGTGAGCTTGTCAGCATGATCGTTCACTTCAACAAGCCTGAAGACGAGATGAAAGAGGAGGTAGAAGCATGACAGCATTACTGATGTTCGGCGGCTTTGCGCTGCTTCTGATCCTCGGCGTCCCCATCGCGCTGTCGCTCGGCGTGTCCACGATGGCCGCCATTGCTGGAAGCCCTGATATCACCGTTTCCATCAACACCGTCGCCCAGCGTATTTTCGGCGGTCTGGACTCCACCTCCATCATGGCCATCGCGTTCTTCGTCCTCTCGGGCAACCTGATGACCAGAGGCGGAATTTCCCGCCGCATCTGCGAGTTCGCACGCTCCATCATCGGCGGCGTGCGCGGCGGCATGGCGCTGACGCTGGTTCTGGCCTGCGCGTTCTTCGCCGCGCTCTCCGGCTCCGCGCCCGCAACGGTCGTCGCTATCGGCACGATGCTCTACGGCGACATGGTCCGCATGGGCTATCCCGGCGACCGCACGGCCGGCCTTCTGGTCGTTTCCGGCGGCCTCGGCCCCATCATCCCGCCGAGTATCATCATGGTCGTTTACGCAACGATCACCGGCGCCTCCGTCGGCGATATGTTCAAGTCCGGTATGGGCATCGGCATCGGCATCATGATCGTTCTGATGATCGTGGTCATTGTCCTTGCACACAAGGAGCAGTGGCCGAAAGATGAGATCCACTTCAACCTCAAGGAATTCTGCATCAGCTTCCTCAAGGCCATCCCTGCGCTGATGCTGCCCATCATCATCCTCGGCGGCATTTACTCCGGCCTGCTCACTGCAACGGAGTCCTCCGCCATCGCGGTGGTCTGGTCTTTCATTGCCGGTATGTTCATCTACCGCGAGCTGAAGTGGTCTGATCTGTTTGATATCTTCGTTGATTCCGCCAAAAGCTCGGCAATGACGCTCTTCATCATCGCGACCTCTACCGCGTTTGCGTGGCTCTTCGCCTACGCCGGCATTTCCCAGAAGCTCGTCGACTTTGTCGTCGGCATGAACCTCTCCGCCACGATGTACTGCCTGGTGGTCGCGCTCATCCTGCTGGTCTTCGGCACCTTCCTCGAGGGTATCGCCACGGCAGTCCTGCTCGTTCCCGTGCTCTGGCCGGTGGCACAGGCGCTGGGCGTCAATGTGATTCACTTCGGCATGATCGTTTCCATCGCCAATGTGGTCGGCACCATGACTCCGCCGGTCGCGGTCAATATTTTCTCCGCCGCCTCCGTCACTAAGCTGTCGATGGGCAAGATCGTCCACGGACAGTGGCCGTTCTTCATCGGCTATGTCGGCTTCTTCTTCATGGTCGTATTTATTCCTGCACTTAGTACATTTCTGCTGTAAGGAGGCTTTATAATGCGTAATCTTGAAAACAAGGCCCGTATGGAGACGTGGAGTGTCCAGTCTCCTGAGGAACCCGGCTTCCACGCGGTCATCACGCCGGATAAGAGCGAATGCCGCGAGGAATACATTTATCGTCTAAACCTGCCCAAGGGCGAGAGCTATACGCTCTCCTCCGGCAAGCTTGAGATGCATCCCGTGCTCATTGAGGGCGCAGCGAAGCTCTCCGGTCATGCCGTGCTGAACGAGACGATGAAGCAGTTTGACGCCTTTTATATCCCGGGCGGCGACAGCGTGACTATTACCGCGCTGGAGGACTGCATCTTCTACATTGCCGGTGCAGTGTATGAGGGTATCGGTCATGCGTTCTTCCGCAGCTTCGACCTCTCCCAGCCGGTAGGCGACATCCATCAGATCCATGGAGAGGGCATCGGTCAGCGCGAGGTCATGATGACGCTGTCGGACAAGGATGAGGCGTCCCGTCTGATCTGCGGCCTTACATGGGGCGGCGAGGGCGCATGGACCAGCTGGCCTCCGCACCAGCACGAAAAGGATCTTGAAGAGGTCTACTGCTACTTCGGTATGCCGCTGCCGCACTTCGGCTTTCATATCAGTTATCTCAAGAGCGGTGAGGTGGAGGACATCGTGACGCATACGGTGCATTCCGGCACGATGGTGGAGGCCCCCGTGGGCTATCACCCGACGGTCGCGAGCCCCGGCACGCGCAACTCCTACCTGTGGGTGCTTGCCGCGCACAGCCATTCCAGCCGCAGCTATAACCTCGCCGTGCTGGACCCAGCGCTTGAGAACTTCAATTCCGCACGCTGATTTGATAAAGAAGGAGAATTTCCATGACGAATTTATTTGATCTGACGGGCAGCCGGGCCATCGTGACCGGCGGTACCCGCGGTCTCGGCCACGGCATGGCCGAGGGCCTGATGGAAGCGGGCGCTTCCGTTGTTATCTTCGGCTCGAGCGATAAGGTCGAGCAGGTGGCGGCCGACTTCCGCGCCAAGGGCTATTCCTGCCAGGGCGTCAAGGCGAATCTCGCCAGCGCGGAGGAGCGCAAGGCCGGCTTTGAGAAGGCGGTTGAGCTGCTCGGCGGACTTGACATTATCATCAATGCCGCCGGTATCCAGCGCCGCTATCCCAGCCCCGATTTTCCGCTTGAAGACTGGAACGACGTGATCGAGGTCAACCTCACCGCGCCGTTTGACCTCAGTCAGATGGCAGCGCGCGAATTTTTGAAGAAAGAGCAGCCCTACGGCAAGATTGTTAATATCGCTTCCATGCTCAGCTTTTTCGGCGGCTTTACTGTTCCGGCGTATGCAGCCTCCAAGGGCGGCGTGGCACAGTTCAGCAAGGCACTGTGCAATGAACTGGCGGGTAAGGGCATTACCGTCAACTGCATTGCTCCCGGCTATATGGATACTGAGATGAACACAGCCCTGACCGACCCCAGCAATCCCCGTTATCAGGAAATTACTGACCGTATCCCCGCACACCGCTGGGGCACGCCGGACGACATGAAGGGCACGGCCATCTTCCTTTCCTCCCACGCCTCCGACTATCTCAATGGTGCGGTCATCCCCGTTGACGGCGGCTATCTTGTCAAGTAAAGGCGGGGGGAAGCAATGGCAAAATATCTTGTTTGTGTCAGCGATGAGCGCCATGCGAGCTATGAGATCGAGCGCGCCATTCTGGAAAAGGCCGGTGCAGAGCTGAAGCTCTGCCACTGCGAAAGCGCTGCGGATATCGCCGCGCAGTGTGCGGATGCGGACGCCGTACTGCTTGACCTTGCACCTATGACCGCCGAGGCGGTTGCAGGGTTGAGAAAATGCAAGGTCATCAGCCGCTACGGTGTCGGTTTTGAGAATGTCGATCTGGATGCGGCGACCGCCGCAGGCATTCAGGTCACCAATGTTCCCGATTACTGCATGGAGGATGTTTCCGACCATGCGCTGGCGCTGATGCTTTCCTGTCTGCGTCATATCCCACTGCGCGACCGCGAGGTCCGCGAGGGGGAATGGAACATTCAGGCAGACAGCTTCCGGCTGAAGGGCAAAACGCTCGGTGTCATCGGCGCAGGACGCATCGCGCGCGCGCTGATCCGCAAGGTCAGCGGCTTCGGTTTTGCCGAGGTCGTGGCATACGATCCCTATATCAGCGCCGAGCAGTTGGCTGAGATCGGCGTGCGCAAGGTGGAAAAGGAGGAGCTGTTCCGCATTTCCGATATCATCTCCCTCCATCTGCACGCCAATGCTGAGACAAACGGCATGATCTGCAAGGAGACGCTTGCACTGATGAAGCCGACGGCGATCCTCATCAACGTCAGCCGCGGTCCGCTCGTCAAGGACGAGGATCTGCTCGACGCGCTGCGCGGACACCGCATTCTTGCGGCGGGGCTTGATACGCATAATCACGAACCGCTCGGCGCGCAGTCGCCCTTCTGCCAGCTTGACAATGTTGTGCTGACCGATCATACGGCCTACTCCACGGCGGAGGGCGTAACGGAGCTCAAGACCAAGGCGGCGCAGAACGTTGTGGACGTACTGGAAGGGAGAACTCCTCGCTATCCGGTCAATCACCTGTAATTATTCCACTTGTTTGCCCGCAAGGGCGGGAGGTAAAAAATATGACAGCATTAGAAAGACTCTATAACGCGGCAGTGGTGCCCGTCGTCGTGCTTGACGACGCGGCAGATGCGGTGCCGACTGCTAAGGCGCTGCTTGCGGGCGGCGTGGACGTGATGGAGATCACGTTCCGCACGGCGGCGGCAGCCGACTCCATCGCGGCAGTCGCCAAGGAATGCCCCGATATGCTCGTGGGCGCGGGCACGGTCATCACACTCGAGCAGTGCAAGAAGGCCGTCGCCTGCGGCGCAAAGTTCATCGTCTCCCCGGGCTACAGCGAGGAGGTCGTGAGCTGGTGCGTGGAGAACAACGTCGCCATCACCC
>ERZ791883.2919-NODE-2919-length-10356-cov-3.419668_pt1 | contig 10356 bp, 8 predicted proteins | sample MGYA00510160_ERZ791883 | MGnify/ENA primary metagenome ERZ791883 (study PRJEB30046, sample SAMN00792072) | human gut metagenome | study: EMG produced TPA metagenomics assembly of the A metagenome-wide association study of gut microbiota in type 2... | reverse complement strand
GCCAAGTTTATTTAATTTTTAATTTGTCCCAATTTTAATGGGACACTAGTGATATCTAAAGGCAGTTTTAAAGTAGTGAGTTCTTCAATCGACTTACTTGGAAGTAGAAAATATATCAGTGTACATGCTATACATACCCATAATAACGGTTTATAGACTTTCCAGACACGAGCCTTAAGGTATATCCCAAATGCTACTTGTTTCTTATTATAGGACATAGTCACCCCATAACCTGACAAAAACATAAACAATGCTAATGCTATATTCGCAGCATAATTGCCTACTATCATCGGATAGGTCCAAGGGGCATGATTCACAAAATTAAGAGTAAAATGATGAGACATCAGTATCAATATACACGACACTCCTTTTATCATGGTGGCCAATCCCCTATCAAGAGAGAAAGAAAAGGGCAATGGAATTTTCCTCTTTTTAAAGCTACTCAAAGTCAACAATGCCACCAACAGTGTCAACAACATATAATCTATGTCAGATAAAGTAATTTGCATAAAAACAAATATCCCATTTTTTATCTTAAATGTCTATATAATAGATACGCTCCCCAAAAATGATATTTTATACTAAGAAAGAAAAGTAATCCCCATGATCTCAATCTATGGCGAGCGTCATATACACGCAGTACCTCACGGCAATATTCTGTAGAGATAATCTCACTTATCATTTTTCGTTTCATACTAAAAGATGACTTCAAATGACATATATTAATAAATGAATCTATCAAATTCCCTGAAAAATATCCCATTAAATGCATAGTATCCTCTTTTGCATAACCACATGTCAGCATTCTGTCTTTCAAATACAAACAATATGAATGTGCTTTCATAGCTCTGTCTATCCGGGGAGCTTTAGATATACTACCCTGAACAAAACGATAATTGTAGAAAGAATCAGACGAAAAACCAATACGAGACACGCACTGCAATAGTTCGAACATAAAAAGATAGTCTTCACTAAGATACTCTCGCTCACTAAAAAAGCGCAAAGCATACTGTTTGAATAGTTGCATTCTATAAATTCCTCCCCACACACTACCTTCCATTCTCAAGTTTTGCTCCGAAGACAACGGAAATTGTTCGAACAACATAGTAGACATTTTTCTTATAATTTCTTTGTCAGTCACCATTCTCACATAGCCCAGTCTCTCCTTTTGAAGATTAATGGGATTATTATCGCTGAAAAAAGTAAAATCAAAATGGATGAAGTCTAAGTTATTATTCAGCACTTGCGGAATCAGGAACGAGTAAGCATCCACATCAATACAATCATCACTATCAATAAAGGTCACTAATTCGCCAGACACCATGTCAAGACCACTGTTTCGAGCCATACCCGAACCCTGATTTTTCTTATGTATCACTCTCACCCGATTATCTTCCGATGCATATCTATCGCATATCATTGATGAAGAGTCCGTAGACCCATCATCAACTAAAATTACCTCAAGGTTTTGATATGACTGATTCAATACAGAAAGAATACACTCATCAAGATAGCGCTCTACATTGTAAACAGGTATAACTACTGATAATAACGGACTATTATTGAAGTCTATATTCATAACTGATTAATATTTATTTGTTAAGATTTGCAACAATTCATCCACCTCTTTCAACTTCATGAAATAGCTACTAGCAACATAATATAGACCTCCTAAAACTACTGATAAAGAAAAGCTTAGTGCCACATTCGTAAATAACGATTGCACTGTATAAGCCAGTCCTCCCATAAGCAGACAATTTAAAAATATGGGCCACAAATCATGTAACTGCTCTTTGAATCCAACATTTATTAACTTCCCTGTATAGTAAGTATTGATAAACAAAGACAAAAAAGACATGACAAGCATACCATAACACATAGCCAAAACACCAAATGACACAGTAACACATAGTATTATCACCCCTATTATTTTTTTTATAATTTCTACCCGGAGAAACAAATCACTTCGACCTTTTATTTGCAGAAGATTCATATTAATAGAGTGAATAGGATACCACATCATAGCAAAACACACCACCTGCATATAGGGAACTGCAGACATCCATTTTTCTGTTAATACAAATTTCACAAACGATTCTGCCGTAGCGGCTAAGCCCACCATCAATGGAAAAACTACGAAAGCCGAAAGCCGAAGCATCTTTCGATAATTTACAGCCAATTTTATGTCATTATCTTGAATCTTTGAGAGAACTGGAAAAGAGACACCACTTAGAATACTTGTTAGGTTGGACGAAGGAAAAGCAGCTGTACTCTGTGCTCTATTGAATAACCCCAATTGCGTGGCAGAGAAAAATTTTCCGATAACAACTGTCTGCATATTATCATACAAGACTACCAACAAACGAGAGACTAATAGACGAGAGCTGAAACCAAATAACTCTTTAAAAGATTGCATGGAGAAGTGTGTTTTAGGATACCACCTTACGCACCATATTCCTCCTCCGATTCCTATAATAGTACCTACGATATTCTGAACTACCAAAGACCATACTCCACAACCCATATAGGCTGCACTTACTCCTACGATACCGGAAATAACACAAGACACAATGGCTATCTGCGCATGCGTTTTAAAATCTATTTTTATAGTAAGAAGTGCCCCTTGAATAACTCCAAATGAACCGATAATCAAAACAATATTAGACCATCGGACAAGTGGTATCAATTCTGGCATATCATAAAAATCAGCTATCCAAGGTGCACAGATAAAAAGAAGAAAATAAACTAGACATGTCACTACAAAATTATAATAAAACACAGTTGCTAGATCTTTCTCTGTTCTATTTTGTTTCCTTATCAACGCATCTGTCAATCCACCATCAGTAAATATACACACAATAGCTGTAAATACTCCAATCATTGCTAACATTCCATAATCATTGGGAGATAGCAATCTTGCTAGTATAATACCAATGAAGAAACTAATTCCCTTCTGAGAAAAATTACGAATGGTATTCCACATAAGACCATTTATGGTCTGTTTCTTTAATGATTCTGTCATTAAGAATATAATTAAAAAGTATTTTTATCACATATCTGCTAGCATCCAATTTTGACGTATACCCCAAGGAAAGCCGCCACAAGGCGGTTTCCTAATAAATAACGTCAAAAAGGATACTGATTTTTAAGATTTATTGTTAGTTCAATCCGATAGTCAAGGGCAATAAATGTTCATAATCCCTACATCCTTTAACAATCTCGCTGAAAAATCTCTTGAAATAAGTTAGCGTCCAATTTTGACGTATACCTCAAGGAAAGCCGCCACAAGGCGATTTCCTAATAAATAACGTCAAAAAGGATACTGATTTTTAAGATTTATTGTTAGTTCAATCCGATAGTCAAGGGCAATAAATGTTCATAATCCCTACGTCCTTTAACAATCTCGCTGAAAAATCTCTTGAAATAATCCAGCACAGACACACCCTGCATCTTGCAAGTTGAGATGATGGTATGATACACCGCCGAGACACGGGCCATCCTGTCACTTCCAAAGAATAACGAGTTCTTCCGTTCACCCGCCAAGGGGCGAATAAATCGTTCGGCAATGGAATTGTCGATTGAATAAGAACCGTCATTCAAGTAAGCGAACAACTGAGTCCAAAAAGTATTCATATAACTTATCGCCTTCTCCATCAGATCCCCACGGGGCGGATGAGCGTCACTGAGCAAGGCGTCAAGCTTGCCGCGTAACTTGATGATTATTTCTTTCGTCTTTAAATTATTCCGGCAAACCAGGATATGCTTCAGGGCATCCCGTCCCCTGGAACCGTCCTCATAGCAATAGATCACCACTTTGGAGAGTCTATTGACCAGACACCATATGTATTTCTTCTTATAGCATCCTTCACGCCTTACACGGCACCAGGTCTCATCACAGTTGACAATGGAGTCCTTCTCCAGACAAGTGTTCTTAAGATAACCAACCAGACCACAGAGATGAATGGAGCCTTTCTCCAGCCAATTGGTCAGACTCATGCGGCTCACACACATCGATTCACCGGATAATCTGTACATCTCACGATAAAGAGGCGTATCCAGAACGTATTTGTTGAAAGCAAGATAAGCAAGGAAAGAACCGGAGGCGTGCGTTCCCGGAACAACGTCAATGATTTCAGGATGGCCGCTGAAAGGAAAATAGCCTTCGTGAATTTTACCGTCAGCCGTCTTATAGCGGATAACCTCGTAATCATGCTCCACCAGACTGCTTACCTGCTCGTAGGCATATTTTCGGAAACGTTTGATGATGACGGAACCTGCGGGAAGCCGACCGATGTCACTGTTGTGACAAACCGTATTGTCGGCACTCATGGTACGGTAAGAAAGTCCCTGACGATAAAGACGGGACTCCTTTGATTTTGATTCGGAACCCTCCTCCTCCACCGATTCCCCGCCAGCCTCCGCAGACGGAGATCCGATGGATTGCGGAGTACCGTCGAAGTCATCCTTGTCACGGGTATGGTCATCTCCGTCCTTCACACGCTTTTTACGGATTCCCTTCTGGCTCTTGCACCCATAAAGGTTCTTGTTGCGGACTTTCAGCCGCTCCTCCAAAGCTGTTATTTTAGACAACAGATTACTGACCAGTTGTTTATAATCGTCCAATTCCTTTTCCGCAGCAATGGCGGCCTTCTGCAAGGACAACAGTTCGTCAACCTTGGACAACAGCGCGTCTATGCGCGCCTCGTCACGACGGATACGTTCGGCATCCCGCTCACGGGAAGCCACAAGCTCCATGATCATTTTAGATTTCTCGTCGGGGGTCATATCTGAATATGGGTCTTCAAAAGGGGCAGGAGTATCCTCCCGTTCCTTAAGCTTCCTTGCGGAAGAAAGCAGTTTCATTCGTTCCAACTCATTCATATTCAGTATCTTTGTTTCCTCAAAGATACAAAAAAACAATGAAATAAAAGAATATTTTCGCTACTTTTTATTTGTTAATTACCTGACTTTCAACTCTTTAACAACAGACGATTCCAACAAGAGAATCACATCCTGCCAATTGATTGAATAAAAACAGACGCTCAAAATCATGGTAACTATACATAAACTTGGCTTTTCATTTAACGGAAGCAAAGTTCTGACTTTTATATCGGGGATCCTATATGTCATTTTTGGACGCTAACTAGCATTTGCAACTGACTGAATAATCCCGATTAATTTTTCTATCCATTTGTCGAAACGAGGACACTTTTTCCGCATCGTTTCAACATCCAGTTCATCAAGTACAAGTCCACTATCGGCTACCTTGTTGTAATTAAAAATACGTGACAGTCTTTTCGAAGGCGCAGTTTCCACCCCTCCGTTTATATCTTCGACGTATACATAAGAATCTATGATTTCCTGAATCTGATCCAATTGTCCGCTATCATCAAGCAACAGATTAAATCCATCCATAGAAACAAACAATAAAGTTTCAAACTCATACTTCTGTATGTAAGGCACCAGTCTTTCATACCCCAGATCCGACTTTATCCCTTCCTCGATAGCATCTATATTCCTGCACTCAAGACCGTAGTTAGGAAAATCATTGGGTAATCTAAAAAAATCCAAGAAAGTGGTTATCCATACATTACCTTGCTGGGCGGCCACCCGCTCTACTTCATTCTTCAAATAAGCATAGTTCACATTTCCACCTTTTCTGTTCAGCTTACGATTAGTGGTAATCTTTTGGGCATTCATGCTCCATTGGGCAGTCCCAACATACTTATAAAGATAGGGAATAATCATCTTATTAATGAAAGCAACCTCACAATCACCCTCTACGATAAAAACCAGTCTGTTTCCTTTTTCCATAGTGCCAATCCGCTTTAGAAAGGCTGTCCGCCAACAAGATTTTTCTCCCACAACTCGCCCATACTATAATCCTTCAGCCACTCCTCCAAATCCTTTCCGTCCAGACGGCAGAATACTGTTTCGTTTCCTTTTCTATCAGCAACGATAATATCTTCCGGTGCGAAATTATCCACCAAATTCACGGACTGCGTCGATACGATGATTTGAGAACTTGAAGATACTTTCTTCAACATGGCGCAGAGTTTGTTAATGGCTAAGGGATGCAACCCCAGTTCCGGTTCGTCTATCAAAATGGTTTGGGGCGGTTCGGGTTGCATCAGTAACGCAGCCAGACAAATGAAGCGCAAAGAGCCATCGGACAACTGATAAGCATTGAATGTCATATCCGGCACATCTTTCTGTTTCCATTCAAGACGAATCGTATTCGGATTCAATCGATTGGGTTCAAGCACGAACGAGTCGAAAAACGGAGACACCGATGCCACCATTTTCTCTATTCGCAGGTAATGCTTGAGATATTTCTGTTTCAGTAAATATAAATATGGAGCAATGTTCGATCCGTCACGTTTGAGACGTACATTGTCGTGTAAAGGTGCAAAGTCTTTCATAGGCGACTTATCTCCCGTATCATGGAAATGATAAATCTCAAACTGTTCCAACAGAGGGCCTACATACCACGCCTGTCCACAACGGTCTTGCTTGATAGACGCCTCTTCCTTATTTGTGTCACAGGTCTGGATATGCCAAACCGCTCCACTAAGGAAGGCTGTTTTCGCTTCTTTCACAAACAATCGATCCTGTGATTCCTCCAACACGACAATATATCTATTTTTACTGTGGTCATGCGTAAACAACAAGTCCACAGTGATTCGGTCAGTATACTTCTTGCCATTATAAAGCAGACAGTTAGCTCCTCCTTTTCTCAATACATGATTTTGCAATTGTTGCTCATAGATATCACGTATCAGTTCAAAGGCTGAAATAAAATTAGTCTTACCTATACCATTTCCACCTATCAAGATATTGATGGGACTTAACTTCACCTCTTGAGCCTTGATGGACTTATAGCCTTCTATTGTTATAGCATCAATCATAATCTAACTTACATTTACTTGCAAAGATAGCACATTTTCTCAAACAATGATACTGCCAGTTATTCTTCTACAAATAGTTCCTCAAAAAAGATCTTAAATGCAAGATTGAATATTGCTATTTATTCTTCCTTCGTTTTATGCTCCCCATAGCCGTAACCATAGCCATAACGCTTGCCATAACCATAGTACTTGCCATATTTACCATAGCCATAGTAATAGCCGTATTTCTTCTTCTGAAGATCCAAGCCATTAATTACTGTACAAAGATTAGGCAGCTTATTGTTTTCAGCCAGTTCATTTATCAACGTAAACTCCGCTTTACGGGTATAATCCGCACGACATACATAAACAGACAAGTCAGCCACACGGCCTATAAGCAAAGTATCTGTTACCATACCGACCGGAGCGGTATCCAAAATCACATAGTCAAAGTTTTTCTTCAATGTTTCAATAGCTTTGTCCAAGCCGTCACGGGCCAACAGTTCCGTAGGATTGGGAGGAACCGTTCCACCGGGAAGAATATACAAGCTCTTACTTACATCCGAAAGCTGGACAAAATCCATCAGGTTCTTTTCAGGATCAGACAGATATTGAGTTATACCTTGTTCCTTCCGAGAAATATTAAAGACCTTGTTCAAACCAGGTTTACGAATATCAAGACCGACAATGACCACCTTCTTTCCTAATAAAGAAAGACTGATAGCAAGATTTGCTGATATAAATGATTTACCTTCACCACTGACCGTTGAAGTCACTAGTATTACTTTCTGACCATTCCCCAACATAAACTGCAAATTCGTACGTACATTACGGAAAGTCTCACTCATCAGGTTATTCTGATTCTCAAATACGGCTATGGAACCTGTTTTTTCAGCAGTCAAGGGCACATCTCCCACAATAGGCAGGCGAGTCAATTTCTCCACATCGCCACGACCTTCAATCTTGAATTTAGTAAGACCGATTAGAAAAATGACGCCGACAGGCAAACCTACCCCCAACACTAAAGCAATCATGTAAATTGTTTGAGGTTTCGGAGATACCGGACCACCTTCAGCCACCGGTTCATCAATGATCTTAGCATTATTGGCAGTAGCAGCTAATGTAATAGCATTCTCTTCACGTTTCTGCAACAACATCAGATAAAGTCCTGCCTTGATTTCCTGCTGACGGGCAATACTTACATACTGTCTTTCTTGTCCCGGAGCGTCACTGATACGACGGGAAAAACGACTAGCTTCACGATCCAAATCAGCTTTGACTATAAGCAAACCTTGCAACGTTCCGTCAATAGCAGCTTTCACATTTGCTTTCATAACACGAATACTTGCATCCAGATTTACAATCATCGGGTTACTCTCCGTAGAAGTACGAAGCAAACGCTTACGTTCGATAATCAATTCATTATAACGATCTATTTGAGTAGTTAGCCCATTATCTGATAACCCAATATTACTAGGCAACACCTCATACTCATTCGACGGATTATTGATATATTTATTAAGATCACGAACTAAGTTGATCTGTGTACCGTTTTCCACGCGTTTCTTTTCGTATTCGGCATTTCCCGATACGGCCAATTGGGCATCGCTACTGATATCCGTCAATCCTGCATTTCTTTTAAAAGCTTCCAGTTTGTCTTCTGTATTTCCCAGTTCTTCATCAATAATCTGAATGCGCTCATTGATAAATTCCCTCGTCTTTTGGGCAACCTCATTTTTATCATTGTTCGTATTCCGATTATACATCTCCATCAGCTTATTGATAAAATCTTGTCCACGCTGAATATTCGTATTGACCAATGAGACTGTGGCAACAGAAGTTGCTTTAGAGGTGGGTGCAATCGTTAATGCCCCCTGATATCCCTTTGCTACCCCAAATGGCTGACTAACTATGGCACTGATATTTCGCGTAACATTCTGCCCTTCTATCTTTCCATTTGATAAAGAATCTTTCAATGCAAACCCAAACGTACCTACATCTGTAGGCAACACCGCTGGAAGTTTATCAAAATGTTTATTATACTCATTCAAACCCACTTTCAAATTTACATCCAAACCACCTTCTTGAGTAAGTTTCATATCAATCATAGCTACACCCGGCAAATTATCTGCCTCTTGTGCTGTCAAATTCACAATTATCGGAGAGGCTTTATACAGTTCTTTTTTAGGAAATTCATCCTCATCATAATAAGTTATATAAAGTTCCAGATTATTGACAACTTCTTTAAGTATCGTTTTTGAACGCAATACTTCAATTTCATTATCAATACTCTGTGTAGAAGTCATCATCCCTCCTAATCCAAGGCTCTCCAAATCAGCAGATCCGCCCCCTCCCTTCTTATCATCTTTAATCATGATAGAAGCGGAAATCTGATAGACGGGAGTCTGAAAATACAAATATCCCCAAGCACCGATCAAACATACCAGAAGAGAAGCCACAAACCATGGCCAATGGATTATGTATCGAAAGAGAAGCTCTTTATAATCAACATTTTCTTCCTCTATACCACGTACATTATCCTCGTACAAGTTTTCTTTCATCGTTATTCTTTTATTTTTAAGATTTATCTTAGTATAGTTAATAAAAAATTGGTTATTGAAAGCAAAATAGAAACACCTGAGAACCACAGACCGGTACTAGCCCCAATATCCGAATTCTTAGCTTTAGTTTTATTAGGTGTCACATAAATTATATCATTCTGTTGTAGTTGATAATAAGGAGACAGTACCGTTTCGGCCTTATTCAAGTCCATAGTAATAATCTCCTGCTTATTATCTTGTCCTGTCCGGATCAATTTCACATTATCACGCATACCATAAATGGTCAAATCACCTGCCATTGCGAGAGCTTCCAGTAAATTAATCTTCTCGTTAGAGACTACAAAGCTGCCGGGCCTCGTGACCTCCCCCAACACCGAAATCCGATAATTAACAATACGCACAGTTACAAGCGGCACTTCTTTCAAATAAATCTTCAACTTATCTATAATCAGGTTTTCTATTTCCAGTTTAGTTAATCCACCTACATGAATCTCGCCCAACACTGGAAAATTGATATTCCCCTGATTATCTACCAAATACTGCTGTGGAGCATCAGTACCCGAATTTACCAGATTGAAAGGTGCAGCCAGTTCCGGAGTAGAACAAGATACGGCAATCGTCAACAAATCCTTGGGCATAACCTTCACACCTGTCTGACGAGCACTCTGTTCTGTATCATTAACCAAAGCTGTATCTTGTAAATAAGGTACTTTCTTGTATGCCTGGCAAGATACCAGCAAAAAAGCAAGTAACAAGCCAAGAATCAATCCAACCATTTTTTTCATAAGCGCCTATAATTTTTAATCTTTAATTTTTAATTTTTTCAATACGCCTCTTTATCCCCACGGAGTAGATTATATACAGTCTTATACATGATATATAAGTCCAGAATGAACGTCCAATGCTCG
>ERZ791883.2916-NODE-2916-length-10381-cov-2.845923_pt1 | contig 10381 bp, 10 predicted proteins | sample MGYA00510160_ERZ791883 | MGnify/ENA primary metagenome ERZ791883 (study PRJEB30046, sample SAMN00792072) | human gut metagenome | study: EMG produced TPA metagenomics assembly of the A metagenome-wide association study of gut microbiota in type 2... | reverse complement strand
TATGAGCGAATGTTAAAGAAGTCAAAGAAGAATAAGGCTAAAGAAAAACTACCTATGGTAAACATTCTGGTATTCTATACAGGTGAAAGGCCTTGGAATGCAGCTAGTAAGCTATCAGAACTTGTAGAGGTGGATGAAAGGTTTACAGCTTGTTTCCATGACTACAAAATGAATCTGATTGAAATCACAGGAAATACTTCATATAATTTTAATGAAGAAGATGTGTATAATCTATTCTATATATGTCGAAGTATTTATGATCAGTCTATTTATGAAGGAACGAGTAATCATTTTGGACTTGTGAAAAGCACTGTGTTAAAAGTCGTCAAGACATTAACGGATGTAGAATGGTTGGATTTAGAAGAATTAGAGGAAAAGGAGGAGATTGAAATGTGTGAAGCTGAAAAGAGATGGCTGGAAGTAAAGTCAAAGGAATGGGAAGCTGAAGGGATAAGAAAAGGAATCGAACAAGGAATCGAACGAGGTATTGAACAAGGAATCGAACAAGGCAGTGAGAAAAAAGAACTTGAAATGTATCAAACAATGGTAGACAAAGGATTCAGTATTTCAAGTATCGCATCGATCTTCTCGGTAAGTGAAGAGTCGATTGAAAGGCTATTGATGAAAGCTTAAGTGTAGTCGAAACGTGTAAGGAACAATTAATATTGAACAAATCTTTGAGATTATTGAAATGGATTTTAATAGATGGATGTGGATTTCGCATCCATCTTCTTGATAAGTTGAAAAAAATATAGATATATGCAGGATTGATACCATTTAGATAATGATATTTAGTCTTGATGTAGACGTTGTTTTAAGAAGTGTGGAGAAGTAGACATTATATGAATAACTAACTATAATAGAACTAGAAGTGAGGTACATAAAATGTCAATTATTAAACTAACTCCTGCATTTAAAGACTACCTGTGGGGTGGTACTAAACTAAAAGAAAACTATGGTAAAAAAACAGATATGGATCCAGTTGCGGAGAGCTGGGAATTATCTGTGCATCCAGATGGTCCAAGTATTGTTGCGAGTGGTGAATATCAAGGCTTATCTTTTCCTAAATATTTAGAGAAAAAAGGAAAGGGTGTTTTAGGAACAAAGGGAAACACATTTGAGTTTTTTCCAATCTTAATTAAATTTATTGATGCTAAACAACCATTATCAATTCAGGTTCATCCTGATAATGAATATGCGCTTCGTGTTGAGCATGAATATGGAAAAACAGAAATGTGGTATATCTTAGATTGTGAACCAGATTCATTTTTATATTTTGGTGTAAATAAAGAAATTACTAAAGAAGAATTTGAACGTCGAATTCATGATAATACTTTATTAGATGTGTTAAAAGCGGTTCCAGTACATAAGGGAGATGTTTTCTTTATAAAATCTGGTACAATTCATGCGATTGGTGCAGGAATTCAGATTTGTGAGATCCAACAAAACTCAAATACAACATATCGTGTTTATGATTTTGGTCGTGTTGGAAAAGATGGTAAACCTCGTGAATTACATATTCAAAAGGCGATTGATGTTTCAAATCTAAGTCCGATTGAATCTGATTTTAAACCATGTGGTCCTGAAGAAAAGAATGGTGATTGTGATACTGTTCGTTTGGCAACTTGCGAATACTTTACTACATATGAGTCTACATTGAATGGTACAACAACGCTTTATGTTGATGATGAAAGTTTTGGTTCTATCTTGTTGATTGAGGGTAATGCGACAATTGAAAATGATGGTACAACTTTAGAAGTAAATAAAGGAGATTCTGTATTTATTGATGCGAATAGTGGTGATGTAAAAATCACAGGGAACTGCCAATGGATATATAGCAGGGTTTAATCCCCTGCCTATTTTTTAGTTATGAAAGAATTTCAAAAAGATTTAATAGACTGGTATATTAAAAATCATCGTCCTTTAGAATTTCGTTTAAAGAAAGACCCTTATGAAATATGGATCAGTGAAATCATGGCCCAACAAACTCGTATTGAGGCTATGCTTCCATATTTTAAAAGGTGGATGCAGTTGTTACCGAATATTGAGAGTGTCGCAAAGTGTGATGATGAGAAGCTAAATAAGTTATGGCAAGGATTAGGTTATTATTCGCGGTGTAAAAATATAAAGAAATGTGCCATAGAATGTGTTGAAAAACACAATGGAAAATTACCTTGCACAAAAGAAGAATTATTAACATTACCAGGAATTGGTCCATACACGGCAGGTGCCATAGCTTCCATTGCGTATGGACAAAGAGTAAGTGCAGTCGATGGGAATGTGATTCGTGTATTTTCTAGGTTGTATGATATTTATGAGGATGTTACCAAGACAAGTGTGAAGAAACAGATTGAAATGTTAGTAGATGAAAGTCTTCCTTCAAAAGAAGAGATTTCTTACTATAATCAAGCGTTGATGGAACTGGGAGCACTTATTTGTATTCCCAAAAGTCCAAGGTGTGATATTTGTCCAATCAAAAAATATTGCGAAGCTTCAGATCCTGCTTCTTTGCCTTATAAGCCAAAGAAAAATGCACGTAAAATCGAGTATAAACATGTGTATGTTTGGATACATCAAAATAAGGTTCATGTTGTAAAAAGAGCGGATACCGGTTTGTTGGCAGGACTTTATGGCTTTGATGAAACGAAACCAGAACATATTATAGAAAGTATTGAATTAAAACCTTATATACATATTTTTTCACATGTGGAGTGGCATATGGATGCGACGTTGTGTATAGTAGATAGGGAAGATTCAAATTATAAAACAATTGAAGAAATAGAAGAGTATATCGCATTACCAAGTGCATTTATGCCGTTTATGAAACAAGTAGAGGAGTATTTATGGAAAAAGTAGAAATTGAAAGTTTTACTTTAGATCATACTAAAGTAAAAGCGCCTTATGTGCGTTTGATAAGTGAAGAAAAAGGACCTAACGGAGATATTGTATCAAATTTTGATGTTCGCTTATGTCAACCGAATCGACAAGAGATACCAACCGGAGTTATGCATACTTTAGAACATTTGTTCGCATTATATCTTCGCCCTAGAATTACTGGGTATTTAGATTGTTCACCATTTGGATGTCGTACAGGATTTCACCTTTTAGCATGGGGAAAACATTCAAGTAAAGATGTTGCGATTGCCGTAAAAGAAGCTTTAGAGCTAATCACAACTACAGAATGGGAAGATGTTCCGGGTACAGAAGAAAAAGAGTGTGGTAACTACAAAGATCATTCTTTATTTGGCGCTAAGGAATGGGCAAAAGAAATTTTAGAGAAGGGAATGAGTTGCGACCCGTTCGAAAGAAAAATTGTGTAAGAGAATGTGAAATTCTCTTTTTTTATTTGAGTTGCCCTATTTATCGTGTCGTTTCTATGTTAAAATATAGTATAGTCTTTAAAAGGAGAACTTATATTATGGCAGGAATTTTTGGAAAATTATTTTCAGAAGAACAACGTGAATTATCTGCATTAGAAAAGATTGCAGATCAAGTATTAAAATATGAACCAGAAATGCAGGCATTATCAGATGATGAGTTGCGTGCAAAAACGGATGAATATAGAAAAAGAATTGCGGATGGAGAAACGGTAGATGATCTTCTTCCTGAAGCGTTCGCAACAGCTAGAGAAGCTGCTTATCGTGTAATCAACGAAAAACCTTATAAAGTTCAGATTATGGGTTCGATTGCGATGCACAAAGGTGATATCTCAGAAATGAAGACTGGTGAAGGTAAAACTTTAACAGCTACAATGTGTGTATATTTGAATGCACTTGCAGGTCAAGGTGTTCATGTAATCACAGTCAATGAATATTTGGCTGGTCGTGATGCTGCCTGGATGGGTGAAATTTATCGTTTCTTAGGTTTAACTGTTGGTGTAAATACACGTGATTTAAAACCAAGAGAAAAACGTGATGCGTATGCATGTGATATTACATATACAACAAACTCAGAACTTGGATTTGATTACTTGCGTGACAACATGGTTACAGAAGTTGAAGACCGTGTAATGCGTGGACTTCACATGGCTGTAATCGATGAAGTTGACTCTGTATTAATTGATGAGAGTCGTACACCATTGATTATTTCAGGTGGTAAAAAACAAACCGCAAACTTATACATTCAGTCGGATCGTTTTGTGAAGACTTTAATAGCTCCAGAATATGAAACAGATAAGTTTACTCATGAAAAAACTTTGATTTCTGGAGATTATGATATAGATGAAAAGACACGTCAGATCATGTTGAGTGAAGATGGTGTTCATAAGGCAGAAAAATTCTTTAAGATCAAAAACCTTTACGATATTGAACACACTCAACTTGTTCACCACATTAACCAGGCTTTAAAGGCAAACTACATCATGATGCGTGAAGTTGAATATGTAGTTAGTGATGAAAAAGAAATTGTTATCGTTGATCAATTTACAGGTCGTATGATGCCAGGACGTGCATATTCAGATGGTTACACCAAGCTATTGAAGCTAAAGAAGGGGTTCCAATCAAAGAAGAAACTTCGACTTTGGCGACAATCACATACCAGAACTTCTTCCGTCTATATGAAAAATTGGCTGGTATGACGGGTACCGCAAAAACTGAAGAAGAAGAATTCTTATCAACTTACAATATGAAAGTTGTTGTTATTCCTACAAACCGTCCAGTAGCTCGTAAGGATCTTCCTGATGAAATCTATGCACATAAAAAAGATAAATATGCTGCATTGGTACGTGAAGTAAAACGTTTGTATGAAACAGGACAACCAGTTCTAGTTGGTACGATTGCGGTAGAAACAAGTGAGGTTATTTCACAATTATTAAATAAGGAACATATTCCTCATGAAGTATTAAATGCGAAAAACCATGCTCGTGAAGCAGAAATCATCGCAAAGGCGGGTCGTCCAAAATCAGTTACAATTGCGACAAACATGGCTGGTCGTGGTACCGACATTAAATTAACAGAAGAATCACGTAAATTAGGTGGTTTAGCTGTATTGGGTAGTGAAAGACATGAATCTCGTCGTATTGATAACCAGTTGCGTGGACGTTCTGGTCGTCAAGGAGATCCTGGTTTCTCACGTTTCTATGTATCTTTAGAAGATTCATTGATGGTTCGTTTTGGTGGCGACAAGCTACAAAAGCTATTTGAAAAAATGGGTGATGAACAAATTGAATCAAAGGCAGTTACAAAATCAATCACAATGGCTCAAAAACGTGTTGAAGGATATAACTTCGATATGCGTAAACAATTGTTAGATTATGATGATGTATTACGTCGTCAACGTGAAATTATTTATGCACAGCGCAATCGTATTTTAGAAGCAGATGAAGTGCATGATATGGTTCGTGTTGTATTTGAAAAAACAATTGAACAAACTTTACAAGCTAATTTATCGGATCAAAAGAAACAAACAATCGATGTTGCAGGCGTTGTTAAATCCATTGAAATGATGGGTATGGCTGAAGATAAGGCGATTCGTGCAAATGAACTTGAAGGAAAGTCTTATGATGAAGTTAAAGAATATTGTGTAAATAAGATTTGGAATGAATATGAAGCTGAAATCAAAGATGTTAAGCGTCAATTCTTGCCTTTTGAAAAGACAGTTGTGTTACGTAATATTGACCGTAACTGGATCAACCATATTGATATGATGGATAAATTGCGTAGTGGTATCTATTTGCGTTCTTATGCACAAAATAACCCTCTACAACAATATGTACAAGAAGGATTCGATATGTTTGAAGAAATGAATCAAAGAATTGATCGTGAAATCACATTCTTTTTATTAAAGGTTCGTATTCGTAAGGAGCATGCAGCTTAATGGAACTATATGAATTGAAACAAGGAGTGAGTACTCACCTAGAGAAATTACATTCTTTAGGTGAGTCACTTTGACTTATCTAGTAAAAATAAACAAATTGAAGAATATGATAAACAAACTTTAGAACCAGATTTCTGGCAAGATCAAAAAAAAGCTCAACAAGTGATTCGTGCAAAAAACGCATTAAAAGATATTGTGGATTGTTATGAAGAATTAGATTTACAATTGACTTCACTAAATGATACGGCTGATGAATTAAAGTCTGAATTTGATGAAGAACTGATGATGATTGCCGAAGAAGAATATGCGGATATGGATAAGAAATTCGAGAATTTTGAAATCCAAGTCTTATTAAGTCATGAATATGATCAAAACAATGCCATTTTAGAAATTCACCCTGGAGCTGGTGGAACCGAGTCTTGTGACTGGGCAAGCATGTTGTATCGTATGTATACAAGATATGCAGAAAAACATGGCTTTAAAGTGAGTGTTCTAGATTATTTACCAGGGGATGAAGCTGGTATTAAAAGTGTAACTTTCCTTGTCGAAGGAGATAAGGCTTATGGCTATCTGAAATCCGAAAAGGGAGTACATCGTTTAGTTCGTATTTCGCCATTTGATTCAGGTGCTAGAAGACACACTTCTTTTGCGAGTTTAGATGTTATGCCTCAATTTAATGATGAAATTGAAATTGACATCAAACCAGAAGATTTGATTGTAGAAACAAAACGTGCTTCAGGTGCTGGAGGACAGCATATCAATAAAACGGATAGCGCGGTTCGTATGGTGCATAAGCCAACGGGTATTGTGGCTACATGTCAAAATGGACGTAGTCAGCATGAAAATAGAGAAGAATGTTTGCGTGTCTTAAAGTCTCGTTTATATCAATTAGAAATTGAAGAACAAGAAAAAAAGATTGCTCAAATTAAAGGTGTGCAGTCAGCCAATGAATGGGGAAGCCAGATTCGAAGCTATGTCATGCATCCATATAGCTTAGTTAAAGATGTTCGTACAGGTTATGAAACAAGCCAAGTTCAATCTGTATTAGATGGAGATCTTGATGAATTCATCTTTGCGTATTTAAAATCACAAATTCAATAAAATCCAATCGAAAGGTTGGATTTTTCTATATTCGCTCATAAAAGTGTAATTATTTTAAATTATTCGCTCATAAAAGTGTAAAATACTCTTATCAAGAGGTTAAGAATATGAATGTATATTATCATTTACCGGGCTTATTTGAATTCTATGAATTTTATAAAAAGTTTTTGCCCCTATTTAAAAATAAATCAGAATATTTCTATGACTGGTGTAAGATTGGCTCTATTTATGGCTCACCATCTGATTGTATATGGTCTGGTGGACGCATCAGTTATGCAGATTGTGATCCAAAAAAAGTATTTGCTTTGATGAAAGAATACAATATATCTTCACGTCTTACATTTAGTAATTCTTTGATTGAAGAAAAACATTTATCCGATATAAAATGCAATGAATTATGTCGATTGTTGAATTTAGATTTAAACAATGGGATTATTATTCATTCAGATTTATTGATGAAATATTTGAAATCAAAATATCCAAATCTATATTTTGTATCTTCAACCACAAAAGTATTAACGGATTTTAATGATTTTGAAAAGGAAGTAGAAAATTCAGACTTTACGTATGTAGTCCCTGATTTTCGATTGAATAAACAATTAGAAAAGTTGAATTCACTATCTGAAGTATATAAACCAAAGGTAGAATTTTTATGTAACGAATGTTGCTGGTATGGATGTAAAGATCGTAAGGAATGTTATAAATCGGTTTCTAGACAAAATCTAGGTATTGATTGTATGGATCATGTATGTAAGGCCCCTTTTTCAAAGGAAGGGTATCGTTTTTCTAGAGTGATGGAAAATCCTGCATTTATTAGTTTAGAGGATATTTTAAATATCTATGTTCCTATGGGCTATTCAAATTTTAAAATCGAAGGAAGAGATTTAGGAAGTGCCCTATTATTAGAATTTATTCTTTACTATATGGTAAAACCACAATACCAAATTCATGTTCGTGAAGCAATGTATTTAGATGCAATGTTAGACTTATTTTAGGAGAAAATGATGATTGAAAAAAGACACACAGTACGGAAATATTTAGATAAACCATTAGATGTTGATTTAATAAGTTTATTAAATGCACGTATTGAACAAAACAATGAATTGTATGATTTGACATTGAAACTCGTGATGAACAACTCCGATGGTATTTCTAGTTTGGCTAGACTCATGTCGAATAATACAGTACAAAACTATATCATTCTTGCAGGTAAAGAATGTTCAAGTTTAGATGAAAAGATAGGCTATTGTGGCGCTGACTTAATTTTGTATGCCCAAAGCCTTGGGCTAAATACATGGTGGTGTGGAGGTATGTTTAATGGCAAGAATGCTTTTAAACATTTAGATGATAAAGATGTTAGAGTCAATGGTGTCATTGCGATTGGATATGGAAAAACACAGGGTGTACCGCACAAATCAAAGACAGCTGATCAAATTAGCCATTACCAAGGAGTAGTTCCAGATTGGTTTAACGCGGGTATCAAAGCTTTATTATTAGCACCAAGTGCTTTAAATAGACAGCCGTATATAGTAAATGGTGTGGGAAATAAAGTGAGTTTTAAAGTGAAAAATGGACCTCTATCACAAATCGATTTAGGCATAGGAAAATATTTCTTTGAGCTTGGTGCGGGAAAAGAAAATTTTGAATGGAGTTAATATGATACATATTGAGGATGAAATCTTTTTAAAGAAGAAATTTGATTTTGATAAGCTAAAAAGTTTTGACTTTTCAATAGTGGATAATAAATATATCTATACAGAAGACTTTATGGATTCAAATTTTAAAGCTATAATTGAAATATCGGATGTTTTAAAAGGTAAAGTCATTGATAATTTCAGTAATGAAGAATATATGCCACTACGCATAGAATCCTTTGATGGGGATTTTGTTTGTAGAGTTCGTGATGCTTATAAGGACATATTAAAAAGAATTGCGGATATATGTTGTACAGACGTATTCTTTGCGGATGATCAAGCGAATCGCATTACGAATCGGATTTTTCAAACTTATGGAGTAAAACCAGATTTTCCATGGAAGGATGACAATGGTGTTTTTCGTCATTTAGACAATAATAAGTGGTTTTCCCTTATTATGTATGTGAAGTGGAACGCTCTTTTAAAAGATGGAAGTACCCGTATGGTAAACATTATGAATCTAAAAAGCGAAGAACACTATGATATTGATGGAATTTATCCGGCTTATCACATGAATCACAAGAGTTGGATATCTTTGGCTTTAGATGATACATTATCTGATTCATTAATTATGGAATTGGTTTCAAAAAGTTACAATTTAACAAGAAAGAAAAGGCGCAAATAATGCGTCTTTCATACTTTTTAGCCAATTGGCTGATGATAAAACTTGCCATAAAAATGATTCGTCTTATATGAGTTAATGATGACATTTGGCGCTACATTTAATACACAATCAATCACATCAGCTTCTTCATAGCTCGAAATAACTGTTTTACAAATATAGAATTTCTTATTACTGTAAGCCCCATACGCATCAATAACACTCATACCATGTTTGAAGTTTTCTGTATAAGCCTTTGTGATAATGTCTGGATTTTCGGTTGTGATTTCAACAGTAATCTGGGCATATCTGTGATAGAAACGAGAAATAGTTTGGGTTGAAATAAATTGGAAGATAATTGAATATCCCGCATGTACCCATCCAAAGAAAAGACCGAAAATAATTAAAATAATCGTATTAAAAATAAAGACATAATCCCACAAGCTTTTATGAATCTTATTAGAAATGTACAGGGCTATAAAGTCTGTACCGCCAGTAGATCCATCTGCCTTTAAAGCGAGTGTAATACCAATTCCATATAAGAATCCACCAAATAATACGTTTAGGACTAGATCATCAAAGAAGGGAGTAAAAGAGAAAATATTTAAAAAGAATGATACAAGTCCAAACTGTAGGCAACTCAAGAATACAAATCGTTTTGAAACAGATTTATAACATATTAATGCTGCCGGAATATTTAACATAAGAATTCCTAATGAAATAGAAAAATGGATGTTAAATAAATTACAGATTTTATGAATTAATATCGCAACTCCGGTAAATCCACTAGACAATAAATTGCACGGATTCATAAAGACTTGAATTACATATACTTGAATAAAAGCACTTAATATGGTCATGATAACTGAAAGTATTAAGTGTAGATTTTTGTTTTTTGAAAAATGTCGAATTTCTTTTGTCATGCGAATCACCATGGATAATTATATTGGAAAAGATTTTTAATTCTTTGAAGCTTCCTTCCTTGTACTAGGAAATTTCCTAATATTAGGAAAAAACGCATGTTAATAAAGAGGGAAAATCATATAAAATATAAATATGGGGGTGTACTAAAAGCTGATGCGCGCTGCGGAAGTGCTCAACCTGCTCGATCTCGGCGAAGCGCTCATGATTGCGGCACGTGAACGCAAAGAAAGCCGGGGACGTCATTTAC
>ERZ791883.2912-NODE-2912-length-10389-cov-3.258854_pt1 | contig 10389 bp, 6 predicted proteins | sample MGYA00510160_ERZ791883 | MGnify/ENA primary metagenome ERZ791883 (study PRJEB30046, sample SAMN00792072) | human gut metagenome | study: EMG produced TPA metagenomics assembly of the A metagenome-wide association study of gut microbiota in type 2... | reverse complement strand
GTGAAAGATACTGTTGCAGACGCTTTCTCAATTTCTGAAAAGGAGCGGGTGAAACTGCTGCCAAGCGGAAAACAACAGCTTTTTGATAACCGTATTGGTTGGACAAGGACATATCTGAAGAAGGCAGGCCTTGTGCAAAGCCCGTCACGGGGTGTTTATATGATTACGCCGGCAGGTAGACAGGTCATCAATGAAAATCCTCCTCAAATCGATAACCTTTATCTCCAGCGCTTTGAGTCGTTTCGAAAGTTTATTTCTCCAAACAATAATGAAGAAAACCCCCATTCGACACCTGTGGCAAAGGTATCCAGTAAAACACCACAGGATATTTTGGACGAAGCCTTTCAGCAGATCAACACCACCTTGGCAGACGATCTCTTAAGCGAGATAATGAAGCAGCCCCCAGCATTCTTTGAGCATCTGGTAGTCAAACTGTTGACGCAAATGGGATACGGCGGCTCGGTGGATAATGCCGGTACGGTTATCGGACAAAGCGGTGATGAAGGTATTGACGGAATCATCCGAGAAGACAAGCTTGGCTTCAGCCTGATTTATATTCAGGCAAAGCGTTGGGATTGTGATAAAGCTGTTGGCAGACCTGAGATTCAGAAATTCGTTGGTGCGCTGGCTGGGCAAGGCGCGTCCAAAGGACTGTTTATTACGACTGCTAAATTCACAAAAGAAGCACGCCAATATGCAGAGAAGCAACACACTACAAAGGTCGTGCTTGCTGATGGTACCACGCTGGCAAAGTTGATGATTGAATATGGTTTAGGTGTGTCTACGGAGACTACATACGAAATTAAAAGAATTGATAGCGACTTTTTTGCGGAGGATCTTGATTGATTTTCTTCGCTAACTTCCGGTAAATGATGGAGGCAATTGAGATGGTAACAGGTGCAATTAAATTATAGTACGTTTTAATACTCCTAAAAATGTTTAAGATGTTTTTATCCGTTGACTTCCGATAATACAAGATTATCAGAAGCACCGCTAAAGTTAGGAGGGTGCATGTGAAATCCAACTTTGAATTCCTTGATAAATACTGGCCCGCGTTGGCTCAAATCGGTGCGGCAGCGGAGAGTTATGTGTATTCTGATCCCAATGCTTGCCTGTATAAGCTGGGTATGTTCGGTGAGCGCCTGATCCTTGAGATTTTTGCTTTTGAGCATATCAAGGAGCCGACCATCGACAATACACACGCCAACCGAATTCGTCTGCTGAAGAGGGAAGGCCTGATCCCCAAGAAAATTGACGATATCCTGTATGCACTTCGCAAAACCCGCAATGATGCCGTACATGCTGGCGCTGACTCCGTGGAGGATGCAAAGACTCTACTCTCCATGACCTATAATCTTGCGGTCTGGTTCATGGAGGTATACGGTGACTGGGGATATATTGCCCCTAAATTTGTCATGCCCGAAAATGTGGCCCAACCGGACTATGAGGCTATCATCAAGGAACAGGAAGAAAAAATTGCTGCGCTCTCCAAGCAGGTCGATGCGATATCCACCGCAGCATCGTCCAAGACATCCAAGGAACGTGCGGAAAAGGGTGAAACCGCATCCGAGAGCATGGATCTTTCCGAGGCTGAAACCCGCTATCTGATTGACGAGCAGCTTCGCAAGTTTGGTTGGGAGGCTGACACCAATACTCTGCGCTATTCTAAGGGAACCCGGCCTCAGAAGGGTAGAAATCTTGCCATTGCTGAGTGGCCTACTGACTCCGCTGTAGGTAAGAATGGTTACGCAGATTACGCCCTGTTTGTCGGGGTGAAGCTCGTGGGCATTGTGGAAGCTAAAAAAGCCGCTATTGACATTCCCTCCGTCATTGACCATCAATGCAAGGAGTATGCTAAGGGAATCAAAGGGGAACACCAGGAGTACATCATCAACCAGTGGGGAGTATATAAAGTTCCTTTTGTCTTTGCGACCAATGGCCGAAAGTATCTCAAGCAGATCGAAACCAAATCCGGCATCTGGTATCTGGATCTACGCAGCGGAGCCAATGCACCCAAAGCCCTGCAAGGCTGGATCAGTCCTCAAGGCCTGGTGGAACAGCTCGAAAAGGATATTGCTGCCGCAAATGCCGCACTCCAAAATACACCTTTCGATTTGCTCCGTGACCCGGATGGACTGAATCTGCGTAAGTATCAGATCAATGCTATTGAGGCGGCAGAACAGGCTGTCATCGATGGCAAACAAACTGTTTTGTTGTCCATGGCTACCGGCACCGGAAAGACTCGTACCATCCTTGGCATGATCTATCGCTTTATTAAGAGCGACCGATTCAAGCGAGTCCTGTTCTTGGTTGACCGTACTGCTCTTGGTGAGCAGGCCGAAGACGTTTTCAAGGAAGTAAAAATCGAAGAATTGATGACCTTGGATTCCATCTATAACATCAAGGGCCTGGATGAAAAGGAAATAGACAGAGAAACAAAAATACATATCGCAACGGTCCAGAGCCTTGTCAAGCGTATCCTTTATCCCGAGGGCGATACCATGCCCTCCGTTACAGACTACGATCTAATTGTGGTTGACGAAGCACACCGTGGATATATTCTGGACAAAGAAATGAGCGAGACGGAAATGCTCTACCGTAACCAGGATGACTATATCAGCAAATACCGCACCGTCATCGAGTACTTTGACGCCGTGAAAATTGCGTTGACTGCAACACCGGCGCTGCACACTACCGAAATCTTCGGAAAGCCTGTTTTTAACTATTCTTACCGTGAGGCTGTCATTGACGGCTATCTGGTAGATCACGATGCGCCACACAATATCCGCACCAAACTGCGTGTTGAGGGTATCAACTATCAGAAGGGCGAACAGCTTGCTATTTACGACCCGGTTACCGGTGAAGTCCTCAATAGTGCTGAGTTGGAAGATGATATGAAGTTTGAAATCGACAGCTTCAACCGACAGGTCATCACAGAGAATTTCAACCGGACTGTCCTCGAAGAAATCGCATGGGACTTCAACCCGGATGGTCAGGGCAAGACCCTCATCTATGCTGTCGATGACAACCATGCTGACCTTATTGTAAAAATTTTGAAGGAGATCTATGCGGATGGCGGCGTTGACAACGATACCGTCATGAAGATCACCGGAAGCGTGGCAGGCGGCAACAAGAAGAAAATCTCTGAAGCAATCAAGCGTTTCAAAAACGAGTCTCTGCCCAAAATCGTAGTCACCGTTGACCTTCTGACCACCGGCATTGATGTGCCGGAGATCACCACCTTGGTATTTATGCGTCGCATCAAATCCCGCATCCTTTTTGAGCAGATGTTAGGCCGTGCCACCAGATTGTGTCCCGCTATCGGCAAAACTCACTTTGAGATTTATGATCCTGTGGGTGTGTATGAATCCTTGCAGGATGTCAGCAACATGAAGCCAGTTGCTACCAACCCGTCTGCCAGTTTTGAAGATTTGATGAAGGGGCTGGAGGTAGCAACCACCGATGAGCAACTTGCTTATCAGATCGACCTGATTGTTGCCAAGCTGCAGCGCAAGCGCCGCAATGTGAGTAAAAAGGCACTGGAGCAGTTTGCCCACCTTACTGGAGGCAAGGATTTGGGTGCCTTTGCAGAACACCTTAACAGCAGCACAATCAAGGAGGCCACCGCTGAACTGCTGGGACATCGTGAGGCGTTCTCCGTGCTGGACAAGGACAAGACCCACCGCAAGCGCCCGGTTGTCATTGATAATCATGAGGACGAGCTGATTGACCACACCCGCGGTTACGGCGAAGGCCAGAAGCCAGAGGACTATCTGGAAGCATTCAGGGAGTTTATCAACAACAATATAAATGCCATCGCAGCTCTGCGCACGGTATGTACCAGACCTTCTGAACTCACCAGGGACGCCCTCAAGAGCCTAAAGCTGGAGCTTGACCTCCATGACTTCACGGAGAAGCAGTTGAACTCCGCATGGAATGAGATGACCAATCAGGACATTGTGGCCGATATTATTGCCTTTATCCGCCAACAGGCTCTCGGCTCTACTTTGATTAGTCACGAGCAGCGAGTAAAGCATGCCTTTGCAAAGCTGCGTGTCAACCATGATTTTAACAAGACTCAGCTCGACTGGCTCAAGCGTATTGAGAAGGTGCTGCTGGAAGAAAGTGTGCTGGATGAGCAGATCTTCGAGATCGGCGCATTCAAGAACGCCGGTGGATTTACCATCATTGACCGCCGTTTTGGCGGCAAACTACACGAGATCATTACAGAACTGAACGAGTATCTCTATGAAGATGGAGGAAGCATAGCGTGAACAATAAGGAAATCGTAGCAAAACTTTGGAATCTCTGCAATGTACTGCGGGATGACGGTATTACTTATCAGCAGTATGTTACGGAACTGACTTATATCCTGTTCCTGAAAATGTGCAAGGAAACCGGTACCGAGGGAGCTATCCCGGAGCAGTATCGTTGGGACAAGCTTATTACCAAACAGGGCGTGGAACTGAAGAAGTTCTACAAGGAACTGCTGGAGCATCTGGGCGAGAGCTGCACCGGCCGTGTCCGAGAAATCTATCAGGGCGCACAGAGCAATATCGACGAGCCAAAGAACCTGGAGAAAATCATCCAGACCATCGACCAGTTCGACTGGTATAGTGCCAAGGAAGAAGGACTGGGCAATCTTTACGAAGGCCTGTTGGAGAAGAATGCGACGGAGAAGAAGTCCGGTGCCGGACAGTACTTTACGCCGCGCGTTCTCATCAATGTCATGACCCGACTTATTGCCCCCCAGCCCGGTGAGAGGTGCAACGACCCAGCCTGTGGTACTTTTGGCTTTATGATCGCTGCTGACCGCTATGTCAAGGACCACACCGATGACCTGTTTGAACTGCCTGTGGATCAGCAGGAGTTCCAACGTGCTCAGGCATTTTCTGGCTGCGAATTGGTACATGATACCCACCGTCTGGCTCTAATGAACGCTATGCTGCATGATATTAACGGCCCCATCTATCTTGGTGATACACTGTCCAACTTTGGTAAGGAAATGAAAGGCTATGATGTCGTTTTGACAAATCCACCGTTCGGCACCAAGAAAGGCGGAGAACGTGCTACCCGTGACGACTTTACTTTCCCCACCAGCAACAAACAGTTGAACTTCCTGCAGCACATCTACCGTAGCTTGAATAAGCACGGCGGCGCTCGTGCGGCAGTTGTTCTGCCAGACAACGTTCTGTTTGCTGACGGCGATGGTGAGCGCATCCGCCGCGACCTGATGGAGAAGTGCAACCTGCATACCATTCTTCGCCTGCCCACCGGCATTTTCTATGCTCAGGGCGTCAAAACCAATGTGCTGTTTTTTACCCGTGGCCGCGAGGACAAAGGCAATACCCGTGAGATTTGGTTCTATGACCTGCGCTCCGATATGCCCTCCTTCGGCAAAACTAACCCTCTGAAAGAAAGCCATTTTGACGAGTTTGTCGAGTGCTATAAGGACGGCGACCTGTCAGCTCGTACTGAAACCTACAGTGCAGAGAACCCCAACGGCAGATGGCGCAAGTTTACCTATGAGGAGATTCTGGCCCGCGACAAGACCAGCCTGGATATCACTTGGATGAAGTCCGACGGCGGAACAGAGGATTACACCCTCTCTGAACTGCTGGATCAGATCAAGGAAAAGTCCGCAAACATCGCCAAGGCTGTGGCTGCTCTGGAAGAACTGATCGGCGAGGTAGATGAGTAATGGATACGAAAGCATTACGGCAAAAAATTCTTGACCTCGCTATCCGAGGCAAGTTAGTGCCACAAGACCCGAATGACGAACCTGCATCCGTGTTGTTGGAGCGTATTCGTCAGCAGAAGCAGCAGATGGTCAAGGAGGGCAAGCTCAAGCCCAAGGATATCAAGAACGATTCCTTTATCTTTGTCGATGAGGATAATTTACATTATGAGAAGTTCGCTGACGGCAGCGTGAAATGTATCGAGGATGAAATACCATTTGATATTCCTGGCTCTTGGGCGTGGGCGAGGACTAAAACGGTTTCTGTTGATTTGCCATACGGGACCTCGAAGAAGTCTAATTTTTCTGGAAAAGTTGCAGTTCTTCGAATGGGTAATTTACAAGATGGGGAGATTGATTATTCCGATCTGGTATACTCTTCGGATGAAGAAGATATAGAAAAGTATTATTTGCTGGAAAATGACCTTTTGTTCAATCGAACAAACAGCGCTGAATGGGTAGGAAAAACTTCAATATATCGAGGGGATACTCCTGCAATATATGCGGGCTACCTCATCAGAATACGAACTCCCCTCTGTGGAGAATACTTGAACGCTGTAATGAACAGCGTATATGCCAAAAATTACTGTATCAGAGTTAAAACTGATGCAGTAAATCAATCAAACATCAATGCCCAAAAACTGGGTACGTTTCTTGTGCCTGTTGCGCCCATCAAAGAACAGCACAGGATCGTTACATCTTTCAAGCGGACATTTGAATTTACACAGTGCATCCAAAGTGGAAAAAAAGAACTTTCCGCACTGATTCAAAGCGCAAAGGCGAAAATCCTTGACCTCGCTATCCGAGGTCAGCTTGTACCGCAAGACCCTGCCGATGAACCTGCATCTGTCCTACTTGATCGCATCAGAACCGAAAAGGAAGAACTCATCCGGCAGGGCAAAATCAAGCGCGACAAGAAGGAATCTGTCATCTTTCGTGGTGAGGATAACTCTTATTATCTCAGAACTGGGGAATTAGTGGAGTCGCTGGAGGATTGGGATTTCGAAGAACTCCCCGATAGTTGGAGTGTGTGTTGCCTGGGGGAGTTATGCGACTACGGTAACTGTACCAATATTGATACCGCTGATATTGCTGATTCTGCGTGGATATTGGATCTTGAAGATATCGAAAAAGATTCCGGTGTCGTTCTACAAAAAGTACGCCAAGGTGAACGCAATGCAGGAAGCACAAAGCACCGTTTCCATAAAGGTCAGGTGTTGTACAGCAAGCTTCGTCCTTATCTAAACAAGGTAGTCTTGGCGGATGAGGATGGATATTGCACCTCTGAGATTTTGCCATTAGAGTTTGAGCGGAATATACTTCCGCAGTATGCACGCTACTTTTTGATGTCCCCCGCATTTTTGAGATATGCCAATAAGTGTTCATATGGCGTGAAGATGCCGCGCCTCGGAACAACAGATGGCAAGAAAGCAATTATTTCTGTTCCTCCGGTTAAGGAGCAGAAGCGGATCATCATAGCAATTGAACTGGCCTTTGCCCAGCTTGCTTCCATCGCAGAAAACTTAGCCTAACCAACAGCCGCCCTCGAAAGAAGGCGGCTGTTCCTTTACCATGTGACGATTTTATCCACCAGCGCCTGCTGTTCGCTGGCAGTTCTGCGGAGGTAAATACGAGTAGTCTCAATGCTCTCGTGCCCCATCAGGTCTGCTAATAGAGCAATGTCGTTATACTTCTCCAAGAAGTTCTTTGCGTATCGATGGCGGAATGAATGCGGGTACACTACCTTTTTATCCAATCCATACTTGTCGGCATAGTTTTTAAGCTGCTGGGAAATACCGCGTGTAGTAATACGCTCCCCATAACGGTTTAGAAACAAAAAGCCGGAGGAACGCTGCGTTTCCTCCAGCCATTCAAGAGTTTCCGCCCTCAACCTTTTGGGTATGTATAGCCTGCGTAGCTTTCCGCCCTTAGTATATAGGTCAAAATAGCCGAGTTCCACGTGCTCGATTTTGATTTGAATAAGTTCGCTGACGCGCGCCCCAGTCGCAGCCAGATACCAGACCACAAAGTACCATTCCATATTGCCATCCTTTTTGAGCTGCTTTTTCATGAAATTGTAGTCAGCATTGCTGATCACATTTTCCAGAAAATTCTTTTGCTGCACTTTCACAGCTCTCAGCCGCAAGCGGTCTCTGTGCAGAAAATCCAGATACTTGTTCATCGCCTGGATACGCAAGTTGACGGTCTTGGGCTTGAAGAATTCCATCAGATACCCTTTGTAGGCCAGCAGGTTTTCTTTGTTGACCTCATCGTAGTGGGCATGATAAAAGTCCACTGTCCAGAGATAGGAATGGATGGTGTTCTCCGAAAGATTGCTCTTTCTCAGGTGCTGCTCAAATGTTTCGGTTGTCCTCATAAAAAGGTACCTCCCAATAATATTTTTGCGAAATTATCGCGCCAATATTATAGAGGAAATATGTGACTATCTCTTATTATGAGAAGATGGGCACAGAAGTCCGCTGCATTAACAGTGAAATTCCATTTGGCATCCCTGACACATGGGAATGGGTACGCTTGGAGAACTGCTGTAGCAAAGAAATTCGCCGTGGAAAATCTCCTAAATACGCCGAGAGAAGCGGCACACTTGTTTTCGCTCAAAAATGCAACACCAAATATAATGGCATTGATGTCAGGCAGGCGTTATTTCTGGATGAGGCTACTCTGAACAAATATTCAGCCGACGAATATATGCAGGACGGGGATGTAGTTGTTAACTCCACAGGAACAGGTACATTAGGCCGTGTTGGGTTCTATCGAATGGCTGATAACTGTTTGGGTCTCCCTATAGTCCCTGACTCCCATGTAACGGTTGTTCGTGGATTCAGCAGCATTCAAGCGTTTTACTTGTATGCTTTTATGAAAGCAAGTCAGAGCAAACTTGAAAAGAAGGGCGAAGGTTCAACAAACCAAAAAGAACTAAAATCTCTTACACTGAAAGAAATGCTTGTCCCAGTGCCACCGCGTACTGAACAAGAGAGAATTGCCGCAGCCATAACTGCCGCATTTTCAAATATTTCCACAATAGAAAAGAGCCTCAGTTGAGGCTCTTTTCTATTGCAACGAGAAGGGCAAACAGCTCATCTATTCGTTCCGCTATTCTGATTTGTTCTTGATATGGCGGAATCAAAACTGGATATTTTTTAACCGACTCAGGTTGTGCTCGCATCAAGGAACCACCGACGCCGGAAACATTTGAAAGCATAAATTCACGAAAATGCGGCGAAGAAAAATAGTATCGTAAATATGGAGCAAACAGCAAATGATTCCTAAAAACAATCCACTCAGATGAACCGAGAAGCCGATAGGGTGTAATATGGCCCGTGATCCAGACTCTATTAATGCGAGGATTGATTTTACAGACAAGTACATCTTTCTCACAAACATACTGTTTGGATGATCCTATTTCTTTACCGCGGATGATTTCAGGTACGCCTGCCTCAAAGTTCGGCACGCTATACAGTTCAAACATTTCGTCAGGAGAATTACTTGGATTAATGGTTTCGGAGGTAAATATGTTGACCTGTGAGAAAGAACCAACGCTCCAACCATAAGGAAGTTCATCTGCATCATATTCAGATACCTTTTCCCCAATCTTCTCATAATAAGAGTTATCCTCACCACGAAAGATGACAGATTCCTTCTTGTCGCGCTTGATTTTGCCCTGCCGGATGAGTTCTTCCTTTTCGGTTCTGATGCGATCAAGTAGGACAGATGCAGGTTCATCGGCAGGGTCTTGCGGTACAAGCTGACCTCGGATAGCGAGGTCGAGGATTTTGGATTTAGTCATAGAAATAGCTTCGGTCAAAACCTCTTTCTCTTCGCCAATCAGGTTTATCAACGAATCCACTTCCCCAAATTTGCTAACTATGCCCGACTGAACTGTTATAGAGCAAACGGGGATTAAGGTGGATAAAATCCGCTCTAATGCCAACTTGGGCATAGCCACTTGATGTGTTTTATCTTGAAACTGCTGCTGAACAAATTCAGATTGCAAAACCAGGCACAAAAAAGCTTTATTGATTTGTATGCCTGTAACCTTTACTGCGTTTTCGGTAAGGTTCATCCCATCCAACTCGGCGGGCACCTCACCAGTTACACCGATCGTACCGGCAATGGTAACATAAAGATCATCTTTGGAAATGGTATAGTTCTTAATCTGTAAAAACACTTCTTCCGTAATATATTTCAAATCATCTGTATTTACAGAATGATTTTTCATATCAGTTACCCGAATATAGGCATGGGATGTCTCACAAGAAGAAAAACTCATTCCTTTCGGAAGCCTTTTGCCCCCTTTGACAGAAGCAATATCCCGTATTCTGCTCCACGCCCAGCCATCAGGCAGCTCAAATGGTATTTCATCCTCGATACATTTCACGCTGCCGTCAGCGAATTTCTCATAATGTAAATTATAGTATTATAATTTGAAATCTGTTTGCTTTTACGATACAATAAATGCACTCAGAGAAGGAGAACGCGTATGATGGAGCCAAACGATAAAATCCAGCTTTTTGAAAACCAACGCATCCGCACGGCGTGGGACGAGGAAAAAGAGGAATGGTATTTTTCTATTGTTGATGTGGTTGGCGTACTGACGGACAGCGTTGATCCCACGGCGTATTGGCGCAAAC
>ERZ791883.2902-NODE-2902-length-10426-cov-2.492817_pt1 | contig 10426 bp, 8 predicted proteins | sample MGYA00510160_ERZ791883 | MGnify/ENA primary metagenome ERZ791883 (study PRJEB30046, sample SAMN00792072) | human gut metagenome | study: EMG produced TPA metagenomics assembly of the A metagenome-wide association study of gut microbiota in type 2... | reverse complement strand
TAAAAGCTGGGAATACGAACCTTCCGGAGGTTTCTGGAATGAAAGCGAGTACTTGCTTTTAAGCCAGACATTCCATTACCCGCGGGATAAAGCATTCGCATATCAATATAATTTGATTGTCGAAGATACTATCAAACAATTTATCGTTTGGGAAAGATATTATTCCGAAAAAGAGATTACAGACCTATTGAAAAAAATAGGATTCCGGGAAATATCCATTCATAAAAATTTACTTGGCAAGAACAACTTCACGTCAAGCAGTGAAATGTTCATTGTCGCTGAAAAGTAAATGCCCTATCCTTTTTTCCGCAAGAAATGATAGAATCGCCAACACATCATTCCCCCGGTAAGCGTTAAGCCCACGGGGTAACCGACCCATATTCCCTCGATTCCCCAATCCAACACGAAACCACAGACATAAGAAACTGGCAACGCAATCACAAAATAACCGATAAAAGAGATCACCGCCATAGAGGTCACGTCTGCCACGCCACGCAAGGCATTAGCAAAAATGATCTGTAAACTGTCACCAAACTGGTAGAATACCAGAATAACCATCAACACGGCAACCAAGTTTACCACATCTTCTGACGAAGTATATAACCACCCGATATGCTCCCGCACCAACAAAAAGAACACGGAAACCGAGATTGCCAATAATCCCAGCAAATGAGTTCCTGCCAAAGTTGCCCGTTGGACTCCTGCAATATCTCCCCGCCCAAAGAAATTACTCACCCGGATCGAAACAGCCGACCCAACCCCATAATAGACCATAAACCCTAACGTGGAGATAGAGGCCACCACCTGATGGGCTGCCAAGGGAACCGTTCCCAACCAACCGATCATAACCCCACTGATACTGAATAATGCTGTCTCCATTCCCATTTGTAAACCGACCATTATCCCCATTCTATTCAGTACTTTCAAATCTCCCGTGTTATAAGTCGTTCGGTGATAGCCGACAAGGTAACGCCGATAAGATTGTTTCCGGAAAAAGAGAATAGCAAAAGCCACGAACATGAAAATTCGCGAGGCTAGAGTAGAGATCCCCGCTCCCGTCAATCCCAATGCCGGAAGTCCCCACACGCCATAAATCAAGAGAGAATTCCCGATAATATTCAGCAGGTTAGCCGACAACATAATCCACATGGAAGTCTTTGTATCCGTGATGCCATCAGCAAATTGCTTGAAACTATTAAACATCATAACAAACACGAGAGAGGTCAACTGCAACAGAAAATAAGGCCGAATCAAGGGTAACAATTCTTCCGGTTGTCCCATCCTATGTACATTCAAGTACATAATTCCCATCGCCACAGAAAGGAATAACCCGATCATAAAATTTGCCAACAGGCTGTTACGTAACAACCCGCCAACCCTAAACTTATCACCTCGACCGAAGAATTGCCCGACCAAAGGTGTCAAGCCATAAGAAAATCCCATCCCGAACAGGATCGGAATATTAAACACGCTATTCACGAAAGAAGCGGCTGCCAAGTCGGACGTACTGAAATGTCCCACCATAATATTATCCACCAATCCGACAACCACAATCCCTAATTGTCCCAACACAATCGGCACCCCGATTTTGATCGTCGCCGAATAATCCTCTCTATATTTTTGCAGCCAATTCATTTCAACAAAATAAACAAGTTTGAAAGTTCATAAGGTTTATAAAGCCATGTACTACCCCCTCCAACTCCCCCTTACACAGAGGGAGAGCTGATCACCAAACGGCCTTACAAACTTTATCAACTCCTATAAATACCCTTTCGCCTTCAACGACTCCTGTACTTTCGTCGCAATCTTCATACCCCATTGCTGTCCGACAGCCATACTTTCAGTAGCGATTGCCGGTTGTGCGGCAGCCATTTTTTTACCGACAGGAGATTCGTAAAATTTCGTAATTTCCTGTAAATCGGACAAAGTTAGACGCTTATGATAAATCGGGGCTAACATTTCAACCAAGTCATCCACCAATGTCTTCATCATCTCTTTTTCTGCCTCACTCCAAAATTCAGCAGGAACATTCGGGAGTTGTTGTTTCATCATGGCAAACATTTGCGGGATAACAAGCTTGAATGTCGCATCGCTTCCGGAAACCACGATCATTTTTTTCAATGCGGCAACGTATTCTTTAGAAGGTTGAGCTTGCGCTGTCTGAGCGACATTTACACCTCCTATACCCAAAACAAGAACAAGAATAAATAAAATCTTTTTCATAACTTTATATTTTAATTTGTGTTACAAAGATACCTTTTTTACACAAAAGTGCGGACGAGACAAGAAAAAACAGAAATAATTTATACCTTGCAGCACGATAACGCAAAGAACTGAACTATGAGATATGTATTTTCACTTTTTGTAACTCTATTATTAGCTTGCGGATCCGTACTTGCAAACGGCCCGTTATTACAGAAATTACAACAAATCAAAGAAATATCCGGTATTCGGGAACTAAAAGTTCAACCTTACACGGAATACTACGAATTCTGGTACGAGCAGCCGATAGACCACAATAATCCCTCGAAAGGAACTTTCAAACAAAGGGTATTGCTGGGGCATCGGGATTTCAACGCTCCCATGGTAGCCATCCTCGAAGGGTACGGGATTTATTCCCCGGCAGAAAGCGAGTTGTCAAAACTATTCAAGACGAACCAGCTTACCATCGAACACCGCTTTTTCAATAACAGTAAGCCCGAAGGCGAAACCCCATGGACCGACTTGACCTTGAAACAGGCTGCCACGGACCAGCACGAAATTATTCAAACCCTACGACAAAAGATATACCCAAACACGAAATGGATCTCCACGGGTATCAGCAAGGGGGGGCAGACAACCGTCTATCACCGTTATTTCTACCCGGAAGACGTGGAGATAAGCGTACCTTACGTGGCTCCCATTAACTTGGAAAAAATTGATCCCCGGTTAGAAAAATTCCTTTCCAAACTGGGCGGAACCCCGGAAAACAGAAAATTACTCGAAGGTGGTGGAAAAGATATTAAATGGCAAATCTTCGATTTTCAAAAGAGATGTCTTGAAAATATTGATAAGCTTATGCCGCTCATGCAGGAATTAACGCAAGCAAAAGGCTATTCATTCAACAAAGTCGGCGGGACAGAACGGGCTTTCAAACTCACGATCCTAGAATTCCCATTTGCATTCTGGCAATGGGGAAACAACATCAATGATATGCCCCAACTGGAAGAAGACGATTATAACGAGATATTCAACTACTTGGTGAAAGTGTCTTCCCCGGATTTCTTTGACGACAAAGCCATTGAAAATTTACAGGCGTTCTATTATGCCGCTCTAACAGAAACAGGCATGTACGCTTATAATACCAAGCCGTTCAAGAAATTCTTCAAGGATGAACCGGAGCCGATCATCACATTCGACTTCGCCATGCCTAAAGGATATGAAAATGCCCCGTTCAACACACAACAATTGCAGGATATTAATCATTGGTTACAGACCAATGCAGAAAACATTCTTTTCATTTACGGGGGAAGTGATCCTTGGAGTGCCACGGCTGTCGATTTGAAGAAAAACGACAAATGCCGCAAGTACATCAAAGCCAACATGGACCACAAATGTCGCATTGCAAGTTTCGAAAACCTTACCCGTTCTGCCATTGTCAAAGTATTGAAATCATGGCTCACGGGTACGGAAGTCGAAGAAGAAATTGAAGAAGTTTTAATCTACTAACTGACGAATAATTGCGTCTGTCGCACCAAGTTGTTGATTGACGAACTTTAAAGCACTTTGCCCGGCCACATCAGCGATTGCCGGGCTATTTATTAATGAATCCATCAAGGAAGTAAATTGCTCCTTATCCGAGATTGAAAACGCCCCGCCGCAAGCGATCAAATCAACCGCCTCTTTAAACTTGTGATATTTCGGCCCGAACAAAACAGGAATACCGTAGATTGCAGCCTCAAGCGTGTTGTGAATCCCTTTCCCGAAACCACCCCCGACATAGGAGATAGAACCGTAACGATAGATTGAAGACAATACCCCGATCGTATCGACCACGAGAACCTGACATTTCGTCACATCGGCTGTCTCATCTGTATAGCGAGCTACCAACTTGCGACACTTGCCCAAAATATCTTTGATATGCCCCTCCCCGATCTCGTGAGGCACGATAATCCATTTGTAATTTCCTTCCTGCGCATTAATATAATCCAGAATAATATCTTCATCTCCGGGCCAAGTACTTCCACAAACCACGGCCCTCCTGTCATTACAGAAAGCCTCCACCTTTTCGATTCTTTTTGCCGCATCCGCAATCTGTTTTACCCGGTCAAAACGAGTATCTCCCGTCTGTTGCACGTGAGTAATACCAATCGTTGACAACAACTTCACCGATTCCTCATCCTGCACGAAAAGACGAGTAAAGAACCCGAGCATACGACGATGCAGATTCCCCCATTTCTTGAAGAACGGTTGCTCCGGACGGAAAATTGCAGAGATCAAATATGTCGGTACCTGATGTTTATTCAGCTCATTCAGATAATTATACCAGTACTCGTATTTCACGAACACGGCAGCATCCGGTTTCCATTTTTCCACGAAACGGCGGGCATTTGAAGGAGTATCAATCGGTAAATAATAGATATAATCAGCTCCTTGATAATTCTTGCGAATCTCGTACCCGGAAGGAGAGAAAAAGGTCAATAATATTTTCGTGTGAGGCTCGATCTCTTTCAATTTCTCAATCACCGGACGTCCTTGCTCGAATTCTCCCAACGATGCTGCGTGAACCCACACCAATCGCCCTTTTCCACGCTCAACGGCCTCCATCCGTTTCCATATTCCTTTTCGCCCTTTTACCCATAATGCCGCTTTCTCGTTAAAAAGAGAGGCCACGCCGATAGCACAACGATATGCAATAATTCCAAAATTATATAGCATAATTCTATGATTTAATGATTTTAGATTCAGTGATTATTCGAAATTCATAATCATGCACCTAAAATCACATAATCATAAATCACCTAATCACCTAATCATTTTTCGGCTTCAAAGGTATAAAATTTATCGCCCAATGGTATAACTTTTGTAAATAACGTTAAGCAGGGGAGAATGAACGAGTTATTACATTACATTTACTCTCCGAATAGAAGTACGTGTCAGTAAAACATTAAAATAGTCAAGTTATGAAGATCAAAAGTCTATTAACATGCATGATGGTAAGCCTTGTCACGATCCTACCCTTACAGGCTCAGGTCGGCAAGGAAATGAAAGCATTCCGCAACAAGGATGGTATAACCGTAACGATGTTAACCCCGCCGCTTTACAGCCTTTACAAACAAGGTGACCTGTCCCTACCCGCGGAAGAGGCTTTGAAAGACATAAAAGAAATCAACGTGATGCAAGTTGACATCAAACGGGCCACCCCCAAGGTTGTGGAAGAAATTTCTCAACGCATCACCCCGATCGTGGAAAACGAGGCCAAATACACGCTCGTGCGCAGCCACCGGGGAGCTTACAGCCAAGAATACCTCTACGTGACACAACATGAAGAACGTATCACGTCTCTCGTTTTATGGAGCGAAGATGCAGAAACACTTTCTATCGTGGAACTCAAGGGTAACATCCAACTGGATAACGTGGATGAAATCGCCAACGCGCTAAAAGTGAAAGGACTCGATCGCTTGGCTTACATCAACACGCCGACAGATCAGGTTGCATCCGGTTCCGATTTTATCAAAAAACTAGAAGAACGCTTTGGTATAAAAAGAGATTCCATTTTCGGGAAAGATCCTTTTGGTTCATTCCGGGAAAGTTTCGGCAGCATGGACGATATGCTTAAAAAAGCGGAAGAAATGTTCCGTGACATGGGTCCCATGTTTAGCGGAGAATCGGATATGGAAGGGATGGGAGAATCCATTTCCAACGGTCTGGAAGTTATTCAGGAAAACGGGAAAACCCGTATAAAAGTAAACGCCAAAAACTCGGAAGTATCTTACGTGATCGACGGTATCGAATACGCGGCCGATTCCCTTAAAAACGGTATTCCCGACGAAATCGCTACCGTGAACATGATTACCTCCCCGACGAATGCCAAAAAATCATACGTGGTAATCAACACGAAACAGAAAAAAGGACAATTCATCAGTTATGCCAACGGTGTGCTGAAATACAAGTACAACAAACAAGAATACACGTTAAATCCCGAAAAGTTGGAAGAACCGGCCTTGATTATCAACAACCGTCTGACAAGAAGTTTCAATATTGATCCGGTACAAATTATACAGATTCGCCCGGTATCCGAACTGGAACGCCAACTACTCGGAGCCCCATCAGCCCAAGTCATTATCGTAACCGATAAAATGGGGTTCTTCTTCTAACATTTTTCTTTTAAAAAACGTATAGCAGCAATACACGAGAGTGTGTCAAACGACTTTTGACACACTCTCGCTATAAACTAACAATCAACGCATACGTTATGAAATTGGCTGCTATCACGAGAACGGGAAGTTATTTCCTAACATTATTTCTATTCACCTTTATCCCTTCGGCCGGAAATGCCGGGCAATATCTACCCGACCAACCGGAAAAGATCAAACCATATAAAAAGGTAAGTGAACATTCGAATTTGCAACAAACCTTACCCTCCAACGATGAATGGTGGCAACTATTCAAAGATCCGATTCTCGACACGCTGATCAATAAAGCCGTCATCAAAAACTACGATGTGCGAAATGCTATTCGCAAAATAGAGATGGCAAAAGCAAAACTGCGGGTGGATCGCAGTCCCTACTACCCGACCATCTATTTTTCAGCCAATTATGCCCCGGAAAAGAGCAGCCTTAGCGCAGATAAAAAAAATATTATCGAACGGAACGGAACCGCCACCGTTAACCTAAACTGGGAACTCGACGTGTTCGGACGAATCCGGAAAGAGAGTTCTTCTCAGAAAGAATTCTATCTTGCAGCACAAGAAGATTACCGGGGAGTGATGGTATCTCTTGCCGCACAATTATCCACGGCATACATCAACTTGCGGAGCGCCCAGAAACAACTGGAAGTAACCCGTGAAAACATCGAGTCACAAAAGAAAGTTATGGAACTCACCGAATCAAGGTTCAAACTCGGATTAGCCTCCCAACTTGATGCGGCACAAGCCAAGAGCCTCTACCTACAAACCAAAGCGTCATTACCGGGAATCGAATCAACCATCGCCCAACAGATCAACCTAATCGGGGTTCTTATCGGTGAACATTCGGTTGCCATTCGGGACTCGTTATTAAAAATCCGTCCCATCCCGACCAATCCCCGGCAAGCAGCGAACGGTATTCCCGCCAATCTGATTCGCCAGCGTCCTGACGTACGTTCAGCAGAGAGAACGATTGACGGGTTGGCTGAAGCCGTGGGGGCAAGCCGTGCCGACTGGTGGCCCAAGTTCCTCGTGACCGGATTCTTCGGCTACTCGTCCGAAAACTTCGAACAGTTTACGAATAAAGAAAACATGATCTGGCAAATCGCTCCCTCTATTAAATGGACCATTTTCAGCGGTAGAAACTTGGTGGAATCCAAGAAATCTGCCCAATTACAACTTGACGAAGAGATCAACTCGTACAATCAAACATTACTGACCGCCTTGCAAGAGGTGGATAATGCGCTGGTAACTTACAACAAATCACTCCTGCAAATATCTGCCTTGAACGACGCATTCCAACAGTCACAATTAACGTTAGATCTCGCAATAGAACAATACAAAAACGGATTGGCCAGTTACCAGACCGTGTTAAGTTCCCAAATCAGTCTTTTGAACTACGAGAATTCCCTTGTGGAAGCCAGAACTGCCTCCCTTCGCTACCTGATAGAACTTTATCAAGCCCTAGGAGGGGGATGGCCGGTAAGTGAATTTTAAGAACTTTATAAACTAACCATATGAAAGCATTTTCCATTATTTGCGTTATTTCTATTCTTCTTTTGGCCGGATGTGGCAAATCGAAGAAACAACAGGAAACAGCTCCAACACCCTCGGTTGCCGTTGATCATCCGCAGTTGCGCACGGTGGTCTATACATTTGAGTACCCGGGGTATCTACAAGCGGAACAAACGGTCAATCTCGTGGCACGGGTTTCGGGCTACTTGGAATCTTATCAATTCACTCCCGGACAACGGGTTCGCGAAGGGCAAACTCTTTTCGTGATTGAGCCGCAACCTTATAAAGATAAAGTGACACAAGCCGAGGCAAACGTGGAAAGTAGTAAATCGAAACTCGCCTACACGAAAGCATCCTACGAACGGATGCAGGAGGCCGTGAAGACCAAAGCGATCAGTGAGATAGACTACCTTCAAGCCCAATCCGACTATGGAGAAGCCCTCGCGGCTTACGAAGAAGCCCGGAGCCAATTAAGTCTGGCCAATATAGACCTTTCATACTGTATCGTGAAAGCACCTTTTACCGGGCGAATCTCCCGGAACATGGTCGATCCGGGCAACATGGTCGGAACAGATGCCAGTAATTCGGCTCTAGCCACTATATACAAGGACAACCAAATGTATCTCTATTTCAACATGGCTTACCCGGACTTTGCCCGGTTACCCAAGAATACCCCGTCTGCCCTCCCGGTCACCATACAAGACGTGAATAACCCGGAAAAGACTTGGATCGCCGCTCTGGATTACAGTTCCCCGAACATTGACCTCAACACGGGAACCCTCAACCTGCGAGCCATTGCCCGCAACCCGAACGGGGAACTTCTTAGCGGGATGTACGTGAAAGTCATTGTCCCCTACAAAAGTGTCCCGAAAGCGATTGTCATTCCAGAATCGTCCCTCGGAACCAATCAAGGCGGACGCTATGTTTATCTCGTGGGACCGAATGACACGATCGTCTTCCGTCAAGTGGAAGTCGGAGTACTCACTCCCGATGGGATGCGGGAAATCACCAGCGGTCTCACCCTAGAAGACCGCTACGTGACCAAAGCCCTCATCAACGTACGTCCGGGAATGAAAATCAATCCCATTCTGTGATTTAATGATTTTAGATTTTAGATTCCAGCCACACAAAAACGACGCTTTGAGAATTACAAAATCTAAAACTAAAAATCATTCATCTAAAAGCAACCAACTCGCGTTGTTGAAATTTAAAATCTGAAATCTAAAATTTAAAATCAACAAGATGTTATCTCGCTTTTTCATCAATCGACCGATATTTGCCACCGTCCTATCTATATTAATCGTGGTTGCAGGTGTGATCACGTTGAGATCGTTACCCGTGGAGCAATACCCCACGATAACGCCTCCCACGGTAGTCGTGGAGGCACAATATCCGGGAGCAAACGCCACGACCATCGCACAGATGGTGGCGACCCCGATCGAGCAACAAGTCAACGGGGTCGAAGGAATGCTTTATATGTCATCCACTTCTTCCAGTGCCGGGGTCTATCGGCTTACCGTACCTTCGAGGTCGGTACCGACTTGGACATGGCTACCGTTCTCGTACAGAATCGGGTAAACATGACCCTAAGTTCACTTCCGCAAGAAGTGACAAAAATAGGAGTTACCACCACCAAAGAATCCACCAACGTGGTCATGTTTCTCACGTTGACCTCCGATAACCCGAGTTATGACGCTCTTTACCTATCCAACTATGCAGAATTGAACCTCGTGAACGAATTATCACGGGTAAAAGGAGTAGGCAGCGTAGGGGAATTCGGGGCAGGAAATTACAGTATGCGTCTCTGGCTGAATCCCGACTTACTGACCATCCGGGGCATCAGCCCGCAAGAGATTATCTCTGCCATCGAAAGCCAAAACATACAGGTAGCCCCCGGGGCAGTAGGGGCTCCCCCGCTTGCCAGTCCGGTAGCCTTCCAATACACACTGGAAACCCAAGGATTGCTGGTCAATGAAGAAGAATTCGGAAACATCATTGTAAAAACACTTTCCGACGGAAGATACCTACGCCTGAAAGACGTGGCCACAATCGAGCTGGGCAGCCAGACGTACTCGACAAACGCCCTGTTAAAAGGTCAGGCGGTGGCAGCCATAGCCATCTATCAACTTCCGGGAGCAAACGCCCTAGATGTGGCTCAACGCATCAAAGCCCGGGTAAACACGTTATCCTCGTATTTACCCGAAGGCGTACACCTGAATATCACGCTCGACACGACCGAATTTATTCATGCATCTGTCAAAGAGATATATAAAACGCTGGGAACGGCTTTTCTACTCGTATTGATTGTCATTCTGATCTTCTTACAAAACTGGAGAGCCATGCTGATTCCCCTGATCGCCATTCCGGTATCACTTGTCGGAACCTTCACGTTCATGGGTCTTATGGGCTTTTCCATCAATACACTAACCCTTTTCGGGTTGGTGCTGGCCATCGGGTTGGTAGTAGATGACGCGATCATTATTGTCGAGAACAGTTACCGTCTGATCGAGACCGGGAAATATGCAG
>ERZ791883.2901-NODE-2901-length-10432-cov-2.638528_pt1 | contig 10432 bp, 7 predicted proteins | sample MGYA00510160_ERZ791883 | MGnify/ENA primary metagenome ERZ791883 (study PRJEB30046, sample SAMN00792072) | human gut metagenome | study: EMG produced TPA metagenomics assembly of the A metagenome-wide association study of gut microbiota in type 2... | reverse complement strand
AAAAGTCAAGGCTTTTTTGCAAAATTTTTGTTGATTTCTACAAAATGTATACAAGGAGAAGGATTTTTCTCAAATGTGTCGAATTTAGTATATAAAAGGGAGTGAAAGAACTTCCTTTTCGACTGTTATGGAAGGGGGGATGATGCCATGAGATATCCGAGGGAGGTCGTGGATGAGGTGCGGCTGCAAAATGATATCGTAGAGGTCATTTCCCAGTATGTGCCGCTGAAGCAAAAGGGCAGCTCCTATTTTGGGCTTTGTCCGTTTCATAATGAAAAAACGGCATCCTTTTCCGTCAACAGCGAAAAGCAGTTTTATTATTGCTTCGGCTGCGGCGCGGCAGGAAATGTGTTTTCCTTTTTAATGGAGATGGAAAACTGCGATTTCCCCGAAGCCATGAAGCGTCTGGCGGAGCGGGCGCATATTACCCTGCCCGAACCGGAAAAAAACGCGCAGGCAATCGCAGCGGAGCAGCTCAAGAAACGATTATTTGAAATGCACACCCTGGCAGGGAGGTTCTTTTATGAAGCCTTGCAGCAGGAGGAGGGGGCAGAGGCGAGAGCCTATCTGCAAAAACGGCAGATGGACCCCCGTATGGCAAGAAAATTCGGCATAGGCTACGCTCCGGACAGCTACGATGCGCTTTTCAGGCATTTGCAGGAGAAGGGCTTCAAGATTTCGGAGATTTTGAAAACAGGGCTTGTGCTGGAAAATAAGGATGGCAAGGGCTACCATGACCGTTTCCGCGGCAGGCTGATGTTCCCCATTTTTGATGTACAGGGGCGTGTGGTCGGCTTCGGCGGCAGGATACTTGCCAAGGGTGAGCCGAAATATCTGAATTCACCCGAAACGATTCTGTTCAGCAAAAGCAGGAATCTGTATGGACTGAATTTTGCGAAGCAGACGAGAAAACGAGAGCTGATTCTGGTGGAGGGCTATATGGATATGCTTTCCATCTATCAGGCAGGGTTCCATAACGTAGTGGCATCATTGGGAACAGCCTTCAATCAGGAGCATGCAAGAACCTTAAAGCGTTTTGCGGATGATGTGATTTTGCTGTATGACAGCGATGAGGCAGGCACCAATGCCGCGCTTCGCGCCATTCCCGTACTGGTGAAAAACGGCTTTCATGTGAAGGTGACACAGGTGCCGGACGGAAAGGATCCCGATGAATTTATCAAGGCAAAGGGCGCAGCGGAATTTTCCAAGCTGTTGGTGAATGCTGTGCATTATATATCCTTTGAAATTGCCTGTATACAGCGCAAATATAATCTCAAAAATCCGGAGCACAGGGTTCGCTTTGCCACAGAGGCGGCGGAAATCCTTGCAAAGCTGGGCAGTGAGATTGAGCGTAATGTTTACCTTGGAGAGGTAAGCAGGGTGACAGGCGTGGAGGAGGAGGCCATCCGCAGTGAAATTCGGAAGCTGGTGCAAAAAGAGGATGCGGCCTACCAAAGGGAGGCCGAAAAGCGGCAGCAGAATCTGAAGAATTACACGCCGGAGGGCAGAAGAAAGGATAAAGGGCTTCTGGAAGCCCAGAGAAGCTTGTTATATTATGCCGCCCAGCATCAGGGCATCTATGATACGCTCAAAGAGATTCTGGAAGAGGATGATTTTACAGAAGGAATTTATTGGCGCACCTTCGGCGATATCGGGGATTTATGGCAGAATGCAGGCCATGTGTTCCCTGCCGATTTGGTCAGCCGCTTTGAGGATGCAAAGGAACAGAAGCAGGTGACAGAGATTTTTGCCGTACAGCTGCCGACAGAAAACGGGGCAGATATGGAAAAAGCCATCAATGAACAGGTGAAGCGGCTGAAACGGACGAAAATCGACCATTTGACGGCAAACGCCGCAACCGTTGAGGAGATACAACGGCTGGTGGATGCCAAGAGAAAACTGGATTCCCTGTATATTACCATTTGATATGGTTAGACTATAGGAACAGAGAGAAAGGAAGGATCATGTTGAAATCCGTCGAAGAAACAACATTATTGACCAAGCTGGAGGAACTGGTGCAGCTGGCCAAAAAGAAAAAGAATGTACTGGAATATAAGGAGATCATGGATCATCTGGCGGATTTGGATCTGGACCCCGACCGCATTGACAGAATCTATGAATATCTGGAAAGTCAGAATATTGATATTCTGGGGAATATCGAAGCGGAGGAGGAGGTTGAGAAGGAGCTTGACCTGACTCTCCCCGAAGGCATCAATATTGATGACCCCGTCAGAATGTACCTCAAGGAAATCGGTAAGGTGCCCCTTCTGACGGCAGAGGAAGAAATCGAATTGGCGCAGAAGATGGAGGAGGGCGGCCCTGAGGGCGAAGCTGCCAAGAAGAAACTGGCAGAGGCCAACCTGCGTCTGGTTGTCAGCATTGCAAAAAGATACGTTGGGCGAGGGATGCTCTTTCTTGACCTGATTCAGGAGGGCAATCTGGGGCTGATTAAGGCAGTTGAAAAATTCGACTTCCATAAGGGCTTTAAATTTTCCACATACGCGACATGGTGGATTCGTCAGGCAATCACAAGAGCGATTGCAGATCAGGCAAGAACGATTCGTATCCCCGTACACATGGTGGAAACCATCAATAAGCTGATTCGTATTTCCAGACAGCTTTTGCAGGAGCTGGGCAGAGAACCGACCGCAGAGGAACTGGCTGTGGAAATGCAGATGCCGGAGGAGAAGGTGCGTGAAATTATGAAAATCGCACAGGAGCCGGTTTCTCTGGAAACGCCTATCGGTGAGGAGGAGGACAGCCATCTGGGTGACTTTATCCCCGATGACGATATCCCCGCACCTGCGGAAGCCGCAGCGTTTACGCTTTTGAAGGAACAGCTGATGGAGGTTCTGGATACGCTGACGGAAAGAGAAGAAAAGGTGCTGCGTCTGCGTTTTGGTCTAGATGACGGCAGAGCAAGAACACTGGAGGAGGTTGGTAAGGAATTCAATGTTACCAGAGAACGTATCCGCCAGATTGAAGCAAAGGCTCTGCGTAAGCTGCGCCATCCCAGCAGAAGCAAAAAGCTGAAGGATTATCTTGAATAAGAGAATTGGAACAAAAGAGGGCGAAACAAATAGAGATATTTGCTGCGCCCTTTTTTTGAAAATAAGGAGTCGAGGCTATGGAGTTATCAAAACGATTGGAGATGGTCGCAGGTCTGGTGACGCAGGAGCGAATTGCGGATATCGGCACAGACCACGGCTATGTCCCTATTTATTTATACAAGCAGGGCAGAATCAAAAAGGCATACGCCTGCGATGTGCGCAAGGGACCTTTGGAAAAATGCAAGAAAAATATTGCGCTTTACGGTGCGGAGGATGTCATTGAAACGCGCCTTGGCAGCGGCTTAACCCCTCTGCGTCCCGGTGAAGCGGAAACGGCAATTATGGCAGGGATGGGCGGCATGCTGATTGTACATATTTTGCAGGACAGCCCTGAGGTTGCGGCAAGCCTTACGGAGCTGGTGCTTTCGCCGCAGCGCGATTTCGGTGCGGTGCGAAAATATTTGCATCAAATCGGATTTGCCATCCGAGAGGAGCATACACTGAAAGAGGAGAATAAACCGTATGTGCTGATGCGGTGCGAAAGGGCAGAGGAGCATTATGACAGGGAGATTGAGTATCTATACGGCAAAAGGCTGTTGGAGAAGAAAGACCCTATTTTAAAAGAGGTGCTTCTGCACGAAGAAGGAAAATACAGCCGTTTGTTTGAAAGCCTCAAAGGGAACCCGACAGAAAACGCGCAGAAGCGTTTACCTGAGGTGGAGAAGAAGCTGGCTTTGATGAGGGAGGCGTTGGAATGTCTGTAAAAGCTGTAAGGGTAAAGGATATCATGGGTGTGATGGAGGAAATCGCACCGAAAAAGCTGGCGGAGAACTGGGATAAGCCGGGGCTTGCCATCGGTGACCCTGAGCGAGAGGTGAAAAAAATTCTGGTGGCACTGGATGTGATTGACCCTGTTGTGGAGGAAGCAAAGCGCGTCGGCGCGGACATGATTGTGACGCATCACCCGATGCTGCTGTTCCGCAAAATCGAAAGCATTACGGCGGATACCCTTCTGGGGAAACGCATTTTTAATCTGATTCAGAATAACATTGCCGCTTTCTCCGCGCATACGAATCTGGACATTGCCGCAGGCGGCACGAATGATGTGCTGGCAGAGCTGATCGGCTTGGAAAGCATTGAAATTTTGGAGGAAACATGGGCGGAGAGCCTAAAGAAAATCGTGGTTTATGTTCCTGCGGGGTATGAACAGGCGGTGCGCGATGCTATGTGCGGCGCAGGGGCAGGGCATATCGGTGCCTATTCCCATTGCACCTTTGGCGCGGCAGGCAAGGGAACTTTTCTTCCTCTGGAGGGGACAAATCCCTTCTTGGGTGAGCAGGGCAGACTGGAAACGGCGGATGAAATCCGTCTGGAAACGATTGTTCCTGCTGAGAAGGTACACGCCGTTGTGCAGGCAATGCTTGCGGCACACCCCTATGAGGAAGCGGCGTATGACATTTATCCTGTGGAGCAGACAGGGAAAAAGGAGGGCATTGGGCGCATTGGAGAGCTGCCGCAGGCAATCCCCTTCAGGGATTTTGCAAAGCAGTTGAAGGAAAGGCTTGGTCTGGATGCCATTCGTCTGGTTGGGGACGGGGAAAAGCCCATCAAGCGCGTCGGTCTTTGCACAGGCGCAGGAGTGGAATTTGTTTCTCTGGCGGCGGCAAAGGGCTGTGATGCCTACCTGACGGCGGATATCAAATATCATGAAGCGCAGAAGGCGGTCGAGCAGGGCATTGCCGTTGCGGATGTGACGCATTACGCGAGCGAGGTGCTGATTGTGCCTGTTCTGCAGGAAAAATTGCAGGCGGCGGCAAAGGAAAACGGTTGGAATATCGAGGTTGTCTGCTCCGCAGTGGATGGGCAGACCTTCTGGACGATAGAGTAAGGAGGGAAGATAAGTGGAAACAAGAAAAGTAAATGTAATGGGAAAGGAAATGCAGATTCCCAAGGGCATGACCTTCGGGGAGCTGGCAAAGGAATTTGAGGGCGAGGTTTTCGGTAAAATTCTGGTGGCAAAGCAGGGAAATTCCCTGCGCGAATTGATTTGCCCCATCCGCACCGATGAGGATATTACCTTTTTGGATTTTCGGGATAAGGAGGGCGTGCGCGTTTATGAAAGAGGGATTTCCCTGCTGCTGGTGAAGGCGGTGCGCGATGTGCTGGGGACAGCGACAGGCGTGGAAATCGAACATTCCCTGCGGGGCAATCTTTATTGCGAGCTGCGCAGCCCACAGCAGGTGCCGGATGCAGATCTGCTTGCCAAGATTGAGGCACGCATGAAGGAATATGTTGCGGCGGATACGCCTATTGTGAAGCATGTCTGCCCCAGAGAGGTTGCCATTTCCATCGTGAAGGAGCAGGGCTTGCAGGATAAGGTGGAGCTGTTCCGCTATCGCACGGCTTCCAATATCAACCTTTATGAACTGGATGGCTTCTATGATTATTTCTTCGGGTATATGCCGGATTCCGTCGGCGCATTGGAATGGTTTACGCTGATGCCCTTTGAAACAGGCTTTCTGGTGCGCTTCCCCGATCCTGCAAAGACAGGGGAGCTTCTGCCGGAGGAGCAGCCCAGAAAAATCAGCAAGGTATTTCTGGAGCAGATGCACTGGTGCCAGCTGATGCAGGTGCGGAACGTGGCGGAGCTGAACCGTACGATTGTTGAGGGGAAATTCGGTGACCTGATTCGCGTGAATGAGGCATTGCATGAAAAGAAAATTGCGGAAATCGCAGATCAGATTCATCAGCGGATGGATAAGGTGCGTGTGGTGCTGATTGCAGGGCCCTCCTCCTCCGGCAAAACCTCCTTCGCAAACAGATTATGTATTCAGCTGCGCGCGCTGGGCGTGAAGCCGCACAAGGTTTCTCTGGACGATTATTTCCTTAATCGGGAGGACACCCCTCTGGATGAGCACGGCAAGAAGAACTTCGAGCGCATGGAGGCGTTGGATTTGAAGCAGCTCAATCAGGACTTGAAGCAGATTATCGCGGGGGAAGAAGTAGAACTGCCCTATTACAACTTCGTGACGGGCAAGCGTGAGCACAGCGGTGAATTTGTGCAGCTTGGCGAGGGCGAAATTCTGGTCATGGAGGGCATCCATGGCTTAAATGACCGCCTGACCCCCGAAATTCCTGCGGAATGCAAATTTAAAATTTTCATCAGCGCCATTACGCAGCTGAACGTAGACGACCACAACCGCATTTCTACCTCCGACAGCAGGCTTATCCGCCGCATTGTGCGCGATTTCCAGTTCCGCGGCAGAAGTGCCAGAACGACCATCGAATCCTGGGACGAGGTGCGTCAGGGCGAGGAGGATAATATTTTCCCGTTTCAGGAGAATGCGGATGCGGTGTTCAATTCCGCAACGCTGTATGAGCTTTGTGTCCTCAAGCAATACGCAGAGCCACAGCTATTCGCGATTGAAAAAAACATGCCGGAATACCCCACGGCAAAGCGTTTGATTAAATTCCTGAGCTATTTCCTTGCCGCGCCGGGGCTGGAAATTCCGAATAATTCCTTGATTAAGGAATTTGTCGGCGGGAGCTGCTTTAAGGTTTGACAAGGGAACGAAATTCATTTATAATGATTTGGATTATGTGAGTAGGTTGGACAGTCGCGCTCGTAGGAGTGAGGAAAGTCCGGGCTTCGCAGAGCAGGGTGCCGGCTAACGGCCGGTGGAGGCGACTCCAAGGATAGTGCAACAGAAATAGACCGCCGAATTCGTTTCGGTAAGGATGGAAAGGTGGGGTAAGAGCCCACCGCTGCGGCGGTAACGTCGCGGGTCCCTGTAAACCCCACCCGAAGCAAGACAAACAGAGACCATGGGGCTGCTCGTTCCGTCTCGAAAAAGTCGCACGATGCCGTTGGCAACAACGGACCAAGATAGATGGCTGTCTGAAAAACAGAACCCGGCTTACAGGCCTGCTCGCGTTTTCAAATTTTTCGGCGTAGTTTATTACCCGATAGAAAAAACTTTTTCTCATTAGGAAAACTACGTTTTTAATCTTCGGGAAAGTATTTTCTACCCTATAATTAACCACTAAAAAAAGTCCTCTTTCGAGGACTTTCTTTTTTTGCTTTTTTTACACAAACTCCACAACCCAGAAGCCGATTTTCACAACATCCACATTACAGCCGGTATGCTTAATGGTAATGGCATTGCTGCTCAGCGTATAGGAAAAGTTGATGAGGGAATCGGAGATGTTATTCAATCGTTCTGTGATAACGAATGTTTTTTCGGGTGTAACCTCCTGAATTGTCAATGTGCCGCCGTAGGAAGGGGTTTTCGGTGCGGCGTATACCACATACTGAATCGAGCGAATCACCGAGCCGCCGTTTTGCAGCAGGGAAGAAATGCTCTGCCCATCGGGGGGCGTGCCAAGCTTTTTATTGATAGCGGCGAGGGATTCCTCTGCTGTGGCAATGCTTGCCTGAATTGCCGCCGCCTTTTGCTCCGCCTGTGCCAGTTGTGCATCAATCGCGTCCATGTTTTCATTGAAATCCTGAATGTCATAATAATCCTCGTTATCGGGCTTGATAAAATCATAATTTTCTGTAAAAGTGCTCATTTGCGTCACCTCCTTTCTGCCCTCATGATAAAGCGGCGTTAGTCTCATGGGGTCTCATGTTGTAATATTGCTGCAATATTTCAGTTTTGTTACAAAACGGGCAAACCCCTTGCCAATTTCCGATTCTATTGATATGATAGCTATGCAAAGTAAAACTGACGCAGGAATGGAAACCAAACCGGAACGGAAGAAACGGAAGCCGAATCCTTGAATGGGTGTGGAGGAAGCGGAAGGGCCCGAAGGGAAGGGGCGGCGGAAAGGGCGGCGGCGGAATGAACTGCATTTCGTTGTATAATTATGAAACGAAGCGAACATTTAAAAATGAAAAAGGAGGAATGAGACCAATGAAGAAACTTATCTCTATGGTCATGGCTGCAGCTATGGTAGTATCTCTGGTGCCCGCAACAGCATTTGCTGACACAGGTTCTGCTAAAGCAGTAGCTAAAGTTATCGATGCAGCTGATGTATCCAAAGATGCAACAGCAGAAACTGCAATGGATGACGAAACAACAGAACTGCAGCTGAAGGTTGACGGCGACGGTCAGTATGCAGGCACAGCAGGCAATGCAAAACATGAACTGACATTCACACTGGATGGTGCTGAATTCAAGACAGTTACAGCAGAAGCAATCGCAACAAATGTTACAGTTAAAAAAGGTCAAACTGATGTAGCAACCATTACTAAAGATAACATCTCTGAAGTTGAAAAAGACGGCTTCAAACTGACAATCGAAGCAAGACTGACAGATGAAACTGTTATCGCTGTAAACCTGCACAACAACATCAAGCTGAAAAGCACATCCGTTGGCAAAAAGGCTACAATCGCTGTTGACGGTGCTATGGTAACAACAGATGATCTGACATTCGCAGAAGTTAAAGATACAGGTATCAAAGCTTCCGTGAAGAAAGTAGCAGACATCACAGAAGAAGGTATCTCTGCACTGGAAAAAGACCTGAAAATCGAAGCTAACGTTGGCAAATTCAAAAAGGGTCAGGTATTCACACTGAAACTGTCCAGCGGTTTTGAATTCAACAAGCTGAACAATGGCACAGATTACGTAGTGGTTGATGCAGATGATTACACTCCCGCAACTAACACTAACGGCACATACGCTAAGGGTGAAAAAGAAGTTACTATCAAAGTAACAGCTGACGACAACACAACAGATACAATTACAATCAAAGCAGCTGATTTGGTAATCTCTGCTGAATCCGCTAAGGTTGGCGCAGAATGCAAACTGACAGTTAAGGCTGTTAAAAACGGTTCTGCTGGTTTCTCTGATACAGCAGATGCAATCGTTGTAGCTAAGGTTGTTGCAGATGCAATCACAGTATCCGTTGATGAAGACGAAGATCTGCCCGTAATCTACAGCGGCGTTAACGTTAAAAACGAAGGTATCACAGATGACTCCGATCACGAAGCTCTGGAAGTTACTCTGGAAGAACCCACAGCAGGCACACTGGATGCGAAAAAAGAACTGACAATGGAACTGCCTGATGGTGTTTACGTAACAAACGTTAAGTTTGGTGACGTAGATTTCATCGAGGGCAAAGATAAAACTGTAGCAGAAACAGTATTCAAGGCTGCTTACAAGAAGGGTGACTACGAAACATTCGATTTCGCTAGAAGAACTCTGAAAGCAACAGATGAAAACACTGATAAAGACGGCGGCAAACTGGAATTCACACTGACACTGGTTGCTGAACCCGGCTTCACAGGCGACGTTACTCTGAAAGTAGACGGCGCTGGCATGGATAAGGCTCAGGAAGTAAAGATTGCTAAGTTTGTATCCCCTTACACAGTAGAAGCTTCTCAGAATGACCTGATCATCGACTACAGAAACACAAAGGTTCCTACCAACATCGTTGTGAAGGAAGCTGAAGATGGTCTGTGGAAGAAGGGCTCCGACTTCAAATTCAGCCTTGACAGAAATATCGACACTGAAGATGATGCTACTTACACAGTAGACGACAAGTCCGATATGGAAGTTAAGAAGATCAAAAATGATCTGGGCTTCAAAGTTGACAAAGAATCCGGCGATGCAGCAACAGTAACAATCTCCGACATCTCCCTGTACATGAGCAGAAACCTGGCAGCAGGTGCTTACGATCTGCAGCTGGATACAACAGGTTCCGATGAATTCATGAAACAGGCAATTCTGGCTCCCACTGGAGTGAAGACAGAAGAAGCAACAGTTAAATACCAGTACTACAACAACGATGACAACTTCAATCACGTTGTTAAAGAAGGTTTCGTAAACATCATCACAGCTGGTAGAGACCAGGATGATGCTTCCTTCACAAAGAAGGTAGTAGTTCCCGTTGGCGAAAAATACATCATCGCAGGTGAAGAACAGGTTGCTCTGGATGTACCCGCTTACATCTCCGCTGCAGGCTACACAATGCTGCCCGTAAGAGCAGTTGCTACAGCACTGGGTATCAACAACAACAACGTTCTGTGGAACCAGGCTTCCAGAACAGTAACAATCCTGTATGGTCAGAGAATCATCACTATGGTTGCAGGCCAGAAGGTTGTTACAGTTAACGGTAACACAATCCCCGCATCCGCTACAGTACAGATCAAAGACGGCAGAACATTCCTGCCTATGAGAGATCTGGCTACAGCTCTGGGCGTAACAGACATCACATGGGATGCAGCTACAAAGACAGCTACAATGAACGGTAACCAGAATAAGTAATTATTCTTTCCTTCATTCTAACTGAATCAGTAGAATCTCTAAGGACACTCCGAAAGGAGTGTCCTTTTTTTGCATAAAAAAAAGACCTGTTTAAGGTGTGTCCCAATAAGA